>JAEIGA010015254.1_pt1 | contig 11701 bp, 15 predicted proteins | sample 9270691 | NCBI WGS metagenome assembly JAEIGA01 (sample SAMN17057246, study PRJNA624740) | gut metagenome | biome: biome; isolation source: fecal sample | host: Bos grunniens | place: China: Xizang | collected 2019
GACACAAAATTATCATATTTTTTTGAAAAAGTTTTCTTTTTTAAGTTGTAGAAATAAATAAAATTCTTTACTTTTGCATTTGTATTATGAAAATCACAAAAAAATAAAGATATGAATAACCTTTTTAAATTATTACTAGTTGTAGCAGCAGGTGCATTAGCATTCCTTAGCTATAAAAGTATCATGACTCCTATTGAGTTTAACGAAGTAAGAGATGTTCGTGAAAAAGTCATCGTAGAACGATTAATCGACATTCGTCATGCTGAAACAGAATATCGTAACATTAAAGGTGATTACACTGACAATTTCGATACTCTTCTTTATTTCATCAAAAATGAAAAAGCTAAAATCGTCCTTAAAGAAGGTGAGTTAACAGATAAACAACTAGAAGAAGGTATGACCGAAAAGAAAGCTGTAAAACTAGGTCTTATCAAACGTGATACCACATACGTTAGTATGTTAGAAAACTTATTTGGCGCAGACTATCCAGTTGATTCTTTACGTTATATCCCATTCTCTTCTCCAAGACAAGAATTTACTCTAGAAAAAGATGAAATCACTACTGGTTCTGCTGGTATCAAGGTGAAAGTTATGGCAGCTAAAGCTCCTTTTGAATCTTATCTAAACGACTTAGATAAACAAGAGCTTATCAACCTAATTTATACAACTGAAAAACTAGAAAAATATCCTGGCTTAAAATTCGGAGACATAGAAGAAGCTAACAATAATGCAGGTAACTGGGAATAATATCCAAAATAATAGTAAGTCCATCCGTTTTTCTACGGGTGGGCTTTCTTTATGTGTAAATGGGAAATGTAAGACGATTACATTTGAAAAAACAGATGAAAATTTCCGTAAGTCCATGGCAATATGCCTATGTGAAGATGCTATAAACGAGACAGAAATCTGGAACATTTACATAGACAACCCATATTATACCATTGTCCCAAAAGAAATTGGGAATAAAGAAATCTGCATTTCTGCATTTAAACTAAATTTCCCTGACATTACAAATAATCATATCATTATGGCAGAAGATATAAGCATGCTTGATATGATTTGTACATTCGCTATCCACAACGGACTTTACGAATTTATTAAAACACATTTCCCACTACATCAAATACACCATTACAGTTCTAAAAACATTACTAAAGCTATAGAACATTCAAAAAGTAATGCAACCAAAGAAGTTTGGGCTAGTGTTAACAATAATTCTCTACTAATCAATTTGGTAGAAAATGGAAAGTTGCTACTTACTAATAGTTTCAATATCAAGACTCCTACAGACTGTCTATACTTTATAGGTAGTATTTATGAACAATTTGATTTATCTAGAAAGGACATACAATTATTCTTTGACGGAGATAAATCATATCTTGATTTGCTAGAAAAACATATCTCTCAATGCAATAATACCACCACTCTATGAGAATAATAAGCGGAACACTCAAAGGAAGACGTTTTACTCCACCTACAAAACTAAAAGCACGTCCAACAACAGACTTTGCAAAAGAAGGTTTATTTAATGTATTGGGGGGCAAGATAGATTTTGAAGATATTAAAGTGTTGGAACTTTTTTCTGGGAGTGGCAGTATTGGTTTAGAATTTGTATCTAGAGGCGCAGAATCTGTGATAGGAATAGAAATAAGCATGCAACATATCGGCTATATAAAGAAAGTATGCAGCGAACTAGATGTAAAGAATTACTACTTACAAAAAGCCGATGTTTTTAAATACCTTGAATCTGCAAAAGGTAGCTATGATGTGGTTTTTGCGGACCCTCCTTATGCTATTAAAGATTTGGACAAACTCCCAGACCTTGTTTTAAATAATGGATTGCTAAATGAAGACGGGCTTTTCATTCTAGAGCACGGCAGAGATTACGACTTCTCCGCTCACCCACATTTCATTGAAATGAGAAAATACGGGAATGTGCATTTCAGCTTCTTTAATTAGGAATTAGGAATTTTATAATTACAGGTAAGTGATCTGAATATCCTGCGTTATATCTTAGTCCACTATAAGTTCTTTTAGGTTTGAGATTCATATTTCTCTTATCTACTTCTAGGAGAAACTCGGCCTTGAAAATATAGGCACTTTCTGGTTTTAATCTTCCTGAATTGAGTAGGTTTCCTGATACTATTATTTGATCTAATACACTCCACTCAGACTGATATTTATGAGTACCGAAGAATTGATTGCTCATAAATTGATAAAACATATTGTATAGATTCTCATCCTTGTATGGAGTTTCAAGAGGTAATGCCTCTAAGGCTACACGCAAACTTTTGTCTTCTGGTGAATCATTGAAATCTCCCATAATCACAATATTTGCTCTAGGCTGAAGCGATAAAATACTATCGCAATGTTGTCTAACTAGACTCATCACTTGCATTCTTCTATGTTCAGATTTTTCCTTACCACCTATTCTTGATGGAGCATGACAAACAAAAACGTGTAGGGTATCTTTAAAATTGGTTTCACCACTAACATAAAGAATATCACGAGTGGTTTTCCCTTTTGTATATTTTACAGAGATAGGTTTGTGATTTATTGGGCGAAACTGATTTTCATCATAAAGCATTGCCACGTCTATACCTCTGCTATCTGGCGAATCATAATGTATAAACTTATACTTAAGATTTTTAATAGGAGAATATTTAACCAAAGAAGTTAGTACATAATCGTTTTCTACCTCGCACATACCCACTATTGCCACAGGAGTACCCTCTCCTACTGCAGTAACGACCTTTGCTATAGAATTACGCTTCTCTTCCATTCTGCTATAAGTCCAATGCTTTTTACCCTCTGGAAGAAAATCATTATCATTTTTATTTGGGTCGTCAACTGTATCAAAGAAGTTTTCTACATTATAGAACATTATTCTATAAGGCTTCTGAGAAAAAGAGACACCGAAGACAAAGATCAAGAATGTTAGTAATATTAGTTTTCTCATATATTTATTGATTATATTCGTAGCAACCTATATCAGCACTTCCATTTTGCATACGATCAATACCATCCAAATCTTTTGGAGTGGTTGGAGTGATAGAAATATCAGCCTTGCCAATAGCAGGAGAAGCAGATGTTAGATGATAATCATATTGTCTGTATGTATCATCTTTTATCTCATCATACACAAATTTTGGAGAAGAGTTTATAAGACAATCTTTGTAAATTTTTGAATCTACTATTTTCATGTGTTGTTTCACAATACAATTTTTGAAGAAATATTCAGGAGAAATAGTAAGTGTATCCAATTTATAATCTATCTCCGATGTATAATTTCCATATACTATAGAGTTGTACATTTCTGCTTTAAACGGTAGAATATTATCATTATACTTGTTAGAGTAATATAGAATAGGTTGAGTTCTGCCACCCCAAGAGAATGCATAATTGTTTGTAAGTGTGGTATGTATCACTTTGTATTCTCCACCTTCTATTCTTAGAATATTCTCACCTGCATTGTATAATAGTGAGTTGTAAATTTCTACTTTTGCATTTACAGAATGTACTACATTATAAAGCATATTTCTAATTATAGAGTTCTTTACTGTTAATGTAACATTTTCTGCACTCGTAGAATCTATAACTATACCAAAATCTGCGTTTCGCACATCTGTGTAATCAAGAACATTACCAAAACTACTAGAAGCTATCTTAATTCCACCCCATTGACCAGAGGCCTGATCATAACTTAGTGGAGGAATAGTATTCATAAAATCGTCTCTATCGCCCCTAATTTCAACCATGGAACCTTGTTCACCTTCCGAGATAAGTGTGCCAGCCACATAAATAACTGCACCTTTTTGACAATAAAGTCTTGCTCCAGATGTAAGAGTAAGTGTGGCACCTTCCATTACTTTAAGTGAATCTGAAATAAGGATAGGAATTTCTGATGTAATTGTGGTATCGGAATCTATAGTTTTATTTTTAAAACGCTTCACATTTCTGCCGTAGGCCTCAAGTTGAAGCACTTGAGTATGATTATTAAAGAAGAAATCTATACTATCACGCACCACAAAAGGAGTTTTATCATCATTTGGGTCTATATAAACCTGAATGAATATCATTAGACTATCTTTGGCATTGAGATAGGTATTATTTACTACATCTGCAGAAATACCAGATACACTCATTTTATAATGTTCAGCATTATTAAGTGTAATTTTATCTATCAACACCTTGTTTTTTGATGTATTATACACCTTAAGTTTGTATGTAGCGGAGCCTTGTTCTGTAAAGATAGTATCAAAACGAACAGTATCAGAAGAGAATTTCAATTGCAAAGAAGTATCTGTACTTATCTTATCTTCTTCACATGAAACTAACGTTAATGTCAATAATATTACAAAGGCTAGTATTTTGAATATAGTTCTTATCATAACACATCATAAATTTGTACAAAAATAAGAATTTGATTGCGTTTTTAAGTAAAAAATATATTATATTTGTAGTATAAACTTTAAATTTTATAGTTATGGCTAGTAGAAAAGCACTAAAAAAAGACATTAATTATTTGTACGCAGACCTACTTACAGAATGTTTCAAATTATCTGCAATTAGTTCTGAAGAAAAACAAGAAAAAATAGAAGTTTTATTTAGTAAAATAATCTTTAGCAGCAACGACTTTATTGTACGTGCAGGTAAACCTGATGGTAAAAACAATCGTAAATTAGTTAAAGCATATTACAGAAAATTAGGTCAAGACCTACTTAATGACGTAATGGAAATTAGTAAAGACCTAGAAGAAATCGCCCAATAATGAAACAGAGAATTTACAAATTCCTTATGAAACTTTTCTCTTGGGAAATAGAGGGAAATGTTCCTAAGGACAAAAAATTAATTATCTGTGTTGCACCCCATACTTCTAATTGGGATTTCCTGATAGGAAAAATAGCATATGGTTCAATAGGTAAAAAGACCTCATTCCTTATAAAAAAAGAATGGGTAGATAATTTCCTTGTAGGTTGGTGGCTAAAACTACATGGCGCTATAGGTGTGGCACGTGACAAAAAAACTTCACTTACAGACAAATTGGCAGAGCAATTCAAAAAAGTCAAAGAACTTCATTTGGCAATCACCCCAGAAGGCACTCGCCAGGCCAATCCAGACTGGAAAATGGGTTTTTATTATATCGCTAAAAAAGCCGATATCCCTATCCTACTTGTTGGGCTAGACTTTAAAGAAAAAAAGGCGAAAATATTAGACCTATTTAAACCTACCGACAATGAGGCTCTTGATATTAAAGCCATAAAAGAGAAATACATTGGCATCACCGCCAAACATCCAGAGTTATTTGACCTAGGGTTAGCGTGAAAGAAACATTAAATATTAGCCTAGTACAGATGGACGTGATATGGGAAGACATTAATGCCAACCTAAATCACGTGGAAGAATTATTAAAAAAACTTCCAGAAAGCGACATTGTGGTGCTTCCAGAAATGTTTACCACAGCATTTACCATTTCTGCACCTGCTTTGGCAGAAAATAATGATGGTATTACCATTCAAAAAGTAAGCAAATGGGCTAAAACTTACAATTCTCTTTTTGTAGGAAGTTTTATCGCCGAAGATAACGGACATTATTACAACAGAGCATTTGCTGTTTTTCCAAGTGGAGACAAACTATTTTACGACAAAAGACATTTGTTTCTAGGAGGAGAAGAAAGAATCTTCACAGCTGGCAAAGATCCACTTGTTTTTGAATACGAAGGTTGGAATATCAATCTTGCAATTTGCTTCGACCTACGCTTCCCTACCTGGCTAAGAAACAAAGACCTTAAATATGATTTATTGCTATTGGTAGCCGAATGGCCGGTTAATAGACAATTTGCATTTGACACGCTTCTTCTTGCAAGAGCTATAGAAAACCAAGCCTATGTGTGTGCATGTAACAGAGTTGGCAAAGACAACAACCATTTGAGTTATTCTGGTGGTTCTGTGGGTATTGACTACAAAGGTAAGATCATAGACAAAGCAGAAGAAGGCAAAGAAGAAATTAGAACATTTACAATTGATAAACAAAAAATGGAGAGTTTCAGAGAGAAATTCCCGTTTTGGAAAAGCGCAGATTAATTATGTTAAAAGGAAAAATTGCACTTATTACAGGAGCTGCTCAAGGCATTGGTAAAGGCATTGCCCTAGAGTATGCAAAACAAGGTGCCACAGTGGCATTTACAGTAAGAAAACACGACGAACGTAGCGAATCTTTAGTAAACGAAATTGCAGCAATGGGCGGCACTGCAAAAGCATACGCTGCTGACGCAGCTAGTTTTACTTCTGCATCTGAAGTAGTGGCAGAAGTAATGAAAGACTTTGGCAGAATAGATATTCTTGTAAACAACGCCGGCATTACAAAAGACGGCCTACTTATGAGAATGACAGAAGAACAATGGGATATGGTTATTAACACCAACCTAAAATCTGCATTCAACTACATTCATGCACTTACCCCAATTATGATGAAACAACGCTCAGGTAGCATCATTAATATGACATCTATCGTGGGCATTAGCGGTAACGCAGGTCAAGCAAACTACTCTGCATCTAAGGCTGGCATGATCGGCCTAACAAAATCTGTTGCAAAAGAACTAGGTAGCCGCGGCGTGAGAGTAAACGCTATTGCTCCAGGCTTTATTGCTACAGAAATGACTGGTGTGCTTAATGAAGACACAAAAAAACAATGGATTCTTAACATTCCACTACGCAGAGAAGGCAAGGTAGAAGATGTGGCAGGTGTGGCAGTATTCTTGGCATCTGACTTAGCATCTTACGTATCTGGTCAAGTAATCAACTGCTGTGGCGGTTTAAATATGTAATATGGTAGAAATAGAAATAAACGATATGCAGTTTTATGCCCATCACGGGTGCTACGATTTGGAGCAAAAGGTGGGCACATATTTTACAGTTTCATTACGTCTAAAGTATGATGCTACAGAAGCAATCGAAACCGACGACGTAACCAAGGCTGTAAACTACCTTTCTGTATATCAAACAATAAAAAAAGAGATGGAAAAACCATCTCATTTAATAGAACACGTAGCGTACAGAATTAAAGAAACTGTACTGAAAGAATATCCACAAATAGCAGAAGCAGAGGTCACTCTTTGTAAACTTAATCCCCCACTTGGAGGACAAGTTACAAAAGTATGTGTTAAACTTTAATTAGTAGTTGAATAAAAAGATGTAATTCAACTACTTTTTACCACTTTAATTTATATTCGCTCATATTACCGCAGTTGTCGTATACACGAAACTCAAGGTTATATGGGCGTTTTGTTTTTAGTCTCTTTTTATCTACTTTATAAGACACTCTTCCATAAAAATCCTCTTCAAATAACACCCACTCTCCATTAATATAACCTTCGTATCTATTCACACCACTTTGTTTATCAACTAATTTAAAAATAATTCTAGACGATGTGCGCGATTGTGGACGTATCTCTGGAGCTATAGTATCAACCATTACGGTAAAATCGCCCAAAGATTTTGTTGTAGCCTGTAAAATACTATCATTGTACATTTTTGTACTTACATAGTTCCAATCTCCTTTTCTACTTCTACGAGCAATATAATGCTTATTTGCTGGCAAAGTATCTTTAGGTAGCTTAATAAATAATTTAGTTGAATTTTGAAGTGGTTCTGTTAAATAATGCATTTGATAAACATTGGCATTAAGAGTGCTATCAAAACTTACCTGATGGTCGAAATAAAGATTATCATAAAAACTACCTCTAGGAATATACATAGCATAACCTATTCCTTGTATCAATGCAGGCATATCAAACTTAACATATGTTCCACTATCGTTTAGCACGAGCGGAATTTCTCTTTGCACGCCTCTGATAATAAAATTAAGTTCTGAAGTGTTGCCTACAACGTCAGAGATAAGCACCTTTACCTTATAATCTCTTTCTTCATTAATTTCTAAGTATCCCCTGTTATATGAGGTATAAAAAGGAAGAGGATTATTTGGCAAAAGATAACATCTCATAAATGTATCTTTAGTTTTTTGCCATTGACCGTAGTTGATAAATGAGTTTATGTATCTAGAATCCTCTAAGGAAAATTTATCCATAGTATAACTAAAGGTAATTTTGTTATCTACCAACATTTTTAGCGACTTAATACCATAGAAGTTATTTTGACCAGTCATATAGTCAAATGCTTTTACCTCTAGGCCAATTTTTCCCCATGCCTTAATGGTATTAGCTGTATATTGCCCAGTTCCTGTACGTTTGACACCATATATTTTTAAAGCTGAAGAGCTTTCTACCATTCCCAAACCTGAAACAGGGTTAATTGCTATATTCTTGAAGCGAGGATAAACATTGTCATATACATTATATAGTGGTTGCGAATCATAAACATACACTCCAGTAGTATCTCTAATTTCGAAGTGTAAATGTGGGCCACCAGAAGAGCCAGAGTTTCCACCCCAAGCTACTAAATCGCCTTTTTTAAACGAGATTTCTCCTGGCTGAAGATATGCATCTATCTCAAATGTTTTATTTTTATATTGGTAATCTCTTATCCACTCTGTTATCTCTGGAGTAAATCTATCTAAGTGTGCATACACAGAAATCACGTCTTTGTGGCGTAGGTAAAGACAATTGCCATAGCCACCTTTGGAAATAGAAATACGCCAAACATAAGCATCATCTATGCTATACATAGGCAAGCCTATCTGCTGTTGAGTTTTAATATCAATTCCAGAGTGGAAGTGATTTGGACGAAGTTCACCAAAACTTGCACTCAAAGTAATTGGAATATCAACAGGAGATATTAGATGATTTGGTACTTGCGCGTAAAGTGATACACTAAATAAAATTAATAAATATAAAAATATGTTTCTCATTGGGATAAACAAAATAATAGGGCAACCCTAAAGTCGCCCTATTAATTTATAGATTAATTAGTTTATTACTAGTCATTAGCTCTTTCTGTCGCTGCATAGTTAAGTTTTAATGCATATGCTCTACGTAGTGCTTGTTTGATATCTGTTACGATACCCATTTTTGTATCTTTATCTACTTTTAAGCAAACAGTCATTAAATCTTGTTCATGCTCTGGCATTGCAGAACGTTCTGAAACTACATAGTTTTCTATTTGGTTAACATCTGCAAACGCATCATCTAGCTGAATACGTGGTTCTGTACCATATTGTGCTCTAAATTTAGCTACTGGTTTACCCACATAGATGTTGCGAATAAGAGTTTTCTTTTCTAGTTTTGTTAACTCAGTTGCCTGTGGCATTGCTATACCTACTTTATAATCCACTTCTTTCATAGAGGTAGAAATCATAAAGAAGAATAATAGCATAAAGATGATATCAGGTAGAGATGCAGTACTAATAGCTGGTATCTCTTTTGTTGATGAATTATCTCTAAATCTTCCCATTATTTATTACCTCCATAATTTTTAGGTTCTGCTTCTGAAATCTTTTGCGGATAGATTTTTTGAATAGCTTTTTGTTGACTTTCATCTAAATCTTCATAATTTTTACCAAATTTAGATTTAGCTAAATCGTTACGTAATTCATTATAAGCAGCCACTAACTCATTTTGCACTTCGATATATGCAGAATATGAAGTACCGCGGTCGTTTTGTAATGAGATTACGTGATTTTTAGTAACAGCTATACTACCAAAATATTCCACATCTATTACTTCTTTTTCAGGTAGGTTTTCGTCATTATCTTTGTTTAAGATAAATTCCTTTGCTTTTTCTTTTAGTTCAGCAACAGTTGCATCTTTACCTCCAACACGTAATGCATCATTACTGTTAAGCAATACTACTAATACGTTACGTTCTTTTACCTTTAAGTCCTGAGTTTTTTGTTCTGCAGGAACAGGAGGAGGTAGACGACGTGCTAAACCTTTATTTACCGCCATTGTGGTGGTACAAAGGAAGAATACCAAAAGCAAGAATGCGATATCCGCAGTTGAACTTGAGTTAACCTCAGGCACTTTCTTTTTAGCTCTTGCCATAATAATCTCCTTTCTTATTTAATTTTTTTAGCAAATCCACCTACTGCTACTAATATGAAACCAATTGCTGTAAGTATATATGTAGAATATAATTGCATATCTACCAATTTAATCCATGTAGAAGAAACAGGTTCGCTTTCACCTAAAATTGTTAATTCTTCTCCACTAGACATGCAATATGTTGCTACTAATAAAATTACTAATAAAGCTATACCGCCGATAGATTTTAGAGCTGCTTTTGGTTCAGAAATTGCTTTCTTAACGAACTGAATTGCTTGTTCTCCTACAACTATCAAAGCAGCAATAGCAACGAAAGCATATATCAAGTAAATTAAGCTTTCTGTAAACCTAGGCTCATAATCCACTCCATTTACTGTAGATTGGACATCTCCGCCAAAGGTAAATAATAATCCCACAACAGCTGTTGCTGCGAATAGAATTATCATTACTATTGTTGATAATTTTTTTAACATGATCTAATCTCCTTTAAAATTATTTTTTAATGCTTTGTTTCATCAAGATATCTAACATTGTGATAGAAGAATCTTCCATATCACCTACGATAGATTCGATGCGAGATAAGATAAAGTTATAGAATAATTGAAGGATGATAGCAACGATAAGACCGAACACTGTAGTAATAAGAGCTACTTTAATACCACCAGCAACGATAGTAGCTGAGATATCACCAGCTTGTTGGATACGGTCGAACGCTTCAATCATACCGATTACAGTACCCATGAAACCTAACATAGGAGCAAGACCAATGAAAAGACCAATCCAGCTAACGTTTCTTTCTAATAAACCAGCTTGAACACCACCGTAAGCAACGATAGATTTTTCTGCTACGTCGATACCTTCATCAAGACGCATTAGACCTTGGTAGAAGATTGAAGCAACAGGACCACGAGAATTGCGGCAGATTTCTTTAGCAGCTTCAACACCTTCTGTTTCTAGTGCTTTTTCTACTTTTTCTAATAATTTTTTAGAGTTAGCAGTAGCCATGCTTAAGTAGATGATACGTTCGATAGCGATAGCTAGACCTAAGATAAGACAAAGAGCACAAGTACTCATAAAGCCTGCACCACCTTCGATGAATTTAGTTTTAAGAGCTTGGTGAATACCACCTTGTTCTTCAACAACAGCAACTTCTTCGACAGGAGCAGCAGTTTCTTCTGCCACTTGTTCGGTAGCTACAGAATCTTCAGAAATAGGAGCCACTTCTTCTTGAGCGTAAACACTCATAAAACTTACACTAGCCATAACTGCTAGCACAGCGAATAACTTTTTCATGTTTTTGTTTTTAAAATTAATATGTTTGTTAATAAATTGACGAATCGGTGAAAGTTGCGAGTAAGCGAGAGGAGAAGCAATGTTTACATTGATTATCCCGAGCATGAGCAACTTCATGAGGGCGAAGCCCGAATAATCGCCTAATCGATAAATCGTTTAGGTGACCTTTAAATGTTGAGTTTAGACTTGCACTTGCGCTTGATGGCGGAGAAAGCGGGATTCGAACCCGCGATACGCTTTAGGCGTATACACGCTTTCCAGGCGTGCCTCTTCAACCACTCGAGCATCTCTCCAAAGAGACCAGTACCCAATGGGCACTAAAAACGAGTGCAAGATACAAAAAGTAAGCCAATCGGCAAAAGAAAATCTTAAAAAAAGATAAGCAACCTATGCGAAAAACAAGGTTTTAAC
>JAEIGA010015255.1_pt1 | contig 11701 bp, 27 predicted proteins | sample 9270691 | NCBI WGS metagenome assembly JAEIGA01 (sample SAMN17057246, study PRJNA624740) | gut metagenome | biome: biome; isolation source: fecal sample | host: Bos grunniens | place: China: Xizang | collected 2019
AAACAATTTTGACTGGTATCACGCTAGGCTATATGTCAAGTATGATTTATTTGGCTATGCAAATTGCATTGAACACGGTGAAATAAGGCCATGGAATTATACCCCTTCCAAAAGAAAGCAGTCGGTGCGTTGCTCGGTGGCAAACATATTTGCATTGCTGCGGTGGGAACAGGAAAAGGTAGCATTGCTTTGCACTGGGCAAAAGCACAAGGCAAGAACAATGTGTTGGTCGTAACGACAGCAAGTAAGCGAGACAGTTGTTTTCCGAAAGGGGAACTAGTTAATACCCCTAGTGGCGACGTGCCAATAGAAACACTGAAAGTCGGAGACACCGTGTATTCTTATGATGGAAACAAAATAGTGGAGAAAAAAGTTGCGGGGACCATTGAAAAAGATGTCGAAGATGCCTTGTATAGTATCTCTTTTGGTGGCAGTTGTGATATAATAGCCACAGAAGATCACAAATTTTACGTAGGTAATGGCGAGTATAGGCCAATATCGGAATTAAAGAAAGGGGATTATATCTATGGTATCCGAGAACAGAAAGTTGGAGGCAAAAAGAAAACACGACGTGGCAATGGAAAAATTTTACAAGCAATGTCCAATGCCAGTGTGCAGTTATTGCGGGAAGAGAATAATGGAACCCACAAAGCGGCAAAGAGACAACTGGTATCGACGTGGAAGAATGACATGCTCGGAAGAGTGCATAAAGGTAGCCAAGTCAATAGGGAAACGGAACGCATACAAGAGCAAATGGAAGAACGTGGCTTGCACAACATGCAAAAAGAAAATCGATTACGAGGATGTGGGCAATTGGGAGAGACGATTCTATTACAAGACGGGGAGAATCTACTGCTCCGAGAAATGTGGGGCGATAGCAAAAGTAGCGCCAATAAAAAAGTTGCTGGCGGATGCGACAAAGAAAAAAGAATTTCTGCAAAAGACTGCCAAGAAGAAGGCACAAACTTTTGTGGAAAAAAGTATCCATATGAATCCGTTGCAACTAGAACTACACAAAGAACTAGGGGGAATTTTAGAGTATGTAGTTTTCTACGAGAACACCTACGCACAAATAGATCTAGCTTTTCCAGCGGAGAAAATAGGAATAGAAATAGACGAGGAGTATCACAAATATCCAAGGGCCAAAAAGATAGACAAGAGGAGAGACGATGCCTTGAGAAAATTAGGGTGGAGAATATACAGATTCTCAGACACAGAAACACTGGAGAACATAAAGTCTATTGCATTAAAGTAGATGACACTCACAATTTCTTCGTCCGTGGGGTGCTGGTTCATAACTGCGATTTCGAAAAGGAGGCGGACGCTTGGTTTCCTTCTTGGAGAGAATCACTATCATCATTTTCTTGTATCTCTTGGCAGGGGCTGGCGAAATGGTACGCTAATAACCGAAAGGACATCGACGACTTTGCGTTTATTTTCGACGAGGTGGCGTGTTGCAAGGCTGGTATCAGCTCATTGCGTGGCACGGCATTTCTAAAAATAACTAAGCAAACGGACTGTTGGGCTGGATTCACGGCCACGCCAGGCGACTGTTGGCTCGACTACTACGCATATTTCACAGCGTGTGGAAAAGTTCGCAACAAGACCGATTTTAAGTATCGCTTCTGCAATATACAGACATTTAAGGGATTCCCTGAGATTGTCGGGTATAGAGAGACCGAGACACTTGAAAAATGGTGGAGAGAAATTGCCGACATCGTTGATAGCTCGGAAGCAGACAGACAGTTGCCGAGTGAATATCATAAAGTAATAAACTTCGAAAAGCCGAAAGGTTACGACAAGGTTATAAAAACCCACTACAACCTAGACGGCGAACTCATCGAGACTACTGGTGGCATGTGTGCATATCTAAGGCAACTATGCGTAACGCCAGCTAAGCTAACATGGATCAAGGAATTTGTGGAAAACTTAGGCGACAGAGCAGTGATATTTTATAACTTTATAGAGGAAGGAGACAAACTAGCAGAGACAATAGAAAAGGCATTGCCGAAAGGGGCTCGCATTTGGAGAATTGACGGGCGACATCATGAAATCCCAACGGCTGAAACTTGTGGGCCGAGAGACATCGTGCTAACTCAGTGGCAGTCTGGGTCAATGGGACTCAACTTGCAGTTTATGAGTTACTGGGTGTCATGCTCACCGAACTACTCGTGGAGTATCTCTGAGCAAGGCCGTGGCAGAATTCGCCGTATCGGACAGAAGCACCACATGGATTTCTTCTATTTGGTGTGCAATAATGCTATCGAGGGGGACATTTACAAAGTATTAAAGGAAAAGGGCACATTTAACCAAGAATTATGGGCCCAAGAGAAAGGAATATAATGAGAAAAAATAACGGATTTGCAGTGGCATCACTGATCTGTGGCATTCTAGGTTGGTTCATGTTTAGTATCGCACTTGCACCACTGGCGATTATCTTTGGCATAAAAGGCTTGAAAGCTGAGTCTGACTACTTCGGGCTTGGGGTGGCTGGCTTGGTGTGTGGAATTATTGAAAGTGCTCTCATCGCTTTGGGAGTGTTAGCTGCAGTGGCAGTATTATAAAGGAGAAAAGAAATGAGCTGGCAAGATGATGTAATGATAGAACAAGAAGAAGCCGAGGCACTCAATCACATGGGTGAAGCCGAGTGGCGAGACATGTATAAGGAGAAAGGAGAATAAGGATGACAGATTTAGAAAAATTCAAAAAATTCTTTGCCGAATATGGAATAGAACTGTCCACTCCTTGCTTCCGTATATCTTATTCAGACGAAACTGAGGGGTTGGCTCAGTATATGATGATTGGGGAGAAAGTAAGCTGTGATATCCATGAGGGTACGGCTTGGTGTTTCGATGATGAGGGCAATTTTGTTTTAGTAGAGGAAGGAGAGTAAAAGATGAAATTACGAAATAAACAGACAGGTAAAGTAATCGAGTGGTTCAACAATACTGATGGCATATTCCCAAACACCCTCGCCGAACTTAACGAGGAGTGGGAAGATGTAGAAGAGTCTGAAACATTTTGGTATATCAGTCCTACTGGCACCCCTATCAAGTCAGAGGTATCTATCTATGACCCACTAGAAATCCATCTGATGAAAAAGATCGGTAACTATTTCGAGAGTGAAGAGGATGCAGATAAAGCTGTGGCAAAGTTGGAGGCTTGGAAAAGGCTGGAGAACAAAGGTTTTAGGTTCACGGGTTGGGCTACAAATGAAGGAATTAGGGGCGTTGATTTTGAAGTGCCCGACAGTTTCTTTACTGAGCATAATCATTCTTGTATAAGTGATGAAACAAAAAATGACCTAGACTTGTTGTTTGACGATGATGACTATGAACCGACGAACGCAGAGATAAATGACCTAACAGATATGGGGTATGGAGGTTGAAAATGAGTAGGCCATTAAAATTCAGAGCTTGGGATGATACTAAAAAAGAATGGACGTTCAATATTAAAGTTAATATTAATATTACGGAAAGCGTTGGTTCTCGCACTGGTAATATTTGGATGAAGTCAGCACGAAAATTCCACAAAGTTGTTATAGAACAATATACTGGCCTTAAAGACATGCACGGTAAAGAGATATATGAGGGTGATATTGTCTTTGATAAGCGTTGTAGGATTTATACTGGTCTCCCAAGCGACAATCACACTTATATTGTCAAGTGGGAAGAGCGTATTGCTACTTTTGTATTGTACCACACAGGCAAATATTCTAATAGTTTTGTTATGTTTAAGGATTATAAAGATTTGGAGGTTATTGGAAATGTGCATGAGAACCCCGAGTTGCTAGGGGGTGAAGAATGAATGATGAATATATAATACGAAACATAGACTCATTTAATAAAAAAGAACTAAAATCATTTTTATTAGAAAAATGTCGAGAAAATATGGAATCTAAAGATATAATCAGCTTTATAAAAAAACAGTCATCCATAACTGCTACTAATATAATCAAAATGTGTGCAAAATTTGTAGATGGCGAAGACAAAACTGAATGTATTTACAGTTTAGATAAAACATTATTTAAGGAGGTAAAGGATGATGAATAAAGACGAGATGGTGATTGACGATGACGATATGGGTTTAATAGAACATTTACTAGAGGAGCATTGGGGGAGGGTGAGTCGAATTATGTATAAGATTCAACATATTAGAAAAGGAGGAGAAGAGTAATGGATATAGAAAAACTAATAGAGGAACAAAAGAAAACTCGTGAAGCCATAGAACTTTTGCGAAGTTCTAAAACATACGATGAACTTCTAAAGGAAATCCCAGAGGTGGATCTAGACTGGAGAGAGCGGGCAATGCTTCATATTGATGTGTGGGATTATGAGGGCTCTTCGGAGACGTATGATGCGCAAGCGGCACGTTATATTATGGAAGCTGTCAAAAGTTTTGGCAAAGCTAAGGTGTGCCTCTCAGCAGTTAAAAAACATTACGAAGATTCAATAAAAGAATGGGAAGGGTACAGGGACTATCTTAAAACCCAAAAGAAAACGTACAAAACTGATTGGAGCAAGATGTATCAAAATCCAGTCTGCCTAAAATTCTTTGAAGATTATGAAAAGGACAATGGCATTACGGATAGTATATACCAAGAAGCAAAAAAGATGGAGAAATATAAATCTTATCACCGAGAGTATCAACGCAAAAGGTATAGCCGTAAGAAAAAAGGTGAAGAATGAGTGAAGAAGAATACACAAGCCATGAAGTGCTCATGTCTGAATACGCTAACGATGATTTCTGGGGGAGGATACCATATCTTATCGGGGTCCACGACGGTATGATCTTTGCCTACAAAATTATAGAAAAAACAATCGACTCGGGGGCAACCCCAGATCCAAAGATAATTAAGGCGAATATAGAGAACGCTTTGAAGCAAAAAAATATGTTAGAAAAAGAATTAAAAGGAGATGAATAATGAGTGAATCAGAAAGATTAAAACATATAGCAAAAATAGCCGCCAATATGGCAGAGAGATTGACTGAATTGCAAAAGGAATTAGCAGGTAAGTATGTCTATTCTAGAGCTATCGATATGCTAATTTATCAAGCTGGCTACATTGAGGGTCTTAGCCATGTATCGGAGGAGACAGAATGAGCGAACCACTAAAAAGTGCCAAAACGTTTTTCACTGGTAGGAACATCTCGTTTGACGAGGTGCCAGATGATATCAGGCAAGAGATATTAGACAGTCTAAAAGGTATGGAAGACTGCGTGAAGGGGGTAGAAAATGAGAGTTAATTTGACCAAAAGAGAAGCCGAGTATCTAAGGAGTGCTCCATTCTGGGATTGGAAAAGAGCGGAGCTCGATATTCAATTCGAGAAGATTTGGCTCGGCGATAATAAAAAGGAACTTAAGAAGGCCCACAAAGCCAACGCTAAGGAAGAAAAATTCTATCGCAATTTATATGAAAAGTTAGGAGGTAAAGTCAATAAAAAGTAGAGAACTTTTTTGGTATATAATGAAATTGTAAGGGTAACCTAGCACATTAAAAGGAGGTGGATCTAAAATGTGGACAGTTATCATCATTATCCAGAAATGCAAGAACGGGAAGGAACTTTGGTCCAAGATTAACACCAAAGCCAACTCGATGCTGGACGGTTTACAGGACGGCTCGGCTTTCGTGAGATGTATCGTCGACGATATCGAGGATGCTCTGGAAGTTGTAGCCGAGTGTGTAAACTACGGGGACTGCGAAGTGACAATCACCAAGAGATGAAAGGGGGTATCGCTATGGTAGAAGGTTCTATCGTCATTAAGAACTGCACCAAAGGCAAAGAACTGTGGGCTCTGATTTCATCCAAAATACAGGTCATGTTTGACGAACTCGAGGACGGGTCTACGTTTGTAACCCTTGAGGGGAACAGCGATGACGCACTTGAGGTAGCCAAGATATGTCTGCAGTTTGGCTCATGTGAAATCGAGATTAACAGTCGTGATTGAGAGGGGGTGATCCACTTATCTTGCCATAGAGAAGGGCATAATCTTCTCTGCACGGGGCGTTTCATTACGCCCCTTTTTCCATATTGACAAAAGCGTTTATCCGTGATAGTATAAATGTATAGGGGGAATAATAAATTTAACACAATTCAAAAAGGAGTATATATGGCTGAAGATGAATACTATGAGCAGTACTCAAATTATTCTGAGCCAGAGGATGATATTAAGGAATCATCCGAACCAACGGCTTGGGATGAGGCTTGGTCAGATATCAAAGAAGAAACAATAAATTCAATAAGGGAGAATTACTAATGGAAGTAATCAAACAACGCACCATCACTGCACCGAAGATTCTTATCTACGGAACGGCAGGTGTTGGTAAATCAACTTTGGCATCACAGATGCCTAACCCACTATTCCTAGATTTGGAAGGTGGTCTCAACTATATGGATGTGGCTCGCACGCCACTCATCAGCACCCCAGAGGTGTTCTACAAATATCTATTAGACTTAACTAAGGAAGAGCCGAAAGAATACAAGACTATCGTAATCGACTCAGTGGACTGGCTAGTCCGTAAGCTATCCGAGAAAATCGCTGGCGTTGGCTACGATGACAAAGGCCAAAAGGTCCAAGGCCTAGTCCAGCTCGACAACACCCTTAGCAAGAACTTGATGGATGCCAATGGTGGGTTCGGTAAGGCTAAGGAAGAACTCGAGAACCACATCCGTTCGAAACTATTGCCGATGCTCTCGGCACTTAACCAACGTGGCTACGGCATTGTCCTAATTGCCCACGCTTATACGACTGACTTGCTTGATGACGATGGAGCAACTGTCGAGAAAGTCCTACCTAAGATTGACCCACCTACAATTGGCAAGAAGCCTATCGCAGCACCAGCAATGATAGAATGGGTCGACAATGTATTCTATCTCAAGCGTGTGAATGGCGAGCGTGTAGTCCAAGTAGATGGTGACAATTATGCAGTAGCGAAGAACCGCATTGGTCTACAAGGCGAGTATAATCTAAATGAAACAACTATTACTAAACTACTAGGTTTAGAGAAAGAAGGAAAATAATATGGCAACTAACTGGAACGAACTTAACGACAAGTACGGCAACAAATACAAAGACTATGCACCAGAGGGTGAATTCGAAACTAAGGTAGCATCTGTCGAGTCTATCGAGTCATCACAGAAAAAGACCCCAGGTCTACAATTCAAATTCGAAGATAATAATGAATACTCATTCCCGAAATTCGGTACTACTCACTGGATTTCATTTAAGAATGAGGGTTGGCGTAAACACCATTTCAAGGAACTCATGAAAGTTCTCGGAGCAACCGAAGACCAAGCCGAAAAGGGTATTGATGTCTGTGAAGGTAAGGGCGACGAAAAGGCTATCGTGAAAGCCTACGCAGATGCGTTCACTCGCCTAGTCTCTAAGCATCCATCTGTCTTGGTGGCAGTGTTCAAACGCACGCCAGAAGATAGGTATTGCACTTGTGACTTTGCAGATCGCTCAGTCCGTATGAACCGACCAGATGTTGAACCAGAAGCCGCTACTGACACTGATGCCCCACTTAACGATGCTGAGCCAGCTGATGATATTGACCTAGGCGAATTGCCCTTTTGATGTACAGTATGGATACTAGAGTCTATTACAATTGTGGTGGTGGCGACGAGCAATACACGCCGAGAGCTGGTGTCGAAATACTGTTGCCACACATCCAACACTTAAAAGACAAAATCATCTGGTGTCCGTTCGACAAAGAGGACAGCCAGTTCGTAAAAGTATTAAAAGAAAATGGATTCAAAGTAGTATATTCCCATATTGAGTATGGTCAAGATTTCTTTACTTATGAGCCAGAGAAATGGGATGTAATCATTTCGAATCCACCATATAAAAACAAGCGTGCATACTGGGAGAGATGTATCAAGCTCGGGAAACCGTTTGCTTTACTACTCCCAGTGAACATCTTAAGCGACTCGGCAATAAATGCCACTTTGAGAGAGAGAGAGAGAGAGAGAGAGTTGTGCTTGCTAATCCCAGATAAACGGATGAGATTCTACAACGCCGTGACTGGTGAGGTGGGGGCACAACCAACATTCAAGGCAGTATACTTAGGAGTAAGGATATTCGACAGGCAAATAATCCTAGAGGATTTACAAAAATAAATAGGGGGGAATAATAATAAATTTAACAATACAAAGGAGACTATATGGAAAAAGAACATTGGTATTTCGTATACAGTCGAAACCATGATGGCATTCAAGAATATGTCCACGCTAAGGTGAAATCACCACTCAAAGCATTAAACCTTTTCCATGACTTCTATCCAGATGAAGATATGGACTTTGTTTTCGTAGAGGAGATTGAATGAATAACGACAAGAGTTGGCGAGATGAATTCGACATCATCGAGGTAGACCACTGGGAAGTGCCAGACAAGAACGATGCTCGTATTTTGACCCAGCCAAATATCGTGTACCCTCTTCATTCACTGGCCCCGAGGACTGTACTTGGAGTGACTGCGTGGAATCATATCCGTAAGGCAACCTATGCAGCAGCCAATAATGTCTGTGAAATTTGTGGTGGTGACCATAGGATCAATAGCCACGAGCTATACAATGTAGACTACGCTAAGCAAGAGGCTACTTTTGTGCGTACTATTTGTGTGGATCAGGTCTGTCATCAGTATAGCATCCATACTGGGCGTGCTTTAACTTTGTACAAGCAAGGTAATCCTCTCTACACTAAAGAGAGACTTTTAGAGGGAGCAGAGCATTGCTTCACTATCATCTCTTCTTGGAATCGGGAGCACCCAGGCGAGGAGCCGCTACGGGTTTTTTCGGCGTGGCTTGATTACTTGAAACAGCCAGACCTTGAAAAACCTATGCGTGAACTGATTAAAAAATATGACATCAAATTTTATAAGGTCAGCGAAAAGTGGTGGAACCGAAAGCGTTGGAGCAACTGGAAGCTACGCATTGGCAATAAGTGGTACAACACGCCATACGCAGACAGACAAGCGTGGGAAAAAGCGATGGCTGCCAAAGCCAAAGATCCACACGATGACCACGGCAAAAAGAGCAACTTGTCTGGTGGTGTATTCGATGAAATAGATAAGTTCTTAAAGGAAAATGCAGAATGAGAAAGTTTATTTTGTATGCTTTGAGATGGCAACTGTCTAGTTTCATCCTAGCCCCTTGTCTAGTCTGGTTCGCTGGGCTAGGCACCGTATGGGCAACAGTAATCGCCAACGCTATAGGGGCTTGTGTATTTTTCTTTGTGGATAAATACATTTTCAAAAAATAGTATTGACATAAGCATTAGCTTGTGCTAGTATAATGGTAAGGGGGATAATAATAATTAACAATATAAAGGAGTATGAAAATGGGTGCACTAAAAGCAGCTGTACTTGAAGCACAGGAAACTCGAACTGAAGAGTTCTACGATGCTTTGGCTAATTTTGATTACTACAAATTAGCCACTATAACTTGGGAAGCTCAAGAGGCATATAATAATAAAAAGAAAGGAGTATAAATATGTCTAGGATGAAAAAAGGTGAACCAGGGTCAGAAGCGGCAAGTCGACGCTGGCACGAAACAATGCTCGCCAAATACGGCGAAAAAGGGCTACGTGAAATGATGCGTAAAAACGGAGCCAAAGGGGGTCGCAACGGACACGAGGGTAAAGGCTTTGCAGCCAACCCAGAGCTAGCACGCAAGGCTGGATCTAAAGGTGGAAAGATTAGTCGCCGTGGCCCAGGCAAGAAAACCACTGCCACTAAGAAGGTCGCAACGAAACGTGAAGAGTTTACGAAATTGACATTCGTAAAGAGCACTTTGTTCCACACGATTTATAAGAATGAGAACACTGGGGAACTCATCAAAATCAGAAAATTCTGGAGGTAATAATGAAATTCCTAAAACGAAAGAAAGTAGTCTACGAAGACCCAATTGAAATTAGGTTCGATGCGATGATGAGCCTTATCAAAGACTTGCCAAAGCAAGACTACACACGCCTTAAGGAGGCTATGGACTTAGGCTACGATAGCTATCAGAAAGTCCGTAATGTCAAGACCGATGAAGAGAAGGCGATTGACAAGGCGTTAAAAGAAAATGCCGACATCGATATTATTGAAAAGACATTGGAAAAGACAAAGTAATGCGAGTTGGTATTTATTTAGAGGCAAATGATGAGGACCATATCCCGATTCAAGGAGCTCTTGAGGTGTTGGAGCGACTCTCGACTCGGTTAGATAGGATTACCTTAGATAATAATTTTAGGGTGGTAAAGGGGGAACCATTCTTTAAGAGGAGTAAAGATGGGCGAAAGCTACATGAAGATTCCACTACTCTCTAAAGAGCAAGCGGAAGAACTACTTAAAAGAATAAAAGCAAACAGATAAAAGGAGAACCCGATGGATAAGCGACAAGAAAGCATGGATTTCATAGACAAGCTAGTAGACAAGCTAGGCGATATTGCCGACAGTATCCATTGGGATGAACTATCAAATTTGGTCGCTGATGTATACACAGAGGCAGGAGAGACCACTGGCTACGAAAAGCTAGTAGACCCTTGTCAGTTCTTGTATCGACTCTACCATAGAGTTAAGCCGTTCACGGAGCCCCAAGAATTCAATGTTGTGTACGAGAGCGACCGCCTAGAAAAAGGTGAGCGAGTCCGATATATCCGCATAGTTAATTACGACTATAAGACATATATCTGGGCGAAAAAGAATGGTTTAGATGAACGGCTTAATAATAATTTTATGGACATCGATGAGTCCAAATTAAGCCCAAAACAAATCGAGCATTTTTTGGAGAAATCTAAAAAGTCGCTATAATATATAGTATGAATACTATATTAATAAGCTTGGAGGCTTAGATGGAACAAAAAGAATACTGCGGTAAGGTGCCAACGTGTTTCGAGAAACGTGCTCCTTTCTGTCCAGCGGTAGCAGTTATCCCAACGACAACAGTCGAGTCTAAGACTGGAGTCCAGGGCTTGGCGAACTGTCTAGTCCGAGTAACTGAGAATAACACTACTTACTATGTTGATGATAAACATCGTGTCACTACGGTGTGTGCTAACCCTGTAACTAAGAACGGATACGATTTCGAAAATAACCCAGATAGGTTCCGTAACCAAATCGTGTTCGATCTAGCAAATCAAAAGGCTGCATATTACAGTGCCGAAGGTGATATGTATCTTATCGCTCCTGGTCACCCAAGTTTTGATAGCTTAGTCGATAGGCCAAGTTACGACAACCAAATAATGACCAGTGCGACCAACATTCCTAAGGTACCAGAGAAAGTATCTGAACTTACTAACGACTCTGACTATCAGACTGGTACGCAAGTAGCTGCATCTATCGCCGTTGAAGCTGGGCTACGTGAAGCTGCCGATAACGGTCTCCAGAACCAAATCGATGCACTCGCCTCTTCATCCGACGTCGTGGATGTGGTCGGTACTTACGCTGAACTTCTAGCCTACGATACATCGAAGCTCAACAACAATGATATCGTTAAGGTTCTCTCCGATAGCACGCACAATGATGCAATTTCATACTACCGATGGAACACTACTGTTATCCCGAACGTTTGGGTGTATATCGGCTCTCAAGGTCCTTTCTACACCAAGAGCGAGACTGATACGCTATTGAACGGATATGTCCCAAATACGAGGACAGTCAACAGCAAGGCATTGTCCAGCAATGTCACGTTGACTGGTGCGGACATCAATATGACAGT
>JAEIGA010015256.1_pt1 | contig 11701 bp, 10 predicted proteins | sample 9270691 | NCBI WGS metagenome assembly JAEIGA01 (sample SAMN17057246, study PRJNA624740) | gut metagenome | biome: biome; isolation source: fecal sample | host: Bos grunniens | place: China: Xizang | collected 2019
TACCATAATTAAAGCAAATGTTTTTTTCATAATTCTAAATTATTTTATGTTTTGTATTATTTTAGACTATCAAAATATCAAAAAGTAAAATTAGAAAACAAAGTTACCACTTTTTTTCGACATACACAACTACTATTTTTTTACAAAAACTTTTATGTAATCTATTTCAAAGTCGGCCTCTCCACCTTTATTACCCTCTGGTATAAATGAGTTAAACATCGGATACATAGCATCTTGCGGCATATAGTTCGATGTACGGAACACTTCCATATCATTAATATACCATATCAATTCTTTTTCATTCCACTCAAATGAATATATGAAAAATTTAGATAAATTAAGACCTTTTATGCGAGCAGACGTATAGTTAGTCTCAAATTTCGAACTCCAATAAAGACCCACTTCTACCTCGCCTTTATCTACTTTACAGATATTAATATGAGGTGTCTTTTCATCACCCTTCAACGACAATGCATGCAAAACTCCTTTCGCACCATCAAAACGCATTTTAGCACGATAAAGACCTCCTTTTTGACACACTGCATTGCGACCATGAATCACATCTGACGTATAGTTGAACTCTTTTTGAACAAAACCTTTTTCTGGGTGCCATGCAAGTGCCTCATTTTTCTGCTCTTTTGTAACAATATGCAAATTGCCAGCTATAACTGTCACATTATTACCATTGTTATTCGATTGTTGTTCATTCACAAATGAGTGTTTACCAACAAAAACAGGACTTTTATAATGGAATCCTACATCCCACTTCGATGAATTCAATGAATTCCAACTAAAATTATCTTCAAAAGTCAACTCATAACCTGCTATTGTAGCAAAATCTTCGATTTTATGTTTAAGATAAAAACGAATATCTTCATTATCTGCCAACTGATGGAAACGACACTCTACTTGATACTCTTTAGTTGTCTCCCATCTTTTTGGATTCGACCAAAATTCATTACTTTTTTTGAATTCTGGTGTATTTACCTTTTCTTTCAATTCCAAATACTCTTTCACAACATACGAGTCATGGAATCGTGTATAAATCTTATATTCGTCTGATTTCTCAAATTTTTTCAAACGTGCCAACTCAGGAGATTTCTTCACCAAATCATGATTTGCCAAAGATACAAAATCTGGTGTCGCCTTAAATGCTAGATAGTCCGCCAATTCTTGTGAAGCCAAAACTTTAAAATACAATTTAAGCTTATCATCACCATCCAACTTTTTAAACTTCGCCATATCGCGATACTCTTGTGTATCTTTATATTTACGACTCACAAGCGTACGCTTCATCTCCTTAAATTCCGAAGACTTAACTTGATCGTATAAAACTTTATACTCTTCCAACTCTTTTGATTCACTAATCAAAAGATAGCGTTTGTAATCTTCCGATTGTTGTCTAAGTTTTGCTTCATACTTGGCAGTTGACATCAAACCACCAAATAAACTTTTCCAATAGAGATTCATAGATTAGATTTTTTATAACGAGCAATGAGAAAAAAACATCAATTATTCTCCACTCTCTGTTATTATGTTAATTAGTTCTTCTAAATTTGTTGCTATACTAAAATTTGCATTACGTTGAAACTTATATCCCAATCCTTCATGTATAATACGCTCAACCTGAAGCAACAATCCCTCCCAAAAATTATCTGGATTATACAAGATTGTCGGCTTATCATGTTCACCAACCATACATGCCGATATTGTGTCAAACATTTCATCCAATGTACCAAATCCTCCTGGTAGCACAACAAATACATCAGCATACTCCTTCATCATCGTCTTGCGCTCTGCCATATCTCCCACAACAAACAACTCCGTTGGCAAATCACTTTTGCGACCTTTTTCGATAATACAATCAGGTATTATACCCACTATATCACCTTCTGCATCTACCACACCTTGAGCCACAGCCGACATCAAGCCTCCCGTAGCACCACCATAAACAAGTGTATGCCCCTGTTCAGCCATCCACTTGCCAAACTCTGCCGCTTGTTGCTTATATTCATCGCGAACCTGATCCGACGACGAGCAATATACACAAATATTCATTTCATTCAATTCATAATGCATAATTCATAATGCATAATTAAATTTTCGCTAACACCAAAATCAATTGTGCATTGTAAATTGTGCGTTGTGCATTATTTTAGATTTCACCTGCTTGAATTTTAGCATGCATGCTTGCAGCAGCACGACGACCATCACCCATTGCCAAAATCACAGTTGCTCCACCGCGCACGATATCGCCACCAGCAAAAATTGTAGGGATAGACGATTGCAATGTATCTTCACCCACTTCAATAGTACCTTTGCGCGTAACAGCCAAACCTTCAATAGCACTAGGAATCAATGGGTTTGGCGACACACCAACACTCACAATCACTTCGTCAACATCAATAGTTTCAATTGCACCAGGAATAGGTTCTGGCTTACGACGACCCGAAGCATCAGGTTCACCCAAAGCCATTTTTTGGAGCAACATTTGCGACACACGACCTTTTTCTGTGCCTTTATATTCAATAGGATTATGCAATGTCAAGAATTCAACACCCTCTTCTTTAGCATGTTTAACCTCTTCAAGACGTGCAGGCATCTCTTCTTCCGAACGACGATAAACAATCATAGCACGTTCAGCACCAAGACGTTTCGCTGTACGAACCGAGTCCATTGCAGTATTACCGCCACCGATAACAGCAACATTTTTACCCTTCAACACAGGAGTATCTTTTTCAGCTTTAGCCGCACCCATCAAGTTAACACGAGTGAGATACTCATTCGACGACATAATACCGATCAAGTTCTCACCAGGGATATTCATAAAGTTAGGAAGACCTGCACCCGAAGCCACAAACATAGCACGGAAACCATCTTCTTTCAATTGATCATAAGAAATTGTCTTACCAACAATACAGTTCTTGATAAATTTCACACCCATCTTTTCAAGGTTGCGAATTTCAACATCAACAATATTGTTAGGCAAACGGAATTCAGGAATACCATATTTCAACACACCACCAATCTCGTGAAGTGCTTCAAACACAGTCACATCATAACCCAATTTAGCCATATCGCCAGCAAACGACAAACCACACGGACCCGAACCTACAACCGCAATCTTAATTCCGTTAGAAGCAGCCACCTCAGGCACAGCCATTTGACCACTATTACGTTCATAATCAGCAGCAAAACGTTCAAGATAACCAATAGCCACTGCAGGCTTACCAGTTTTTGTATGAATACATTTGCTTTCACATTGACGCTCTTGAGGACACACACGACCACACACAGCTGGCAATGCCGATGTTTGTTTCAACACCTTAGCTGCCTCAAGAATTTCGCCACGCTCGATATTTTTGATAAATGTAGGAATATTAATGCTCACAGGACAACCTTGCATACACGATGGATTAGGACAGTCAAGACAACGTTTTGCCTCCAACAAAGCCTGCTCCATAGTGAGTCCTTGGTTCACCTCTTCCGAATTTTTGCTACGATATTCACCATCCAACTCATTCATCTTTACGCGCTCAATAGCCATACGCTCTTTTGGTTTCATAGCAGTGCGCAACTCTTCGCGCCAAGCCTCATTTCTTCTTTCCATATTATTTTTTGAAATTTTCAAATGATTCTACTTCTTCTGATTTATAAGCCGACAAACGCATCATCATCTCATCAAAATCCACTTGATGAGCATCAAATTCAGGACCATCGACACAAACAAATTTAGTTTGACCACCCACAGTCACACGACAAGCACCGCACATACCTGTGCCATCCACCATAATAGTGTTCAACGATGCAACAGTTGGGATTTCATATTTTTTAGTCAAAAGTGTCACAAATTTCATCATCACTGCAGGACCAATAGTCACACACAAATCCACCTTCTCGCGATTAATCACTTCTTCAACCCCTTGTGTAATAAGACCCTTATTTCCATACGAACCATCGTCTGTCATAATCACCACCTCATCGCTATATTCACGCACTTGCTCTTCGAGAATAATAAGATCTTTTGTACGACCAGCAAGCACCGAAATCACCTTATTACCAGCTTCTTTCATTGCTTTAATGATAGGCAACATAGGCGCAACACCTACACCACCACCAGCACATACCACTGTACCGAATTTTTCAATATGCGTTGCCTTACCAAGAGGACCAACAAGGTCAAGCACCTCATCGCCCACATTTAGGTTACACAACTTAGTTGACGAAACACCCATTTTTTGCACAACAAGTGTAATCGTACCACGAGCAACGTCCGAATCTGCAATAGTCAAAGGCATACGTTCGCCATCTTCATCTACGCGAACAATCACAAAGTGACCTGCTTTACGCGATTTTGCAATAAGTGGAGCCTCAATCTCCAACATCACAACATTCGCCGAGAAATGTTCTTTTTTTACAATTTTGTTCATTTCAATATCTTATTATATCGATTTAATATATATTTCCCATAGTATTAGATAAATAGTAACCACATCAACACCATCCGACACACACATCTTAGATACTATCCTTCAACTTGCAAAGATAATAAAAGTTTTTTTATCCTACAACACTTTTACAAAAAAACACTAAAAAAAACAAAAATTACAAATCTCCAACCCCTAACAAACAGCAACCCTCTTCATAGGATAACCATACCTTCACCCTATCCTCTACAAAACACATACGAAAGATATACGAAAGATAAAGCCAACAACACCCACCCCCGAAAACAACATTAAATCACACAATTTGTATATCTTATTTTTTTTTAATACCTTTGCACCATCAAACCAAACACACTTTTCATATGCCAAAACAACATATCACACTCCTTTCTCTCATCATCCTATTCCTATTTACCCTAACCACTTGCGAACGCAATATCAAGGCAAAACCCGAGCACACGGTTTTATTCTTCTTTCCTTGGTCAACCAATCTCACCCACTACTTCGAAAATAATATTTATTGCTTCGAAAATGCACTAAACAAAAAAGACCTACAAAACAACAACATCTTTGTATTCATCTCAAAATCCGAATCCGATGCAGTTTTCTATCAAATTAAAAACAACAAAGGATCTATAACACACGACACTATTGCTCGCTTCTCCAATTACAACTACAAATACACGTCAATCGAAGGCCTCTCACAAATACTCACTCTCGCCAAAAACGACCAAACAAAATTTGCCTTAATCATTGGTTGCCATGGCGACGCTTGGATTCCATCCTCCGACATGAAACGCTCTTTTGGTGGAACAAAAGTCGAATCTCGCATAGACATATCTACTCTACGCAAGGCATTAAAACAAACCAACATCATAGCCGAATACATCCTTTTCGACGATTGCTATATGTCATCTATCGAAGTCGCATACGAACTACGCAACGTCTGCCACCACCTAATCGCATCCCCATCCGAAATCATGGCAGCAGGCATGCCCTACACCGACATTGCCAACGACCTAATCAACACACCCAACTACGAAGCCATCTGCTCCGAATACTACCACTACTACGCCAACAATCCCTCTACGCCTTATGGCGCAATTGCCATTATTAAATCATCAGAATTAGACTCGCTCGCCAACATCACCAAGCGTCTAAACATCAACTACACAAACCAAAACATACAGTTTTATGATGCCTATAACCCACACATCTTCTACGACCTTGGCGATTACATCAACACCTCTTGCTCCGACGAAAAACTCAAAACCGAATTCTTGCAACAACTCGACAAGTGCGTCATCCACAAAGCCCACACACGCAAAGTATACGGATATGGATTTGGAGAAATAACAATAAACAACTATTCTGGCATTTCCACCTCTGCCCCAAGTACAAACCCCAAATGCGCATCCTACAAAGAAACCGCATGGTACAAAGCAACACACTAAAATTCGCATAACACAAAAAAAGAAGGAAGTCAACCCAGTCGACCTCCTTCTTTTTTTATATCACAATATCAGTCACAATAAATATACTCATTAATACCATCCACCAACTTTCCTTTATTACCTTGACCCTTCTTCGAACAAACACAATCATTAAAGACCAAATCCAATTTAACGACCACATCCTTTTGTCCCTTCACATCTCTTTCCTTCTCCAATATCTTACCGAAATCTTTAAATACACATTTATTACACTTCTTAACCCCCGATTTATTATCAACATTCCATATATAACAACATAGACTATGCAAATTTCTAATAACAAGTTCGGTTTTGTGCATATAATAATTCACCAATTGATCATATTCACTTTTCTCAATATTCGCATTTTTCAAACGATCAATTATATAATCCAACTCTATATCATTATTCCTAAGAAAAAGAGTGATTTGTCGCAATTGTGCATCCAATATCAACGGATAATGCTTAATTGCCTCTTCATCAAAGAAAATTGATATTTTATTAACCTTCATTTTTTCAAAATGAAAATATGCTAATTTCTTATCCGAATCTTTCACCTTGTTCAGCAAATCAAGATTAATCGAAAGATGACGAATAATCTCATAAATCTCGCTATTCACACGTTTTTTTATAGTACTCGCAGAAATATTTCGTTGAGCCAAATAAGCATAATAACTAAGTGCAATAGTCAAAAAACCAACAACTACACCACTAAACAAGGCAATAGCCTCAGAGCCTATTACAGAACTCATTGGCTCTTCAATAGTTAATCTAGACCCATTTTCTAAAGCCGAAAGAATCAAGTCCAATTTTTCTGTTAGTACATCTGTCATAATACATCAAGTTTTCAAATTAAACTATTTGTCGACCAACAGCAGAAGCAATTGGCTTCAAAGATTCAAACATTTCGCGGAATTGTTGATGATTCAATTGTTGAGAAGCATCACTCAAAGCCACCTTAGGATTAGGATGTGTCTCTATCAACAAACCATCAACGCCCATTGCCACACATGCTCTAGCCAAATTAGGCACACCATAATCATAACCCATAGCGTGACTTGGGTCTAGAATTACAGGCAAATTAGTGTATTGTTTCAACCACGCTACACCACACAAATCCAAAGAGAATCTTGTTTTTGTTTCAAAAGTTCTGATACCTCGTTCACAAAGAATAATTTTTTCGTTTCCAAGCGACATCATAAAATCAGCACAATGAACAAACTCTTGCAATGTTGCCCCATAATTGCGTTTTAAAATAACCACCTTATCAGATTGACCACATGCCGACAAAAGACCATGGTCGTACATACTCTTAGCGCCAATCTGAACTATATCGGCATATTCAATCACATGGTCGACATGCGTAGCATCGCGAACCTCTGTTGCTATTTTCAATCCATACTTATCACGCATTTTAGCCAATAGCTTCAACCCATCAAGACCTAATCCTCTAAAAGTATAAGGCGAAGTACGTGGTTTAAAACATCCAGCTCTTAATACTTTAATTCCCAAATCAACTAACATTTGGCACGATTGCTCAATTTGCTCCTTGCTCTCAATCGAACACGGACCTGCAATCATTAACGTATTTTTCTCATCGCCTCCGATATAAGTATCGGCAATTTCAATTTTATGCTTCGATGATCTATAATCGCTACTAGACAATTGCATATCCGTTGGCATTACCCACGAATCTAACACATAAGAGCTTAAATACGAAGGAATTTCTTTTACACCACAAGGTAGCACCATTACATAACAATCATTTTTGTCCAACAAAAATGCCTTTGCTTGTACCGCCAATTGATTGGCAGTTGACGCACCTATTTTTTTGTCTAAATGCAATATCATAATAATAAACTAATTAAATTTCACTTCGTATTAAATTAAAAAATGTAACCGCACCAACGGGTTTACACTCATCATTGATAACAGGGAAGAAATTAACCACAAAATTCTGCTGCTCAATCAAATTCAACATTTCATAAATAGTTAAATTTTCATTCAACACAAAAGGAGATTTATTGATTAAATCAGCAACTGTCACTTTTGTAAAATCGTCAGGATATTTTAAAAAGGCTCGACGAACATCGGCATTAGAAGCAATTCCAACAAACTTGCCCAAAGTATTTTTGAAAACAACAAATCCTAATCTATAATCTTCAATAAAACGCAACACATCAATAACCGAAGAGGTGTCTTCATCCAACAAAGGAATATCGTCAATCATAAAATCCTTTATTTGATAAGATGATTTGATATTATTTACCCGCAAATCTAGCAAAGCCTTTGCTTCAACATTATTTGCCAAAAAAGAACCACACACAACACTCGACACACCCATATTACGCAATATAAAAGCCACCTCTGCATTAACTCCCCCATCAACAAATATCTGCTTATTTTGATATTTACCTCTAAAATTACGTATTTTTCGGAAACAAGACTTATCAAACTCACCTCCCGACACCCCAGGCACTGTTGTCATAAACATTATAAAATCAAAATCAAGAAAAGAATCAAACACATCGATAGATGTATCGCTCTGCAATGCCAACCCCCATTTTGTACCGTCGATACGAGGCAAATCAATATGCTTTACATTCAAACTCTCATATTGAAACTGTACATATTCAATTTTGAATTGCCTAATCTTTTCAAAATATTTATCTGGATTTGATGTAATAATATGCAAATCTATTGGAGTATTTGAGATTTCGCGTATTTTAGCGATATCATCAAAAACCGAAATATCATCTTTACAATCAATATGAAAACTATCTATATACAATTGATCAAGCGACTTAACAATATCCAAAATAGATTTTGAATCCTTGTATGCATATATTGATGCCGAAATTTTCATAATTACACACAATTTACTCTTTTAAACACTGTCGACTTTACCCTATCCCTTCACGTCCCACCCAAACAAATAGACAAGATTAAGACACAAAAAAAGAGTCCAACTGAAAAGTTGAACTCTTTTGCGGTATGGACGGGACTCGAACCCGCGACCCCCTGCGTGACAGGCAGGTATTCTAACCAGCTGAACTACCACACCATTATCGCTCTCTCGATCGATTAAGTATCTCTCTCAATTGCGATGCAAAGATACAACCTTTTTCCGAAACCTCCAAATATTTTTCAAACTTTTTTCAATAAAAATATATTATTTTTTATATCTCACTAAACTACAAACAATTAACCATGCCACAAAACCGCAAACTCCCACATCAAAAGCACAAAAATAGATCTAAAATTAACTATTTCCCATTCTCAAACCCACTTTTTCCATGTCTAAATAGACCTCTTTTTTCGCGTTTTCCCTATTTTATGTGTAAAAATGCAAAAAATCTCCCTCGCAAAACACACCCACTAAACAGTCCAAATGTAGCTATTTCAAGATAATTTTATACGTCGAACGAAACGATTCTCCCTCTTTCAGATAATTTATATAAGGTTTTTCATTATAATCTCCATCAAAATTGCTATCGTCACACCTACCATACCATGGTTCAATACACATAAATGGTGCATAACCAATTTTCGCAGGAGACCACAACCCTACAACAGGAGCATCAAATTCCACCTCTACATATGCTTCTCCATTCCTATCACACAAAGTCACACGATTCAACTGCTTTTCAAAAACTAAAGCATCTCCAGCAAATGTACTCTTATTTATTACTATACCATCAGGCGACACTTCTATCTCTCTACGCTTGCGCGCTGCATAACCGCCACACTCAAGAGTCGTAAGCAACATCGTTCCCGTTCTATCAAACTTCATATAACCTTGAATATCCGCATCTTCATCAAAATCACGATAATTAAATGCTGGATGTGCTCCAATCTGAAAATACATATCTCCTTCCGTACGATTTTCAACAATCCAATTCACTTCAAGACAATTATCAATCAAACAATATATAATATATAATGCAAAATCAAAAGGATATAGTTTCTTAGTCTCTTCATTCGAACACAAGACAAATCCACACTTTTGCACACCCTCATCGGCTTTTGGCAACAACTCAGACATCTGCTTTTCGTCAAGTTTTGTAAACTCACAATCTCGTGCAAATCCATGCTGACTCAAAGCATACTCTGCGCCACAATATTTCATACGTCCATTCCACACCTTACCCACAATAGGAAACAAGACAGGCGAACGACGCCCCCAATAACTCTTATCCCCATGCCAAAGATATTCAAAACCAGTGGTTTTATTATAAATAGAATGTAACTCTGCACCAAATGCAGATACTTCCACCTTCAGTCTATCATTTTCCAAAAAACTCATTTTCATAATCTATTTAATAACATTTTTCACTTGCAAAGTTATAGTTTTTATTCTAAACAAACAAATTACACCTGATAAAAAACCTGCAAATAATGCAGGTTTCTTTTATTAAGTACGCTAAATAATATCAGTGATAATAAAATTATCAACAAGGTCACCATCCACGCATTTTACATCATGAACACCCACTTGCTTTTTAGTATACTCCAATTGGTTGTTTTGTAAAAACTGAAAAAATAGTCTCATATCCAATGGTGCCTCGATGGATTTGCATCGCTCCATCAATGCTTCTATTATTTGATTTTCTGTCGTTACAGACAATACATTCATCAAGCGCGTAATATCCTGCACAACAATAAACTCCATCGTGCCTCCATCTAACGAAGATTCATCCCAATACATATGCAATCCATCATCAAACACTTGCATATTTATGTCAACCCAACGAGTCCCAATATGGTAAGCTATATGACGTTCTACCCCTTCACCCTCAATAATATCATCCAACGGATCATCACCAAAAATATCTTCGTATAGTTTTAATTCATAGAACATTTTGTAACTACTAATGAGCATATCGTGAAATGTTACGCATAGACTAGGATTATTATGAAAAATATTTTTAGCTAGCCTAATACTATGAGATATCGTAGGATTAGCAATCACATCTGGATGAGAGAATATATCGTCTAATGATACATCTTCAATTGATATTTGGATGTCCTCCAGAATAATTATACTTGCTATTAGGTCTGCAAGGTAACTTAATGTAGATGAGTTATTTTTCATGGCAAATAGATATAAATGCTTAATAAATTAAAAGTTTTTGTGTTGCAAAAGTACTATTTTTTTTCAACATATACAAATAAAAATATAAAAACTATATGGATTGTATTATTGAAAACAATTATCGTCTATTCACAAAGAATTATTTTGGTAAGCCAAAAACATCCACAGAGGACTAAATCCCCAAAAAAATATTTCAAAAGTTATATGGATGGTTAATGTAGCATCGGTCTATTTGTTATGACTAGTCTATCTATACTTTGTTCAAAGCAAATCAACAACTTATAACTGACAATTCCGCTAACAACAAGTGGCAATAGGTAATATAATTACTCAAAAAAAATAGGGGTGCAACCTATGTTACACCCCTATTTTGGTATTAAACGGCAAAACCAATACGAGGACGGACCTCAATTTGTTTTTTCTTGTTGACAAACTCATCGCGCATACTCTCATAATGTTTTATATCTTTTTCGGATATAGATGGCGACGTTTGCTGTATGATTCTTTCAAGGAGTGATTGGTCAACATCAACCCAACCATCGATTTCGATTGCCGAACGAAAGGCTTCGCGAGATGCCTCCATCACAATATAAGAAATATCGCTTGAAGTGTAGCCTCGTGTCATATCAGACAACTTATCAAAATCGATATTTTCTGAAACTAAATCACACTTTTTGAGTTCAATA
>JAEIGA010015258.1_pt1 | contig 11699 bp, 8 predicted proteins | sample 9270691 | NCBI WGS metagenome assembly JAEIGA01 (sample SAMN17057246, study PRJNA624740) | gut metagenome | biome: biome; isolation source: fecal sample | host: Bos grunniens | place: China: Xizang | collected 2019
GCCTTGATCTGCTCGATGATAGCGTCGTACTTACACTTAAGATTTTTGTAAACGGCATCGGTATGATCAACGCGGATCATGGGACGATTGGTTGGAACCTCAACGACGTCCAAGGAATAGATCTCGCGGAACTCGTTTTCCTCGGTCAGAGCCGTACCGGTCATACCTGACAGCTTGCGATACATACGGAAATAGTTCTGGAAGGTGATGGTCGCCTGGGTCTTGTTTTCCTTTTGAATCTTGACACCTTCCTTGGCCTCGATCGCCTGGTGCAGACCGTTATTGAAACGGCGTCCCGGCATCAAACGGCCCGTGAAGGCATCAACGATAATAACGCCCTTTTCATTGACGATATAGTCAACGTCACGCTTTTTACAGCCGTGCGCATGGATGGCCTGATTGACATGGTGAGCGATGGTCGCGTTTTCGGCATCGGTGTAGTTTTCAATTTGGAAGAAAGCCTCTGCCTTTTTGGCACCGCGCGGCGTCAACACGGCACGCTCTGCCTTCTCATCGACGATATAATCAGCGTCGATGTCGTCCTGGCTCTCCTTGGCATCGATCTCCTTGCTGACGTACTTGCGCAGCGTGCGGACGAATGCCTCGGCGCGATCGTACATATCGGTGCTCTCCTCACCGGGACCCGAGATGATCAGTGGCGTTCTTGCTTCGTCAACAAGGATGGAGTCCACCTCGTCGACAATGGCGAAGATATGACCGCGCTGCACCATGCGCTCCTTGTAGAGCATCATATTGTCGCGCAGATAGTCAAAACCGAACTCGTTGTTAGTACCGTAGGTGATATCGGAATTATACGCCTGCTTCTTTTGATCCTTGGTCTGACCGTGGACAACAAGACCGGTGGTAAGGCCCAGGAACGCATAGATGCGTCCCATTTCCTCCGCACCGACGCGGGCCAGATAATCATTGACCGTAACGATGTGCACACCCTCACCGGTCAGTGCGTTCAGATACGCAGGCAGTGTCGCCACCAGCGTTTTACCCTCACCGGTTTTCATCTCGGCGATGCGTCCCTGGTGCAACAGAATACCACCGATCAGCTGCACACGGAACGGACGCTTACCAAGCACGCGGTCTGCGACCTCGCGCACTGCCGCAAAAGCATCCGGCAAAATATCATCCAGCGTCTCACCCTCGGTAAGCCGCCCCTTAAGAACATCGGTCACACCGCGCAGCTCGGTCTCATTCATGTCGGCGTATTTGGGTGCCAACGCTTCAATTTTGTTAACAATGGGCTCCAGCTTTTTCAGTTGATGGTCGCTGTAGGTACCAAAAAGTTTCGTAATGATCGACATACCTCGTCTCCTTTGACATCCGATCCGCAAGCTATTTCGGCGGACATAAGCATAGTTATACAGTATTATACTACATAATTGTGAGTAAATCTATAGGGAATTGTAAATTTTATGAAACTTTTTTGAATTTTTGATTGACAGACGCCGAAAATTATGTTAGGATAAAGAAAAAACTTCAAACAAAGGAATAGATATGTCCAACCACATCCATATTGTTTTATATCAGCCGGAGATTCACGCCAACACCGGTAATATTTCGCGCACTTGTGCTGTCACGGGTGCAACGCTGCATCTGATCCATCCGCTCGGCTTCTCCTTGGAGGACAAGCACCTGCGCCGCGCGGGACTTGATTACTGGGATAAGCTCGATGTGCGTCACTACGACAGCGCCGATGCTTTTTTTGCAGCGCATCCCGATGCAAAAATTTATTACTATACCACCAAAGCCCGTGCACGCCATACGGATGTTCGCTATGAGGGCGAGGTATATCTGATGTTCGGTCCCGAGTCGCGCGGCCTGCCCGAGGAGCTGCTGCTCGCACATCCGGACGATTGTGTGCGCATTCCCATGCTGCCCACGCTGCGTTCCCTCAATTTGTCCAACTCGGTTGCCATTGCCGCCTACGAGGTACTGCGCCAGTGGGACTTTGACGGTATGCAGACCGAAGGACAGCTGCATCACCATCTTTGGGAAGAAAGCGAGAATGCGTAATGGATACTTCTGATAAGCCCATCGCCGCGATTGCCATGAGCGGCGGTGTGGACAGCGCGGTCGCTGCCCTGCTTTTGCGTGATTCCCTGCCCGATCACAGCATTCTCGGTGTCACCATGTCACTCTACCGCGGTGAGCCGGATCTTTTAAGCGCCGACACACAGATGTGTGCAGACGCGCGCGCTGTTGCCGATCGCGTTGGCATTGATCACACCGTTTGCGATCTGCAGGACGAATTCTGCCGTACCGTCATGGACGATTTCTGCCGCGAGTATCTCGCCGGACGCACGCCCAATCCTTGTGTTGTCTGCAACAAGGCCATCAAATTCGGTGCGCTTTGGGCGTTCGTACAAAATAGAGGCGCGGACATTCTGGCAACGGGACACTATGCCCGTATTGAGAAAGGCGAAAGCGGTCGCACACTGATCCGCCTGGCCGCCGATGTGAGTAAAGATCAAACCTATATGCTGTGGTCGCTCTCGCAGGATGTGCTTTCCCACGTTCGCTTGCCGCTGGGCGAGCTGACCAAGAGCCAGGTGCGGGAAATCGCTGCCGAGAATGGCTTTATCAATGCCAATCGCAAGGACTCGCAGGATATTTGCTTCATTCCCGACGGCGATTATATTTCCTTCCTTTCCCGCTACGCCGGTATTACGCCGACACCCGGTGCCTACCTTGACACAGACGGCAACGTAATCGGGCAGCACAAGGGTATGCTGTGCTACACCATCGGCCAGCGCAAGGGACTCGGCATGTCGTTCGGCAAGCACATGTTCGTTTGCGACAAGGACGCTGCCGCCAATACAGTGACACTTTCGGACGAGGACAGATTGTTCCAACGCTCGGTCGATCTCACCAACACCAACTATATTCCCTTTGACACCTTGACCGAGCCCATGCGCGTCAAAGCCAAGCTGCGCTACCGCCACACCGCCGAGGACGCCATGCTTATTCCCACGGGAGAGCACACCGCGCGATTGGAGTTTGACCGTCCGCAGCGCGCACCGGCTGCCGGACAGTCCGCCGTATTTTACGACGGAGAGTATCTTGTGGGCGGCGGTATCATTGATAAATAAAAAATTTTCAATTTTGTGAGATCAAATAATCCTAAAAAAATTCGGGCTGCCCCGCACAGACGGGACAGCCCTTTTTGTTTGTTCAATTCAATATATGACGTAAGCAGCGCTGCTGCTTGAAAATCTCTTACGGAGCTTTATGTCATCTATATGAGTATCCCAAACGGGAGATTCGTGCTGCTCTTTTGTGGGCAGCGCACCGGAAGACGGGGCTTGATTACTTCGCGTAATCGACCGCGCGGCTCTCTCTGATCACGTTGATCTTGATCTGACCGGGGTACTTGACCTCTTCCTTGATCTTCTGTGCCATATCGCGAGCGATCAGGATCATGCCGTCATCGTTGACCTCTTCGGGCTTGACCATGACACGGATCTCACGACCGGCCTGGATGGCGAATGCCTTCTCGACACCGGCAAATCCGGTGGCGATCTCTTCCAATTTTTCAAGACGCTTGATGTAGTTTTCCAGATCCTCGCGACGAGCACCGGGTCTTGCGGCAGAGATAGCGTCTGCTGCCTGCACCAAAATGGCAATGACCGTTTTGGGCTCCACATCGTTGTGGTGCGCCTCGATCGCGTGAATCACGTCGCGGCTCTCCTTGTACTTCTTGGCAACGTTGACGCCGATCTGTACGTGAGAACCTTCCTCGTCGTGGGGGAATGCCTTACCGATATCGTGAAGCAGACCTGCACGGCGCGCCGTCATAGCGTCAACGCCCAGCTCCTCTGCCATCACGCCGGCCAGGAATGCGACCTCGACCGAGTGCTTGAGTACGTTTTGACCGTAGCTTGTACGGTAGCGCAGACGACCCAAGGTCTTGACCAACTCGGGATTGATACCGTGAACACCAACCTCAAAGGTTGCGCGCTCACCCGCCTGCTTGACCAGCGCTTCTACCTCGCGCTTGGACTTTTCAACGGTTTCTTCGATACGGGCGGGGTGAATACGACCGTCCGCAATCAGCTTCTCCAGGGAGAGTCTTGCAATCTCACGTCTGACAGGATCAAATCCCGAGAGCGTGATGGTTTCGGGCGTATCGTCGATGATCAATTCGACGCCCGTCAGCGTTTCCAGCTTCTGAATGTTGCGTCCCTCTCGACCGATGATTCTGCCCTTCATTTCATCACTGGGCAACGGAACCACCGAGATGGTCGCCTCGGCAACCTGATCGGCTGCGCAGCGCTGGATCGCCAATGTTACGATGTTACGTGCTTTTTCGTCCGCTTCTTCCTTGAACTGATTTTCCATTTCGTCAAGACGCTTGGCAAGCTCATGCTTGACCTCCGACTCAACGCGCTCTATCAGCTCTTCCTTGGCTTCCTCAGCCGTGATGCCGGAGAGCTCTTCCAGCTTAGCCATATGCTGCTGCAAAACCTCTTCGATCTGCTCGCGAACGGTATCGTTTTCCTTAAGCTTCTTGTCCAGCTGCTCGTTCTTGCGCTCCAGTGCCTCGGTCTTCTTGTCCAGATTTTCTTCCTTCTGAGCAATACGACGCTCCAGGCGAGAAACCTCGGTACGACGCTCCTTGAGCTCGCGCTCGGTCTCGTTGCGCAGGCGAAGCGTCTCTTCCTTGGCCTCGATCAGCGCTTCCTTTTTCATCGTCTCAACGGCGACGGCACTGTCTGCAATGATCTTCTTGGCCTTTTCTTCAGCAGAACCGATCTGCGCTTCGGCAACCTTCTTGCGGTACAGAATACCGATGATTGCACCAACGACCAAACCGACCAGCAAAGCGCCCACGGAAAACAACACAATTTTCATTGTTTCTCCCATAACACACCTCCTTACTTTTTTATTCTTTTTTCAAAATTCGGGGTGTCTACTATACAAGCCACATGGCTGTAATAAAACACCACTATATATTGTACACTTTAATTTGTCTTTTGTCAAGAGGATTTGCAACATTTACGGCACTTTCTTGTAATAAAGTTTTATTTTTTTGACAAAAATACCGCCCGCCTCTCAAAAATGAAAAGCGGGCAGCGGCTATTATCAAATTTCGGGAATTTCGATCTCGATCTCGCGCTTGAGCTTGGCCGAGCGCACGATACCGTCGATAATCGCCTGATTGTAAAGAATCTGCGAGGACGGAACGGGAGAAGGTCCACCGCTCAGAATAGCATCCAGGAAGGAACGGATCTTGAGATCCCAAAGATTGGTCTTCTGCGGAATGATCGGAATGACCGTCTCGGTCTGCAGACCGCCGATCTCGTGATAGATCTTCATAGGACCGCCGACCGTACCGTTCCAGCAGTCGGTAGACGGAATACGCAAGCCGCCCTCGGTACCCAAAATAATGGTGTCACCGGGCGTGTCCATATTCATTGCCCAGGAGATGCGGAAGTCCACGATAACATCTCCCTCCAGGCGGATAAAGCCAGCACCGAAGTCGTCAACGCCAAACTTACCTGCAAGCTCGGGATGATTGCCGTAAGCGACATACTTGGGATTTTTTCCAAAATAATCGGAAATGTAGCCCGTAACCGTCAAGGGCTTGGGATCGTCCAGCGCGTGAAGAACGAGGTCAAGCGAATAGCAGCCGATGTCACCCAGTGCACCAACGCCTGCCGTCTCATCCTCGACGAACGAGGTCTTGGCGGGATTGACGGGAATACCGCGGCGGCGACCGCCACCGGTCTGAACGTAATAAACCTTACCAAGCTCACCCGACTGTACGATCTTGCGGATCATCTTCATGTTTTCGTCAAAGCGAGGCTGGAAGCCGATGGACAAAATCTTGCCGCTCTCCTTCTCTGCTCTCATGACCTCGACCGCCTCGTCCAGCGTGACGGTAAACGGCTTCTCCAAAAGCACGTGCAGGCCCGCCTTGAGAGCAGCGATGGCGCAAGGTGCGTGCTGACGGTTGTATGTACAAACAGAAACGGCATCCAGCGCCAAGGAAGTATCGGCGAGCATCTCGGTGTGATCCTTATAATCACAGCGAATGTCCTCCAGGCCAAACTCCTTGAAAAAGGCGGCTGCACGGCCGGGAACGATGTCGCAGCCGGCAACGATCTCAACGTCAGGCATATTCAGATAGGCTCTCATGTGGGAGTGCGCGATGCCACCCGTACCAATAATACCAATGCGAAATTTTTTCATAGTAGCTTTACTCCTCTTGTAAAATGCGCCCGCCGCCGCATAAGCGGGCGACGGGCATAAATAGGATGATCAGATCTCGGGAATAACGATCTCAACCTCGCGACCTGCCTTGGCAGACTTAGCGATACCGTCAAGAATTGCCTGGTTGTAGATGATCTGCGAAGAAGGTACGGGAGCTGCCGTGCCGTTCTTGCACGCATCCAGGAAGGAGCGGATCTTGCGGTCAAACAGCGAAGGACCGTGATCGTTGATGATCGGAACCTCGGTCTCGTAGTTGATGCCGCCGATGGTCTTGTAGATCTTCATGGGACCGCCGACAGAGCCGTTCCAGCAGTCGGTCGAGGGGATACGCAGACCGCCCTTAGTACCCAGAATAATGGTGTCACCGGGGGTGTCGATATTCATTGCCCATGCAATACGGAAGTCCAGAATGATACCGCCCTCAAGACGAACGAAGGCAGCGGCGAAGTCATCAACACCGAACAGCTCGGCGTACTCGGGGTGACCGTCGTAGGTGGTGGGGTTCTTACCGAAGAAATCGGACTTGTAGCCGGTAACCGTCAGAGGCTTGGGATAACCGACAGCGTTGAGCACCATATCCAAGGAATAGCAGCCGATATCAGCCAATGCGCCCAAGCCTGCGGTCTTGTCCTCGATAAAGGAGGTACCGAAGGGGGTGGGGATACCGCGGCGGCGACCGCCACCGGTCTGGATGTAGTAGATCTGACCCAGCTCACCCGAGTCAACGATCTTCTTGATCATCTGCATATTGGGATCAAGGCGAGGCTGGAAGCCGATGGACAGGACCTTGCCGCTTGCCTTCTCCGCCTTCATAACCTCAGCAGCCTCCTCGATGGTGACCGTGAAGGGCTTCTCCAGCATAACGTGAACACCCTTGTTCAGCGCATAAATTGCGGGCACTGCGTGCTGACGGTTGTAGGTACAAATCGAAACGGCATCCAGTGCCAACGATTCGTCGTCCAACATCTCCTTGTGAGACGCGTAGTCGGTCTTGACACCCTCAACGCCGTTATCGGCAAAGAACTTGGCAGCCTTTCCGGGGATCAGGTCGCAGCCTGCGACGATCTCGACGTCGGGCATTCTCTTGTAGGAATCGATATGGGAGTCAGCGATCCAGCCGCATCCGATGATACCTACTCTCAGCTTCTTGTTCGCATCGACAACAACCGCATCACTCTTCTGATTGTAATCGAGCTTTGCATCCATTTTTTCAGCCATGGTTGTAATTCTCCTTTTGTTTTTTATCAAAATGCCATCCGGGCATAATTTTTATAATCAGTAGCCGATCGAGCGCAGGTACTCTCTGCTCTTCTCGATGCTCTGCAAGGGCGTCAGACCCATGGTAGCAACGTCCTGCTCAACGACCAGCCATTCCGCACCTGCATCCCGTGCCGCGTCAATGATCGCGGGGAAATTCTGAATGCCGCTGCCGACGGGACGGAACTCAAAGTTGCCGGGACGCTTGGGCGCCTTATTTTCAATGCCGATCAGCTCGTACATATCCTCGGACTTTTCACCGTAGAAGTCCTTGAGGTGAACGACCGGTGCACGACCGCTGTACTTACGGACGTAAGCAGCAGGCTCCTCACCGCCGACGTTGACCCAGCAGGTATCAAGCTCGGTCTGCAGATACTCCGCCGGGACGGAATCGTACAGAATATCCAGAGCATACTTGCCATCGATCTTGACAAACTCAAAATCGTGATTATGGTACAAAAGCGTGATTCCCAGCGAGTGTGCAACCTCGCCGATCTTACGAACGTTGGCAATGACCTCGTCAAAATGACCGCCGTCGGGACGGTGCTCGGGCATCAGGTAAGGCACAGCCACGTATTTGCAGCCGATGGTCGCATATTGCGAAAGAACGCCCTGCGCATCAGCCACCATATCCACGTAAGGAACGTGGGCGGAAACGGGGACAAGTCCGATCTCATCGCACATAGCGCGGATATCCTCGGGAGAGTAGCCGTAAAGACCGGCAAACTCCACGCCGTCATATCCCATCGCCTTGATTTTTTCCAAGGTCGCACGCAGATCCTTGGCAGCATCATCGCGCACGGAATAAACCTGCACAGCAATCGGTAAAGACATGATAAAAATTCCTTTCGAACTGTGAATTAAGAGAGGGCGACCTCATATCAAGACATCGTCGCCTTTACCGTAATTATATCGAATATCCCGTCAAAAATCAAGTCAATATTTATACTTTTTCAGACAAATATTGCTATATCGTGCTCTCTAACAAAAAATATGCATATTTATGTGCGAAACAGCAGCCGAATACTGCATATAGTGGCAACCAAAAGAACGGCAGCGTACATCAACACAACGACACCTGCGAGGCGATACACTTTGGCATAATCGAGCCCCGCTGCAATGGCAAGAAATGTCAGCACGGCGCTGAGCAATGCACACAAAGCAAACCTTGCCGCCAAAAAGAACAGCGGATACCACAAAAAGCTCAGCACGATCATGCAAGCGAAATAAGCCGTGCCCCGATATTTGGCAACCGTGCGCACACTGACGACGCCGCAGCGCTCGTTGAACATGACTGCGCCGAAGACACACCCCAGGCAAAAATACCAAACCGACCAAAACACCGTCATCCACGCGACCGACGGCAGTGCCTCGCCCAATTGCAGAGCCCCGCGTGTCCCCCACGGACCGCCGCAAATGAATTTCACCATCCCCCCGCCAAGCAGAAGTACACCTCCGCAGATCAAGGATGCCTGCAGGTTGAATGTATCACGTCTCCATCGCAGCCTGCCACCTCGCCGCCTACAAAACACAAAGCCCCGCCTCCTATCGTGTCAGCCTTTCTTTCACGATATGAGACGGGGACGGATTTTATGCCGTTTGATTTTCCATAACCGAAACGTTCTGTGAGCGACGGATCATTTCAAAAAGTATTTCTGATCCGTGACATAAACCGTTGCGGGAAAATTTCGGGGAAAGCATCCTTGCAGCAAGCCGACGCTCTTTATATTTTCGGGCGGCGTATTGGCATCGGCCAACTGTCCAAGCGCCACATCATAGTCCCGCAGCACGTGTGCGTGGCACACCTGCTTGGGCTCACTTCCCTGCGCAAAATATCCGACCGCGCATCGGTCGCCGCGCAAATCGGCGCGGCACGCATCGGTCGGCATCCCTCCGGAATCGCGGCAATAGGTGGCGCGAATGACCCCCGGCGTCAGGGCAAATTGCCGTGCAGCCCCGCTCTGTTGCTCGGCGATGGCATGCAGCTGACGCATGGTATGCTGCCACACATCCACCGCAGGATTTCCCTTCACGTCCGACAGCGGCGCAGGGTACGGAAAGCCATACCACACTCCCGCCAGAAGATGCGGCGTATATCCCACAAACCATTTGTCAAGATCCGCGCTTGAGGTGCCCGTTTTCCCCGCGACCTCAACGCCCGGAATGCTCGCCCCCTTACCCGTTCCCTCCTTGACTACACTCTGCAAAAGTTTGGTCAGAACGCAGGCATTTTGCTCACTGATGGCAGGCGTGGCGCGGATCGGATTGGAGAGCAGCACCGTACCGTCAGGCGCGGTGACACGATAATAAGAATGCGGCTCAACGTAGCTTCCGCCATTCGCCGCGATACTATAGGCCGCTGTCAGCGTGCGCAGTGTCACGCCGTAGTTCATCTGCCCCAGCGCCAAGGCCGCCTCGCCGCAATCGCTGATGCTGCGGCCATCCGGCAGCTGTTGCCCTGCAATCAACTCTCGCATATGCAGCGTATTTTGCAGAAAATCAAACGATTTTTCCTTGCCGATCTCACGCAGCACCCGCACCGAGACGGTGTTGATCGAATGTGCCACCGCATATCGGATATCGGTCAGACCGCGATAGATCCGATTGGCATTCTTGGGCCACGCCACCGGCTTAACGATCGGACCGTTGGCACGGTTCAGATTGTATTGACCAAAGCTGACCGGCGTATCGTCAAACACGCTCGCCCAATTGATCTTTCCCGCTTGCAGCGCAGGCGCATAAACCGACAACGGCTTGATGGCAGAAGCAGGCGGCCGTTTGGCATCCGTGGCATAGCTGCGAATCCGATTGCCGCTTTTCTCTCCGACACCACCCGCCACGGCAAGAATATCTCCCGTCTTTGGGTCAATGACGATCATCGCACTCTGTGCACGCTCTCCATTTTGATGGATCGGAAAGTTTTTCTCATCACAGTAGTATTTTTCAACCACAAGTTGCATTTTAGGCGATATCGCCGCGTCGATCTGCAGTCCGCCGCTCCAGATCAATCGGTTGGCATATTCCCTGGTATACCCCAATCTCTCGCACAGATCGTTGACCACATCACTCACTACCAAGTCAACGTACCACGAACGCACGTCGTCAAAATGTTCTCTGGAGCGCTGCACCACAGCAAGCGGCTGTGCCATCGCCGCATCTGCCGCCTCCTGTGTCAGATATCCCTGCTCGACCATGCGGGAAAGGATCAGATCGCGCCGCGCCTTTGCATGCTGCGGAAAGCGCACGGGATCGTAGTACGCCGGATTGTTGGTGATGGCGGCAATGGTAGCGCACTCCTCTATCGTTAGCTCACTGACCGTTTTATCAAAATAGCACTGCGCCGCCGCTCCCACCCCATAGCAACCGCGCGCAAGGTTGATCACATTAAGATATGACTCCAAAATTTCCTGCTTGGATCGACAATTTTCCAGCGCGTTGGCGTAGCACATCTCCTGTATCTTGCGCCGTACGGAGACATCCGCCTCTCCCGTCAGGTTTTTGACCAGCTGCTGGGTAATGGTCGAGGCGCCGAAGCGTGCCTCTTTTTTGGTCAGATAGTTGATTGCCGCCTCTCCCGTTCTCAAAATATCCACGCCGTGGTGCTCCCAAAAGCGCTTATCCTCTACCGCGACAAACGCATCGATCAGATGCTGCGGCAGCTCGTCGTATCGTACGGGAATGCACAATTTTCCACCGTCCAGCGTGCCCCCCTCCAGAGCGTGACGCTCACCGCTTCCGGCCGCGCGATCTGCAAATTCGTAATAATAAATTTGCGACGGCCCGACATATCCCTGCTGAGCCAGAACCTCCTCGTCAAGCTCACTGTTAATGTTTTGCGTGATATAATATCCGATCAGAAGTGCCAGACAAAGCGTCAGCACACCTAAAAATGCCAGGACTGATAACAGCATATTTCCAAAGAATCGACCGATCGCATATGGATAGCGCCGACTCTTTTTTTCCACAATTTCTCCCATATCGTATTCCTTTTCTGCTTACTTGCGATCGATCACGTATCAATCGTCTGTGCATAGTATGCTTCAAAGACGGAATTTCATGCTATGAGGAAAAAACGTCGGACAGTTTCCCGTCCGACGGTCAAAATTTATGATTTGAGAACAACGTTCTCCGCGCCTAAAAGATCGACGAATTGCTCATAGACAAACTGACTCAGCGCAACACCGTGCGGCAGAGGATGATAGGTTGCACTTGCC
>JAEIGA010015259.1_pt1 | contig 11699 bp, 11 predicted proteins | sample 9270691 | NCBI WGS metagenome assembly JAEIGA01 (sample SAMN17057246, study PRJNA624740) | gut metagenome | biome: biome; isolation source: fecal sample | host: Bos grunniens | place: China: Xizang | collected 2019
GCTGTGTGACGGCTGCGCTACTGTGCTGTAACAGGTGTTGTACCAGGGCGATATTATACCCGTTATTCCGGTAAATCTCCGTTGCGTAGTACTTGCGGAAGCTGTGAGTGCTGATACCGGGAATGTCCAGGTAGTCACACACGATTTTAAGCTGCCGCTGTACTGACCGCTCAGTAACCGGGAAAATGGTGTCTGTGGCGGCAATGCCGTTGTCCAGGCAATAGCACCGGATAAACTGATACAGAGGGAACGGGACAGTAAACACACGGGCTTTCCCGGTTTTCCGTTCGATGATGGACAGGCGGTAGCGGTCTCCGTCCCGGACAATATCGGCAAGGCGCAATTTAACAATATCGGAAATGCGTATGCCCAGGTTAGCTTCCAACATGAGGGCGGTTGCTATGCGCTCATTAGGTCTACACCCACAAAAGCCTTGCTTCATGGTCTGGACGATTTCCTTGTACTGGTCTGTGGTCAATGCCACGGTCTTTTTGTTCATGGTTTTACCTCCAAAATACGAAGTGTGAAATGTGCAAATAACGACGAGTAACCCCAAAAACGAAAAACACATTGATAATCAAGTGTTTTGGTAGTCGTATTTGTGTGAGAATACGCCGAATGGGGGTTGTACCTCTGTGATTGGGTGTTACCCCCTTTGCGGCATATGGTACACCCTTTGCGGATTGCGCCGGGTTACACCTTTGCGGTTTTGGCTGTCCTACCCTTTGCGGTTATAGGCAAGGGAATCTCCCTGGCCTTATTTACACTTGTCCAGAATAAACAACATAACCAACGCCAACGGCGGGCAAGTAAGCGCAAGAACACACACGAAGATATGAGCAAAAAATTCTCCCATTTTGAATTTATCCTTTCAATTTTTTAGTGGGTGGCGGGGTGGTGTCCCCGCCGTGTGTCTGTGGTCAATTACTCCGGGTAATATACCCTAATGGGGGTTGGGTCGTATTCCCCGCCGATTTTGTCCGTATTATGGACAGCTACAGTTTTTACCCCGTCCAGGGGAATTTCTACCTCTCCACGGTCTACAAAGTGAACTTTGCGCTCCGGGTGTATTGCTTGTGCATATTCTATGTATAGTGTGTTGGTCTTTTGTACAATACAGGGCGTAAACCGGGGGTTTGTCTTTGATGCGGGCACTGCTTTTTGGTCAACATACTGTGTGGCGGTGTGTCCGTCCGTGTATTCGGTAACGATTGCATAAATCATGGTGTTTCCTCTTTCTCCCCGTATGCCCGGTAGGACAGGCTTGTATTAGGTCATAGGCAACAAGCAATCGCCGCAGATCAAACGGATAGGCTTACCGGAACGGGCGATTGCTTTACAACACGGGCATTGATAGCGGAAGTTATGCTGCCGTGTGGTGGCGGTGGGCGTGTACCCTGTGCCGCCGTTTGGTGTACTGCTACCGCCTACGATACATACGGCGTGGTGGTCGTGGCGGGTCAGCTTGATTTCTTGAATGTCGTTATCCAATATCCATTGGAGCAATTCGTCCGACAGGATAGCGGATGTGTTCGACCATCCGTATTTTTCCGACCTTGTACAGATAAGCCCGTGGGCTTCTGCAGCTTGCTTGAAATACTTATTGTGGTATGTACCAACCCGGCTACAATCTTGGATGTTTGCAATCTCTTGATTGTATTGGTGGGTCATTTCATGGAGTAGGGTTGCTACTGTGTACTCCACGGGGCGGTCTAGTGTGCCTGCGCCTATGTTTATCTCCTTGCGCCCCGCTCCCTTTACGCTCCATGCGTCGTACAGGGTGTAGTGTCCGTATGCCCTTGGGGTCGATTGGATAGTGATAACGGGGCGGTCAAGCTGTCCGTCAAAGAAGTGGTCGTTCAGCTTGTCGTATAGCCTTTCGAGGTAGCCCGCTAGGCGGCTGTATTTGCTTAGTTCTTTCATGGTATATACTCCCTTTGCTCAACAGTTTTTGAAGTTGACATTTAGGGGAGCGGGTAGCTATAATGGGTGTACCCGCTGCCCCTTTGCTGTGGCCGTGGGTGGAAGTCTCTTGCCTGTTGCTTTGGTCGGCTGTTAGGCAAGGGGCTTTCTTTATGCGCTAATGGAGAAACGCCGGGAAGTGGTCTGCTTGGTGTACTGCTGATACATTGCGCTGTGTTCCCGCTTGAATGCGGTAGTATCGAAGCGGTTGGACAGGACAGTTGTAAATCTTGCAATGTACTGACCGGCTTCCATTTCCTCCACGCCCCGGCTTTCCATTTCCTTTTTGATTTCGTCCTTTAAGGATTCGATTTCGGCGGCGGCTTCCGCTGCCAGGGCTTCCCATTCCTTGAGGGCTTGAATTTTGGTGGTGATTTCGGTGGTAGACATAGGTCAATCTCCTTTAATATGTATTTGCCGTCTTTCCGTGCTGCCACCGCTCCTTTGTGTTTGTTCTAGGGCTTACAACAGGCGGTGTTGAAATTGGGTTGCCCTTGTTTCTGACTTCATTATACACTTACACAAGTGTAATGTCAATATGGCATGATGCACAAATGTTGTGTAAGTGTACGCCGGGTGTATTTGTGCAATGTGTACACTTGCGCAAGTGTATTTGTTGTGCTATAATGTGTACACAAATATAAGGAGGTGCTGCCATGACAGACAAGAAGCCCATGAGTGAAGCAAAGAGAGCCGCCAACAAAAAGTGGAACGATGCCAACCTAAAGGACAAGTACGACAGAATCCAGTTGGTAGTTCCCAAAGGTGACAAGGATGTAATAAAAGCCGCAGCCGACCAGGCGGGGGAGAGTGTCAGCGCATACATTGTGGCGGCTGTCCGGGAGCGCATGGAGCGGGAGGGCGTGGGTTTTGGTATTTCCACCCCCGGCGATTCTGCAAATTGATATAAGTCGGTCAACGAAACTGGCACGGACAAAAAATATTTTTTTCGGTTTTTTCTAAACTGTTGCGCCGCAACAGGAAAGCGGAAACCGCTAAAAAGGCCAGAATCTTGACTTTTTGGAAATGATGTGTTATTATATACTCAAGCTAAATCTATTAACTGCATATTGAGCGCCGCAGCCGATAGGCAAAAGAAGTCGCACCACCTGGTAGAGTTCCACACTCTGCCTAGTGGTGCTTTTTGTTTTCTTAGGCTTTGGACGGGCTTGTAACAAGCGAACACTTGTTCGAAGTATCTGTGCCTACCTATAGGATTGAGCCGCCAGAGGGGCGCAGAGAGCCTTACAGAGCCGTTGCACCTTGACAAGTAAATAACACCACAGATAACGCCAAATACTCCCTACAAGGCTACTGGTGTAGCCACATCCAACGAAAGGAGATTCTATGCTACGAAACATTAGTTTTATATGTCCCTGTTGCAGAGAGGGTAGCGACCTACCCCCGTCCGTGCTGACCCTACAGGGGAACTACGGGAGCCGGGAGCATGATACCGAGCGGGCAACTATCAAACTATGCGGCGGGTGCTTTGACAAGCTGTACGCAATTATCCAGAGCAATCTACCGGAAGATGCCATTGAGATAGATTTTGCCCTGTAGGTCTGGAATTTGTACCACAAGGGTCTTGTCAGTCTGGCTATACTCTTGTGAATTTAGAAAATGAATTTTTCTAACTTTTAACTTAGTTTATTTTTCTACACTTATTTTATAAGGGTACAGCCATTTTACCTTAGAGCCGCAACAACTTTTTTTGTAATTGTACCACCGGGTGTGGTACACATCGAAAAAAGGGGGTCAAATTCCGAACATTTTAGGTGTTTTTGAAGCCTATGCACTAGCTGTCCAGAATCCAATGTGTAAAAATCTGTACCACAGAGGTCTTGTCAAGCCTGCTATACTCTTGTGAATTTAGCAACTTGAAATACCAACTTTTTTGGATTTTCTTTATTCTAGCTTTCTTTATTAGGGCAACTTGGTTTTTCCATTGGGGCGCAACAACTTTTTTCTGTTCTGTACCACGCACTATGGTACGGGGCTAAAAAGGGGGTTAAATTCCGAACTTTTTAACACAAATGGGTAGCGGGTTGCCACATCATCCAATAACAGAATGGCGGTGAGATGTACGGGAATATACGAAAAGCAAGAGAACGGCGAATACATTGAGGTCGTGAACTGGGAAAAACGATATTGGCATTGGGGCTGGCCTTATATTTATGATTGTCCATGGTCGGCATATAGGGGCGTTTCGTGCCATAGCCCCACAGAAGTACGGGATGAATGGCGTAGGATTTCGTCGGAACATCGTGTAGATCGCAAATGGAAGGACGGCGATATAATTATCTATAATCCAGATTGGACAGTAAAAGAGTGGATGAAAGGAACAGCACACAATAATAATCAACATGGAGAAATGACTACTTGAACAAGAATGTAAACCGAATATACGAAAAGACGATTGACGGGGAACGGGTATACTGCATTGAGCATACACCAACCGGATTATGTGCAATCTTCGATTATGACGAGAGCGCAAAAGAAAGAGTATTGGAGGAATCCAAAAAGAGAACGAAGCAGCTAACGCCACATAGCACAAAAGACGGGGACGGCAGACAACTGGAATACGGAAAATCTAGGCACGGGTATTGTGCTACATCCCTTGCAACTGTTTTGTATTCCCATTACAAAAATATCCCTTTGGATGAACTGATTAGCGACGGCGGTCAAGTCCGACACTATAGCAATCTGTTATTGCCTGGTAACTGTGAGGATTGCAGAAGTACAAGCCTGTATTCAACAAAGGACATTGTTATGGAGACGGATGCCAGAAAGATAACACTTTTGGATGGTGGCAAGTACATCCGGTTAGATTTGAAGTCAGCCGGAGTTACAGAATATCTCAGTAACTCACCTGGTATGTTGCAACTGATTGGAACGCCAAATAACATGAGCTTTTTTGTCAACAAAGGCGGCAGAACACAGGTAAAGATATACCATCCTATTTGTGAAGATGGGCAAGAGCCATATCTTAGCATGGTGGCGTATGCTTGTTACTACATGGGGGTAAACGAGAGGAACTTTAGACATAAGCTACCGGAAATTAGAAAGGCATTTAGGGATAGCAACAAAACAATAGACCACCTAAACAGCGACATTCACAACAACTGTATATGGAATTTGTCGGTGATGCCGTCCGGGTCAAATTCTAGCAAACATGATTATGTCGGCAGAATTAAGCCGCCGTGGTTTTTGTATTCAGCAGCTACAGAAAGCGGGGAGTATAGAATCCATTTCGGCTACCGGAACTATGCGGGAATGGGACAGGATTTTTACATTATCTGTCCAGATGAAAGCATTTTGCGGCATTTTTTAAGGGGTGCAATGGACATGGATAAAGCACCTGGTTTACTTAGGCGTTTCCAGATACCTAGAACACTATGGGGACTTAATAAGAAAGCCCCGTATGCTGCGTCCAACTTTGAACGAGCCGCCAGAGAAGCGGAGCGGTTGCTATCTATGGACGAAAGCCGGTTTACTATGTGGGACACTACCGGTACTATAACCACCGGGAAGGGCGGGTGAGAACTTGACCAAAAAGTATAGCCTGCATGATTTAAGTGTTGAGATTACACGCCGATGTAATAAAAATTGCCTGCATTGTATGAAAGGTGATGCACAAAATGTAACCATTACCGAGGATATAATCGACAGAGTGATAGCAGATATTCCAGATGTTACACGGCTAGTTTTGGCAGGCGGTGAAGCCTTACTAGAATTGGACAAGATAGCATACCTATTAGACCGGATAGCAAGCAGCCCATGGAATCTAAAACTGATTGAAATAACCACCAATGGTACAATATGCGACAAACGGATTATAGACATATTCGAAGCGTTCTGTATGAAAAAGACAGAATGTGTGGCGGCAATTCGAATTTCAAATGACAGCTTCCATGATGCAACCGAGTACGAACAGGCTTACGCCTTTTACAGGCCGCTTGTCGATGCAGCCAATAACAGACTAAAGCCACAATATCCATTTGCCGGATTGCACTTGTGTTATTCGTGTATAGAGGGTATCCCGTTCAATTTGATTTACTCAGGGCGGGCGGTTGACTATATAGACAGCGGAAAAGGCCAGTATCAACACGGGGTGAATGTCCAGTACCGAATTAAGGATAAGCACCGCATTAAGATATTGGACGATATTATCCCCTGTGCCCTATTCGTGACGGCGAATGGTAATGTGTGCCTACACGAAGAAGTCAGCTATACAACAATGGACGAAAGAATGTCCATAGGAAATATCCTTGATTCGTCATTTTCGGAAATGGTAGATGCACATAATTTCAACTGTCTACTTCTGTGTTCCGAAGAGGATACCTTTATGCTTGAAGAAATAGCAAAACGAGACGAAAAGCAGTTTAGGGTTGTGAACTATCTCCGGTTTAGAAACAAACTGTATCGACGGGTTTTGGGGCTACGGGAAAGGGCGCGTAAAGAATTTCCGAATGTGCCAGCGCAAAGCATAATAAGTCAATTACAATTTCCTACCGATGAAGAAGTCAGAGAAATTGCACTATGGATATGGGACAACGATTTTCCCCATGACATTTCCGAAGAGGTTGCCAACTTTGCGACGACGATCGACGAACACATAGACACCCCAGAGGAAGCAATATACCTAGATTGTGTGTATCAATTAATTATGACTTGGTGGGAAATGAACGATGGGACAATTACCATGCCGCCCCATTATTTAGAACAAGAAAAACGCAAATTTTGGGGAATTGAATTTGACAATGAATTTTATGATAACCCCGTGTGCTTGCCGTGGAATGAAAACTACAAATGCAACGCCAGTCCGGACAGCAGTATAGACTACAGTACAAGTCTGTCCATGTCTGCAAATCGCGATTATGAGCGGGCAATGTACCTAGACACCATAAACGGATTACTAGCTACTTTGCTTATGCTAGAGGGCAAACAGGCATAACAAAGCGGGTTTTCGTGTCATTATGCGGGCGGTTTTTAACACAAAACCGCATTGTCAAGTTTATTTCGGAAAGGGCTTGACAAACGCAGAAAATTGTGTTATGTAAACCCGCTATTTAGAGATAATCCGTATAGAATTTGCGGATATGTCTGCCTTGATTCATTGCGAGATTGCCGTGGTTATGCGGCTTGTGGCGGGTTTGGAAGCCCTAAAACGCAATCATAACCAACCGAAAGCCCATAGTGATGGGCATTATTGAACGATAAATTTCAAAAAGCCATTTTGGGTTATTTGCCGACAAGAGCGGCACACACATCCGCTGTTAGCGATGGAATGGCAGTACTATTAGGAGGATTATATTATTAACAGTACTGCAACTGTCCCTATTTGGGAAAAGCTGAATTTGACATTGACCGAAGCAGCCGAATATTCCAACATTGGAGTAAACAAGCTGCGTGATATTACAAATGACGATAACTGTACTTTTGTCCTTTGGATTGGGAATAAGCGGCTGATTAAGCGCAAGCTGTTTGATGCGTATATCGAGCGGCAGTATTCCCTATGACAGAAATTGTACTGTACAAAGGTGCTTAATTTATGGTATACTCTACTTGCCATATTAAGCGCAATCTGTCACAAAGGAGGATATATGGCAGAGAAGCGCAAGGATAAAAGGGGTCGTATATTGCGAACTGGTGAGAGCCAGCGGCACGACCTTACATATCAGTTTAGATACAAGAATCACCCTAGGGGGAAATGGCAATATGTATATGCCCCCACCCTAGACGAATTGCGAAGCAAGGAAGCAGACATACAAAAGGACTTACACGCCGGGGTTGACTATGCAGCGGGAAAGGTAACTGTCATTGAACTGTTGGAGCGGTATATCAGCTTAAAACAGGGTGTCCGGTATAACACAAAGGTCGGCTATAACTTTGTCCTAAATCTTGTAAAGCAAGAGGATTTCGGTCAAAGAAGAATTAAGGACATTAAAGTGTCGGATGCACAATTATGGTTTCAAAAGCTACATAATGATGGCAAGGGCTATAGCACCCTAACAAGTGTGCGGGGTGTCGTAAAGCCCGCTTTCCAGATGGCATATAACGAGGACATTATACGCAAGAATCCCTTTGACTTTCGGATAGTCGATGTTGTCCCCAATGATTCCGAAAAGCGCATTGCCATGACCGAGGAACAACAGGATTTGTGGATGACCTTTATTCGCACGGATGCAACCTATTCCAAGTACTACGACGAATTTGTAGTGCTATTGGAAACGGGTATGCGTGTTAGTGAGTTTTGCGGCCTTACGAAAAATGATATTGATTTTGTGGGGCGTAAAATCCGTGTAGACCACCAACTTGTCCGGGAACGGGGCGGCAAGTATTATGTTGAGAAAACAAAGACGGAAAGCGGTTGCCGCTATATTCCTATGACCGATGATGTATTCCAAAGCTTGCAACGAATCCTAAAGAAACGCCCAAATGTCCAGACAGAAATGATGGTAGATGGGTACGGTGGTTTTATTCTGTTGGACAAAAACAACAGACCCAAGGTGGCATTGCACATTGAAAATGAAATGCGTTGGGGAATGAAAAAATACAAAAAGCTACACCCGGACAAGCCTTTGCCCCATATCACGCCCCATGTGTTCCGACACACATTTTGTACGAATCTAGCCAATTCCGGTATGGATGTGAAGCGGCTACAGTACCTTATGGGACATTCGGATGCAGGGGTAACAATGAATGTGTATACCCACACCGGATATGAACAGGCAGCGGAACAAATGGTACGGGTTGTAGAGTTTCGGAAGTCTGGACAGCCAGAGAAGCAACGCAAAATGGGATGATTCTTACACACAATTTACACACTTTTGCGGGAGAGTTATGGAGATATACGGAGGGATTTACACACACGAATCCTGCGAAAATCCCACAAAAGGAATTTATAAAGACTTATAAAGAGGTATAAATACATGATAAAAGTACTTTTCGTGTGCCACGGGAATATCTGCAGAAGTCCCATGGCGCAATATGTATTTCAGCATATGGTGGACAAGGCGGGGCTTTCCGGTGATTTTCAGATCGACTCCGTGGCTGTCAGCAACGAAGAACGTGGCAACCCGGTCTACCCGCCGGTGCGGCGGCTGCTAAGCGCCAATGGCATTGCCTGTGACGGACATCGGGCACGGCGGATCACCGCAGAGGATGTGGCCCATTTTGACCATATCTACTACATGGACAGTTCCAACCGGTATTATCTGCAGCGGCTGTTTCCCGGGGAGGAAAAGTTCCAACCGTTGCTCAGTCGGGATGTTGCCGACCCCTATTACTACGGCAACTACGATCAGACATGGCAGGATATCAACGAAGGCTGCCGCCGGATCTTGGAGGAACTGAAATGATAGATGCCCAGCACCTGGAGGAGCAGCTGTCTGAGCTTCCTCTGTACGTATACTTTTTTGTCGATCCCAAGTCCTTGGAATTTTCCCAGCGCATCCGCTACATCTGTCAGGCGGAATGTCCTATGTACGGCAAAAGCTGGGCCTGCCCCCCGGGGGTGGGTGAGGTGGATGAGTGCCAACGCAAATGCCTTACTTATAACCGCTGCCTGATGATCGGCACCATCACCGAATGTGACGACATCGCCGATATCGAAAAGACCCTTTCCACCCGTGGTCCTCATGAAGCCATCACCAATCAAGTGGCCGAACTTCTCCGCCAAGCAGGTGCTGAGCCGTATATCCTCTCCACAGAAGCCTGCGCGGAATGTGAACGCTGCGCCATTTTGGACGGGCAACCCTGCCGTTTCCCGGAGCGGATGCACCCCTGTGTAGAAAGCCACGGCATCAACCTGATCCCCGTACTGGAAGAAAACGGATTGGATTTTATCTACAGCGACAGTGCCATCACATGGTACTCTTTGCTGTTTTTCAACGACTGAATTGCATATGAAAACCCGGCGTAACCTTTGCGGTTATGCCGGGTTTTTGTTCAGTTAAATACTGCGTGTGCTTTCCTTACAGTCCATACTTGGAGCGATGGTCTCATAACGGTTGCCAATAGCACCTTCGATCTGCTCCCGAAGGATCTGTACGCTCCGGTTTGCCAGTTCCTCCACCGACTGACGGATAGTGGACAGCTTGGGAACGGTATATTCGCCGATCAGCAGGCCGTCCAGTCCTACAACAGAAACATCCTCCGGCACACGCAAACCCCGATCCCGGAGGGCACGGATGGCACCGATGGCCATAACATCTGCAATGGCGAAAATAGCGGTAAAGTGTCTACCCTTATCCAGTAGGTCCAGCGCCGCTTCATAGCCATCTTGGAAGGAAAAACGAACTCCCCGATAATCTGCATTTGGGTCAAATTCCACTCCATACTGCAAGGCTGCTTCCCGGCAGCCTTCATAACGCAGCCGGGCAATATCGGAGACCTCCCGGTCACCGCCGATAACGGCGATACACTTATGTCCCAGCTTAGCTAAATGCTCCACTGCCAGGTAACCGGCCTGCCTATCATCGGTTGTAACACTGGACAGATTTTCAAATGCCAGTTTTTCTGCATCGTTGGTAACCAGTACGCAAGGCAAGTCGATATCTTGAAAATGGGCTCGGAAATTCTCTAAGTTACCGCCTAAAAACAGCACGCCCAAGGGTTTTTTCTCCCGGCACAGCTGCACCGCCCGGAGCACCTCATTGGAATCCTCATCCAAATAGTCCACGATCAGCGGATAGGGCCAATCTGCCACTCTTGCCTGCAGCGCCTCGATCAAGCTGCCGAACAGCTCGTTGGATGTACCCTTGACTACCGCCAAAATGGAATTTGCCCGTTGCTGCTTCAGCTGCTTGGCATTGGCGTTAAGCTGGAAACCGGCGGCGTTTGCCGCATCTAAAATGGCCTTTCGGGCCTTTTCACTGACATTGGGCTGATTGTTCAGCACCCGGGATACTGTTCCCACAGAATAGCCGGTTTGAGCGGATATATCTTTGATGGTCATAAAAGGCCCTCCTTTCCATAGATGTAAAAAGGGGCGAGATATCCGCCCCTTTTATAGAGTTTATCCTTTAACCGCGCCGGAAGCCACACCCTTGATGATGTGCTTCTGGCAGAACAGGTAAACGATGATGATGGGCAGGATCGCCATCATAATGATGGCCATGGTTGCGCCCAGATCCACCGTGCCGTAGCTGCCCTTCAGGTACTGCACATGGATGGGAATGGTACGGAACTCGGTAATATCCAGCACCAGGTAAGGCAGCAGGTAGTCATTCCATACCCACATCAATTCCAAAATACCAACGGAGATCAAGGTGGGCTTGAGCATGGGGATAACTACCAGGAAGAAGGTCTGCAGCGGGCCGCAGCCGTCAATGGCAGCAGCTTCCTCAATAGACAGGGGCAGACCCTTGACAAAGCCAACAAACATGAAGATGGCCAAGCCTGCGCCAAAGCCCAAATAGACAAGGGGAATGGTCCAAGGGGTATCCAGCCCTAGGTTATCTGCTGTGGAGGTCAGGGTAAACATGACCATCTGGAAAGGCACGATCATGCTAAACAGGCACAGATAGTAGAAGCCGTTGGACACCTTGCCGCCCACACGGGCAATATACCATGCAGTCATAGAGCAACACAGCAGGATCAGCGCAACGGAAACCACAGAGATCAGCACGCTGTAAGCTGCAGACAGCAGGAAGGGATAATTGCCAAATGTCAAACCCTTGATATAGTTGGCAAGGCCTACAAAAGTCTCGGAGGTAGGCAGCGCAAAAGGCTCC
>JAEIGA010015260.1_pt1 | contig 11699 bp, 10 predicted proteins | sample 9270691 | NCBI WGS metagenome assembly JAEIGA01 (sample SAMN17057246, study PRJNA624740) | gut metagenome | biome: biome; isolation source: fecal sample | host: Bos grunniens | place: China: Xizang | collected 2019
AGACGTTGTTGCTGTAACAAAGTTTTCAAAAAATTATCCTTTAAGTTTGGTATCGATTGCCGAGCCACCCTTTATTTTGTATGCAAAAGGCAATCTGTCTTTACTGGACAATAAAAACGCTTTAGCAATTGTTGGCAGTCGCAAAAGTTTGCCTACGTCTAAAGCAATCGGTGTAAATTACGCCAAAACTTTATCCAAGGCAGGTATGGTTATCGTGACCGGTATCGCCGAGGGTGTTGAAGAAGAAATCATAAAAGCCACTTTCGACGTAGGTAACGTTATTTCGGTTACGGCAGGTGGGCTTGATATGGTTTACCCAAAACAAAACGCAAAACTATTTTCACAAGTACAACAAAAAGGTTTGTGTTTATCCGAGCAACGCTTAGGCTTTAAGCCTATGCCGTATCATTATCCTTTCCGTAACAGAATTATCGCAGGGCTTGCCCGTGGCGTGTTGGTTGTTTCAGCAGGTCTTAAAAGTGGCACTATGCACACGGTAAGTTACGCTTTAGATAACGGTAAAGATATTTTTGCAATCCCGTATAGTTTAGGTATCACTTCTGGCGAGGGTTGTAATTCATTGATAAAATCAGGTGCATATCTTACGGACGACCCTAAAGATATTGCTGATTTTTACGGACTTAAATTATCAAAAGAACTACCGTCTATGACTGACGACGAGCGTATAATTTACGACGCAATCAAAGACGCTGGTTCTATCCACGTAGAAAATCTTTGCGAGGTTTTACAAATCCCGACGGAAAAACTTCTAACAAAATTACTAATGCTAGAACTTAAAGGTTTAATCGTCAAAAATGCAGGCAATTATTATTCTTGTATATAGGCAATCGCAAAGTTACAAATAAAATGGAGGCAATATGGATTTAATTATAGTGGAATCTCCCCACAAGGCAAAAACCATCGAAAAATTTTTAAGCGCTAATTTTAAGGTTGATGCCTCAAAAGGCCATATACGTGATTTACCTGTCAATCGTATGGGCATTAACGTAAAAAAGAATTTCGAGCCAGAGTATATCATAAACACCGATAAGGAAAACGATATCAAAAGGCTAAAAGACAGGGTTAGCAAGGCTGAAACAGTCTATCTTGCAACTGACCCTGACCGCGAAGGTGAAGCGATTTCGTGGCACTTAGCGGAAGTTTTAGGTTTAGACGACAACAAGCCGATTAGGATAGAATTCCACGAAATTTCGGCAAAAGCAGTTAAAAACGCATTAGAAAACCCTAGGGTTATCGATAAAAACTTAGTAGACGCGCAACAAGCAAGGCGTGTTTTAGATAGGATAGTTGGTTATAGCATTTCTCCAGCGGCATCTATAAGACTTTCAGAAACTTTATCTGCAGGTAGGGTACAGTCCGTTGCGCTTAAAATGGTTGTCGACCGTGAGAGAGAAATTTCAGCATTTATTCCACAAGAGTACTGGCTAATCCGTGCTGAAACGTTAAATTCAGCAAAAGCGTCGATAAAATCATTGTTAGCAGAAAAAGACGGCAAAAAATACCGTCCAGAATCACAACAAGAGGCAGAAGACGTTTTATCTACCTTACAAAACAGTCAATTTATCGTTAAAAACGTAAAAAAGAGCGTAGTTAAGGTGCATGCGCCTGCTCCGTTTACGACAAGTACAATGCAACAAGACGGTGTAGCAAGGCTTGGTCTTACGTCACCACAAATTATGTCTGTTGCGCAAAAACTATACGAAGGTGTTCCTACGCCAACGGGCAATATGGCGCTTATTACTTATATGCGTACCGACTCCGTTCGTATTTCACAAGATGCGCAAAACGCTGCACGTAGCCATATTAAAAACGTTTATGGTGAAGATTACGTTCCAACAAAGCCTAATTTTTACAAGACTAAAGGCGACGCCCAAGACGCGCACGAGGCTATACGTCCTATCGACGTGTCCGTTACGCCTGATAGCGTTAAAAACGTTTTAGATAAAAATCAATACAAACTTTATAAACTTATATACGATAGATTTTTAGCATCACAAATGAGCGATGCAAAATACAACAGCGTTCAAATAGAAATCGGCGCTGACCGTTATACCTTTAAGACTAGTGGTAGGACGGAACTTTTCGACGGTTATACTGCAGCGTATAAAGACGCAAAGGCAGAGCCTACGGATGAAGACGGTGTAAACGGCTTGCTCCCTAAAGTTGACGAGGGTGAAGTTTTAACCCTTAAAAAACTTGATAAAGAGCAAAAGTATACAAAACCACCAGTACGTTATACCGAAGCAACGCTCATTAAGGCTATGGAAGTTGAAGGCATAGGTCGTCCGTCGACTTACGCTACTATTATGGGTAAACTTTCCGATAAAAAGCGTGCTTACGTCGTTAAGGAAAAAAATTATTTAGTTCCTACCGAAATCAGTTACCCACTTATCGACTTTTTAGTAAAATATTTCCCAGACGTAATGGACTTAAAGTTCACCCGTCGTATGGAAACTGCGCTAGACGATATAGGCGACGGTGGTCGTGATTGGCATAAACTTATCGCCGATTTTTACGCCCCTTTCGAAAAGCAGGTGCATCGTTCAACGATAACCGACGTCATTTGCGAAAAGTGTGGCTCTCCTATGGAAATACGTAGTGGTAAGTTTGGTAAATTCGGCAACTATTACGCTTGCACAAACTACCCAACCTGTCACAATATTAAATCGGTAAACGAAAAAACAGTTATCCCTACCGAGTATATCTGTGATAAATGTGGTGGCGTTATGGTCGAGCGTGAAGGCAAGTTTGGTAAGTTTATTGCTTGTTCAAACTATCCAAAATGTAAAAACACCAAGCCTATCGGTGGTGAAGAAGTCGTTCCACCAACAACTGTTTACGAGGGCGTTTGCCCAACTTGTGGTAAACCAACAAGAAAAATGACTTCAAAAACAGGCAAAACTTTCTACGGTTGCTCAGGCTATCCTGATTGCAAGTTTATGAGTTGGGATAAGCCAACGGGTAAAAAATGCGACCTTTGTGGTGGCGCTTTGGTAGAAGTTAAAGGCAAAATTTACTGTTCTAACCGTAACTGCCTAAATGCCGAGCAAAAAAATAGTTAAAACCTAACTAAAGTGATATTTATGGATAATCAAGTTAATATTATTGGTGGGGGTCTTGCCGGTTGCGAGTGTGCTTTGTATTTGGCAAACCACGGCGTAAAAGTAAACCTTTACGAAATCAAACCGATTAAGTTCACCCCTGCGCATCACAGTTCAAACTTGGCTGAACTTGTCTGCTCAAATTCATTAAAAAGCAACGATATTTACGGCAACGCTTGTGGCTTACTTAAAGAAGAAATGCGCATTTTAGGTTCGTCGCTTATAAAGATAGCCGACCAAACAAAAGTGCCGGCAGGCAACGCTTTGGCTGTCAATAGAGAAGATTTTTCATCGCAAATCACTTCTTTAATTAAGCAAAACAAAAACATCACGGTTATTCCTAAAGAAGTTACGTCGCTAGACGATTTTACAGGGTATACCGTTATTGCGACAGGACCGTTAACAACTGATGGCTTAGCGCAAAGCATATCTAAAATTACCGGTCAAAAAATGTATTTTTTTGATGCCGCAGCGCCTATTATATCGGCTGATTCTATCGATATGGATAGTGCTTTTGTAGGCGATAGATGGGACAAAGGCAACGGCGACCACATCAATTGCCCTATGAGCAAGGCAGAGTACGAAGTCTTTTATAACGAACTTATAAAGGCGCAACGTGCCGAGCAAAAAGATTTCGAAAACTCTTCCGTATTCGAGGGCTGTATGCCTATCGAAGTTATGGCGTCAAGGGGTGTCGATACGCTTAGGTTTGGTCCGTTAAAACCAGCAGGCTTAACCGACCCAAAAACAGGACGTTGGCCGTACGCTTGCTTACAACTTAGGCGTGAAGACAAAGACGGTCAAATGTACAATTTAGTTGGCTTTCAAACCAACCTTTTGTGGGGTGAGCAAAAGCGTGTTTTTGCGCTTATACCTGCGCTAAAAAATGCAGAGTATTTCCGTTACGGGGTTATGCACAAAAACTCCTATATACGTTCACCTGGTATATTAAATGCAGATTTTTCTTTAATACAAAACAATAAAGTCTTTTTCGCTGGGCAAATAACCGGTGTAGAGGGCTATGTAGAATCTATGGCATCAGGTTTACTTGTTGCAATCAATATTTTACTTAACATCAAGGGGCTTAGTTCGTTACAGTTAGATAACACTACTGTTTTAGGCGCTTTATCAAACTATATTGCCACCCCGTCGGTGGACTTCCAACCTATGAACGCTAATTTTGGTATACTTTCTAATATCGAGATGGTAAAAAAAGACAAAGCCCTTAAAAAACGCTTACAAGCAGAAAGAAGTTTAGATACGATTAAAAATATTCAAAACTACCTAGACGGGGTAATTTAATCCCGTTTAGACACGGTAAAACCGTAAAGGAGACGTTATGGACGAATTTAAAGGCACGACTATTTGTGCAGTAAAAAAGGACGGCAAGGTTGCCGTTGCAGGTGACGGTCAAGTTACCCTTTCCAATTCGGTTATATTTAAAAGTAATGCAAAAAAAGTTAGACGTATTTATGGTGGCAAAGTTGTTTTCGGCTTTGCAGGTACTGTGTCCGACGCTTTTGCTTTATCCGAAAGATTTGAAGAAATGCTTTCAAAATACTCTGGCAATTTAATGCGCTCTGCAGTAGAACTTGCCGAACTCTGGCGTGAAGACAAAATGAGAAAGTTAGAGGCAATGATGATTGTCGCTAATAGCGAAACCGTTCTCGTATTATCAGGCTCTGGTGAAGTTATCGAACCTGACGACGGCGTTTGCGCAATAGGTTCTGGTGGCAACTACGCTTTAGCAGCGGCAAGGGCATTACATCAAGAAACAAATTATTCAGCAAGCGAAATCGCCCAAAAAGCGCTTAAAATTGCAAGTGAAATTTGCGTATTCACAAACGGCAACATTATTTGTGAAGAGTTATAATTTAGGGGGTACGTACGTATGGATTTAACACCAAGAGAGATTGTAAACGAACTTGATAAATACATTGTCGGTCAAGCAGAGGCAAAAAAAGCCGTGGCTGTTGCTTTGCGTAATAGGTACAGAAGAAGTATGCTCACGCCTGAACAAATGGAAGAAGTAACCCCAAAAAATATCATTATGAAAGGCCCAACGGGTGTCGGCAAAACGGAAATTGCCCGTAGGCTTGCTAAACTCGTAAAAGCGCCTTTTATCAAAGTAGAGGCTACAAAGTATACCGAAGTCGGCTACGTAGGTCGTGACGTAGAATCTATGATTAGAGATTTGGTTGAGTGTTCCGTTAGACTTGTCAAGGAAGAACGTATCAGGTCTGTAAACGAAAAAGCAACCAAAATCGTTGACGAAAAAATGGTCGGTTATATTGCCGACGCTAGGAGAGCCGATAAAGGTGAAACCCCTGACAATATTTTTAGGGCAAACATTTTAGAGGGCTACAAAAAAGGTTATTACGATAACGAAGTTATAGAAATCGAAATTATAGACGCTCCAAAACCTATGGAACTAGTTCCTGGTGGGGCAGAGATTTCTATCGGTTCAATTTTTGGCGATATGATGCCTAAAAAGAAAAAGAAACGTAAAGTTACCGTAAAAGAAGCCTCAAAAATGCTTATTCAAGAAGAGGCTGAAAAAATGATTGATGATGATTCTGTCAACGCAGAGGCTATTCGCCGTGCAGAGAATGACGGTATCATCTTTATTGACGAAATCGACAAGATTGCAGGTAGGGCAAACAAGTCAGGTGCAGACGTTTCAAGAGAGGGTGTACAAAGGGATATTTTACCTATTGTAGAAGGCTGTACAGTTATGACTAAATACGGTGCTATAAAAACCGATTATATCTTGTTTATCGCTGCAGGCGCTTTCCATATTTCAAAGGTTTCGGATATGATACCAGAACTCCAAGGTAGATTCCCTGTTTTGGTAGAATTAAACAGCCTTAAAAAGGAAGATTTTATCAGGATTTTAACAACGCCACAAAACGCCGTTACACTTCAATACAAAACGCTTTTATCGGTAGATAATATCGATTTAAAGTTTACCGACGACGCTATTAGCGAGATTGCCGAAATTGCCGAAGAACTAAACCTTACAAGGGAAGATATCGGTGCAAGAAGACTTCATACCGTTATGGAAAACCTTTTAGAAGACATTTCATTTAACGCAGGCAATATCCCTACAATGACCGAAGTCGTTATCGACAAAAACTTTGTTATCGATAAACTTGGCGTTCATAATAAAGAAAGAGATTTAAAGAAATATATTTTATAAAAACCGACCCCGTTGGTGGGGTAATTAGGTAAATTACGCTAAAAAACAATAAAAAAGGACTTATTTATGATTAATATTCCAAAAGGCACAAAAGATTGCTTACCAGAAGACAGTTATAAATGGCAATATGTTGAAAATATTGCAAAACAAGTTGCTAAAAGTTTCCAAGTTAAAGAGATTAGGACACCTATTTTCGAACATACCGAAGTTTTCTTACGTGGTATAGGCGACACAACCGACGTCGTTAATAAAGAGATGTATACTTTTAACGATAAGGGCAACCGTTCTATCACCTTAAAGCCAGAGGGTACTGCAGGTGTTGCACGTGCCGTGGTAGAAAAAGGCTTATGCAATAGCGCTATGCCATTAAAACTCTATTACGTTACCCCTTGTTTTAGGTACGAGCGTCCACAAGCAGGTAGACTTAGGGAGTTCCATCAATTTGGTATAGAGTATTTTGGCGCAACCAACGCGTCTATTGATGCCGAAGTTATTTTACTTGCTAAAACGTTTTTAGATAAGTTAAAGGTTACCGGCTTAAAACTTTACATAAACAGTATCGGTTGCAAAACTTGTCGTAAAGATTATAACAATGCGTTAAAAGAATATCTTGGTGAACGTCTTGCCGAAATGTGCCCAACTTGTCAAGAAAGATTTGAAAAAAATCCTTTACGTATACTCGATTGTAAGGAAGAAACTTGTAAAAACATTTGTAAAGACGCTCCAAAGATTATCGACTATCTTTGCGACGACTGTAACGAACATTTCAATTCGCTTAAAAACTACCTTACAATTTCAGGCGTAGACTTTTCTATCAACCCAAATATCGTAAGGGGTTTAGACTACTACACAAAAACCGTTTTCGAATTCGTGTCCGAAAATATCGGTTCACAAGGTACGGTATGTGGTGGTGGTCGTTACGACGGTCTTATCAACGAGTTTGGTGGTGGTCAAGTGCCTGGCGTTGGTTTTGGCTTAGGTATCGAAAGATTGCTTTTATTAATGGAAAATTTAAATATCTTGCCAGTTGACGACGGCGCTCCTGATATTTATATTGCCACACTCGGTCAAGAAGAATATAAAACGGCGTTTTTATTAGCGCAACAACTTCGCTTAAACGATATCAAAACGGAAATCGACCATATGGGCAGGAGTTTAAAGGCTCAGTTTAAGTATGCCGACAAAATCGGTGCTAAATACGTTTACGTAATCGGCGCTGACGAACTTGCTAAAGGCGAGGCTAACCTTAAAAAGATGGCAGACGGCTCTGTTAGCGCAGTTAAGTTTGATGATTTAGTTGGTTACTTAAACAGTTTATAAAACACAAAAATATAAAGGACGGGGAATAATCTACCCCCGATTGATGATAATATGAAAGAAACCGGAACTGTTATAAAACTAAACGGTAATAGGGCTTTTGTAAAGGTAAACTGTACTAGCGACTGTTCTAAATGTGGTATGTGTGGTACAAAAAACAAGGGTGCGTCTAAAGAATTTGTTGCCCAAAAGGGTGATTTTGACGTTAAAGTCGGCGATATTGTTTCTATCGAAAATAATAAAGATTTAAGGCTACTTAGTTATCTTTTAATTTTCGGTGTTCCACTTTTGCTTGTCATTTTGTCAATAGTTTTAGGCACGATTTATTTAGACGAACTTTACACCGTTTTTATTGCCGTTGTATCGGTTGCCGTTTGGTACGGTATACTTAGTTTTATAGATAAGCGTATATCTTTTCTAAAAGGCTATACATTTAAAATCACAAAGATTTATAAAAATCAAGTACAAGAATAATTTTACAGGTTATAATAGGAGGAATTATGAGTAAATACGTTACAGATATCACTTCAAAAGAAGAATTCGACCAAATTGTAGAAACCACTTCTTGCCCAATAGTAGTAGATTTATGGGCAACTTGGTGTATGCCTTGCAAAATGCAAGCGCCAATACTTCATCAATTTGCCGACGATATGGGCGATAAGATTTGCGTCTTAAAAGTCAACGTCGACGAGTGTGAAGAATTAGCCGCACTTTTAGGCGTACAAGCAATCCCAACGATTTTGGTTATCAAAGACGGTGACTTAAAAGAAAAACACGTTGGTCTTTGTTCTGAAAAAGATTTATCTTCATTAGTGATAAAATACTTATAAAATGCAAAAGGTCGACCAAGTCGACCTTTAATTTTTTAAAAAGATTAAAATGTTAGCATAAAACGCTTGTAAAATATATATTTTCAAGTTAAAATAAGTATATCTATTTTTAAAATTGCAGGTGCAAAATGGCTTATCAATCGAAACTTTCTTTAATAGAAACAGAAGTTGCAATTAAATTTATAAAAGACTACTTCGAGCGTGAACTTGCTAAAGCGTTAAAATTGACGCGTGTATCAGCGCCACTTTTCGTTTTTCCAGAAACCGGTCTTAACGACAACCTTAACGGTTACGAGCGTACAGTTAGGTTCGAAGTCAAGTATTTAAAAAAGGACGTTGAAATCGTTCAATCACTCGCTAAATGGAAGCGTTACGCCTTAGGTAAATACGACTTTATGCCACACACGGGCTTATATACCGATATGAACGCCGTTCGCAGGGACGAAGATTTAGATGCAATCCACTCTATCTACGTCGACCAATGGGATTGGGAAAAGATAATCCTTAAAACGGATAGACGCTTGTCTTACTTAAAATCAACAGTAAGGTCAATTTTTAGGGTGCTAAAAAAGACAGCGGTAGCAGTAAATAAAAAATATCCTGCAATCACTACAAATTTACCAGACGATATCACTTTTGTTACGACCAACGAGGCAGAGGCTTTATATCCAGACTTAACCCCAAAACAACGTGAAAACGCTTTGGTCAAAAAGTACGGCGCAGTATTTTTAATAGGTATCGGTTGGGATTTGGCGTCAGGCAAACCACACGACGGCAGGGCGTCCGACTACGACGATTGGAACTTAAACGGTGATATCTTACTTTATAACGAAGTAACCGATTCAGCGTTCGAGATTTCTTCAATGGGTATCAGGGTAGACGAGGTTTCTTTGGTAAAACAGGTCAACAAAAAAGGCGATACCGAAAAACTTTCTAATCCATACTGTCAAGCCATTTTAGATAAAAAGTTACCACTCACTATCGGTGGTGGTATCGGTCAATCAAGACTTTGTATGTTCTTCCTTAAAAAGGCACACATTGGCGAAGTCCAAGCATCTGTTTGGGCAGAAGACGACGTAAAATCATTGGCAAAAGACGGTATACATTTATTATAAAATCTTTATCAAAATAAAAAGTATTTTTGCAAATTGTCAAAAAAACAATACAACGGGTAGGTTTATTTATGAAATTTTTAATTGCATCAGATATCCACGGTTCAGCATATTATACACAAAAAATAATAGATTTAGCATCTAACGAACAAGTTGATAAAATTGTACTTTTAGGCGATATCTTTAACCACGGTCCACGTAATCCGTTACCAAAAGACTACGCTCCTTTAAAAGTAGCAGACGCCTTAAATGCAATCAAAGATAAACTTATCGTTATAAAAGGCAACTGTGATAGTGAAGTCGATACGTTAATTTCAGAGTTCGACTTTTTACCACATTTATTGATAACCGTTGCCGATAAAACGGTATTTTTAACACACGGCCACGTTTACAATAAAGACGCTATGCCTAAATTCAACGTAGACGCTATTATTTACGGGCATTTCCATACAGGTTTTATCGAAAAACAAAACGGCTATTACGTAGCAAACGCAGGCTCTGTATCACTCCCTAAAAACGATACTCCGTCTAGTTATATTATCCTTTCTAATGAAGAATTTACCTTAAAAGACGTTGATGGTAACGTTATAAAATCCGTTAAATTATAAAATCAATTTTATATCAAAAAAAATAAGCGACCCTATATAACGGGGTCGCTTTTTTATGCAAAAAGTATATTATTTTATAAAGGCAGTAAGCGTTTGTATAAAATCGTTTAACTTAAAATCGTTTTTAAATACTGCGTACACCGACGATAACAAGTTTACGCCGTCAATTACAACTTTGTTTAAAAGCCCAGATGAGTTTTCTGCTTGGTAGTCGCTTTCAAACAAAACAGCATAGCCTAAACCAGCGTTTGCTAGGTTAATAGAGGTAGACGGGGTAGAAGATTCAGCCACAATCTTTAATTTTTTTACGTTTACACCATTGTTTTTTAACGCCGATAAAAATATACCACGGCTTTTATCGTTGTTTAGTATAAACGGTGTATCGTATAAATCTTTCAAACTTAATACTTGTTTTTTATCGTTGCTAGCCGTAAGTATAAGGACGGGGTTTGACGCTAGTATCACTTCACTATAATTTGATGCAGGGTTGCTGTTGGATATCAATAGGTCGATTTCGTCGTTATCAAGCAAATTATACAAGTTTTTAACGTCGTCAAATACAAGTTTTATTTCGTACTTTGTGTCTACGTTTACAAGTTTAAGTATATGCTCCAACACCTTTTTAGGTAGGGCAACTTCATCAATCCCTAAGTTGATTTTTGTCTTTGTTATTACGTCTTTACTTAAATCTTGTTTAAGTTTTTCGTATACACCCAAAATTTTTTCAGCATACTTAACGGCAATTTCGCCCTCTTTAGTAAGTTTTATGCCGGTATCTTTACGTGTAAACAGTTTAACGCCAAATTCTACTTCAAGCGCTTTTATGTGTTGGCTTATCGCTGGTTGCGTAAATCCCGTTTTAGTTGCTGCTTGCGTTAGGTTTAACGTTTCGGCAACGGCAAGCAACGAATATAGTTTTGTGTTTAGCATAAATCACCCCTTTGTGTTATAAGCATACATTATAACTCTACCCCGTGTCAAGGCTAAATTCAAAATTTTTCTTATAACCTTAATTGTTTGGTTAAAAATATTGCAAAAATAAACCCAAATATTGCAAAAATATAAAAAACTTATTGCAAAAAAGTTGTTTTTATGGTAAATTTAATATGTAAGAGGTGTTTTATGGATACAAACAAAAAAGACGTAATACAACCTACTGTCGAGCAAGGCGTGGTTAACAAACTTTTTTCTATCGAAAAAATTTCAAAAAGCAATACCTTGTTTGACGTAGATACTTCAAATCAAATATTTGCCGTCACTAAAGGGGAGTGCGTTTTTTCTATCAAAGACGATACTTACGTACTAACGGAGGGCGACTTGTTTTTTTGCCCGTCTTTTTCGCTTTATTCATTTACTATCAAAGACGTTGGCGAAGTCTATCGTTTTAAGTTTAGCCAACGCTATATACAAGATTTTTTAGAGTGTTACAAAGATAAAACTATACCGTCGTTACTCAATAATAAAAAAGAAAATCTTCAAACAATATCATATCTAAAAACCGTTTACGCTCA
>JAEIGA010015261.1_pt1 | contig 11698 bp, 9 predicted proteins | sample 9270691 | NCBI WGS metagenome assembly JAEIGA01 (sample SAMN17057246, study PRJNA624740) | gut metagenome | biome: biome; isolation source: fecal sample | host: Bos grunniens | place: China: Xizang | collected 2019
TAAACACCACCTTCGAAACAGCATCGTTGCCTATGGCTTTAACTACTTTATATAGTGTGCGTGTTACCACAGAGGCATTTATCTTATTCATCACACCTTTCACCAACATATCGTATAGACGTGGCACACCTATTATTAGTGATATTCTACCTTGGTTCAGGGTTTTAAGTATTGCTTCGGCGTTCATTCCCTCGGCTATGTACACTGTGCTACCTACAGATAGGGGTGCCACTAGGCTACCTATAAGTGGAAAAGCGTGGTGCAATGGCAATAATATCATTACGTTGCTTTCTTCTTTAAAGATGGGAACGGATTTGCTTACCGCGTCGATGTTGAACATCACGTTTTTATATGACAACATCACGCCCTTGGGGTTGCCTGTGGTACCGGAGGTGTATATGATAAACAAAGTATCTTCTTGTTCTTTTATCGGAATATTGGAGATAGGCACTTTGTCTGCTGTATCAATTGTTATATAGGATGGTGTAATTATCTTTGCACCCTTGCAGTCCATGTTGGCAAAGAAGTCCAACTTGTTATCGGTGGTGAATATAATGTCGGGAGTGCAGTCGTTTATTATGTACTCCACTTCATTTTTGGTAGACTGTACATCTACAGGCACCACCACAGCTTCGCATCGGAGTGAGCCATAGAGTGCAAAGCACCATTCCGGTGAGTTTTCTGCAAATATAAGCACCTTGGCGGGTGTGCAATCGGCCAAAAACGTATCGGCATAAATTTGCGATATTTGAAGAACTTGGTTATATGTATATTGTTTGTCTTTGTAATTGATTGCTATTTTGTTTCTTTCTCTTAGCATTGTTTCTTGTTTTTGTTTTTTATTATATTTGTTTTGCTATAGATTTCATGTCCCGTTGTTATCAATCGAAGAATTTCCAAACAAAGCCCCATTGCAGTGTGAAGTCTTGTCCGGGATAGTGTGGAAGCATGAAATATGTGGGAGTTTTTTCCCACAAAGCATTTATGTGTAGTAGTTTTAAGAAAATAGTTGCATGTTTTATTTGTAATGATACAAAGATGTCGGCCCATAGGTAGTTGCCTATCTCTACATCGTTTTGTCTATAGAAAGCTGCCATTGCTGGGTTGTAGGCATCGGCATAGAAAGCGGTGTTGTAACGTAGGTCTATACCTGTTTGTACTTTCATTGCATTTTTGAACATGTCGAAGTCGACGAAGTACGAGTGTTTGCAAGCAAAGGTCGGCACGCGGAAAACATCGCTGTTTGATGTGAACTGCAATAGGTTGAATGTTCGCCAATGGAATATTCCAAACTTCAGGTTGGTGTTCAACCGAGTTTGTGCCAACCATGCACTTTGGTCTGTTTGGAAAGGCAGGCTGTTGGTGTCTAGCCACACCATATTTTGGGCGTTGGTCACACTCGACGACAGCTCTATGTAATCTTTCCAATTATATTCGAACTCTATATTGTTGGTATGAATTCTTTCGTATTCTCTGTTGCCCCAATGGTAGTTGTTGCCAAAGTAGTTGTAGTAGAACAGGTCGGGCGACTTATGCGAATTGTATGCCGAAATGCTGAAAACATGGTTGTTTGCAGTGTACGACAGCTTGGCTTTAAGCAAGTCGTTGTCTTGAGCAACGATAAAGTTCGAGATGGTTTTCTCGGCAAACAAGTTGATGGAAAATCTGCCCAACGATATGTCGGCTTTTGCAAATGGCAAAAGCGAGTTTATCCACAACGATTGAACGTATCCGTAGTCGAATCCGTATGTAAGCGTTCTCTGAGCACATATATGTCGGATACCTACACTTAATTTGAATGGATTTTTATACTCGTAGTCCTTGTAAGCATCGTTGCTCCAAAACAGCATGTTTTCTATTTTCAAGTACGAAACGCTGTCGAAGGTGTTGGTAGAATCTACATATATGTTGGGATAATAAAGAGGGTCTATATTGCTGTGGTAGAAGTTACGTTTTGTATTATCCAGCGTTATTTGATGAGTTATCACACCACGGTTGAACGGTGTGCCCTTTCGTATGGTAGTGTCGCACGTTACGGTGTAGCTACTATCTGTTTCCGAAAATACGGTATCGGTGGATATATGTGTGCCTATTTTTTTTGCAAAGTTGAACGATTGGTGAGCTACCACTGCAAAGTTGTTGTATTTAGTGGTTGCATTGTACATATTTACGGGAATACCCGAACGGTTGGTTTGGATATTCTCTGCAAACAAGCTATCCGATGTTATACCGCCGTTTTCTTGTATGTTTAGTTTTTTCCATATTATACCGCCCTTCACTTGGTAGCGTAGGTTTTTGGAGTAGTAGTTGGTGGTAGCACCCAAATAGTTGTTCAATGTTTTTTGATTTGAGTATGCACCTTCCGAGTTTATAAGGTCGTAGTGTAGGGCAATGTTCCATCGTTGGGTTAGGTTTTGGGTGTGTATAACCCTCACTTGGTAGTCCGATATCAGAGAGTTGTAGAAACTAAGCACTGTGTATGGCCTTTCGGTCTGATAGAAAGGTAGGTTTTTTAACGAGTATCCGTAGCCGTCAAATACGCTTGGTTGGTAGTTGAAAGTAATGTCTTTGCCATAATCGGGGTAGAGCGATATGTGTGGCGATCCTACATTTCCGGTGTTGAGGTAATAGTTGTTGTTGAATGCAAAAAGGTAGTCGGACTGTTCTATATAGTCCGGTTGTAGTGTAGGGTGGAAAGCATAGTATATTTTTGCATCCAAAGGTTTGAGGTAAAAGTAGTACACAGAGTTTAGCAGTGTAGAGTCGGGTATTACCTCATAATCAAAAATAATACCTTTGGGAAGGGTGTCGCTGTCGTCCGAATTGGTCGAAGAGGGGAACGGGTTGTTCATATTACCGTTCATATTGCCGGTGTTGCCTCCTCTATTAAAAGTTGATTCGTTGACTGGAACAAATTGAGCAAAGCCATTGCTCAACCATCCCAAAAGTATTATTGTTATTATTATGTATTTTCTGTATCTCAAAATTCGAGTGTCAGTTTTTTGTTTCTTTTTATTTATGCAAATTCAAGAATCGTTCGGTGTCTATTGCGGCTATGCATCCTTTGCCTGCTGCCACTATAGCCTGACGATAGTTGGGGTCGCAAACGTCGCCGGCAGCAAATACACCGGGAACATTTGTTTGCGAACTTGGATCTTGAGTTTTCAGGTATCCGTTGTCGTCCATATCCAACTGTCCTTTGAATATTTCGGTGTTGGGTTTATGTCCTATGGCTACAAAGAAACCGGCTATATCAATGTTTCTGGTTTCGTTTGTTTTCACATTTTTCAAACGAGCACCTATCACACCGTCTTCGTCGCCAAGTATTTCTTCTGTAACGCTGTTCCAAAGTATTTCTATTTTGGGGTTGCTGGTTACTTCGTGTTGCATGGCTTTGGAAGCGCGTAGCTCGTCGCGACGTACTATAAGATATACTTTGTTGCATATATTGGCAAGGTACGATGCTTCTTCGCAAGCGGTGTCGCCACCACCAACAACAGCCACATCTTGTCCGCGGTAGAAGAATCCGTCGCAGGTAGCACATGCCGATACTCCCATGCCGAAGAATTTTCGTTCGCTTTCCAATCCCAACCAACGTGCCGAAGCACCGGTAGCCACTATTACGCTTTCGGCCATAATGGTGTTGCCCTTATCGTCCACAAGAGTGAAAGGACGTTTGGAGAAATCCACACTTTCTATGTAGCCTTGGCGTACATCGGCACCAAAGCGTTGTGCTTGTTTCTTTAGGTCTTCCATCATTTCGGTGCCGGTAATACCTTCCGGATAGCCGGGGAAGTTTTCTATTTCGGTGGTGATGGTAAGCTGACCGCCGGGTTGGCGTCCTTCATACAATACAGGTTTCAAATCGGCACGTCCGGTGTATATACCTGCTGTGTAGCCGGCAGGACCCGAACCTATGATAAGGCAACGTACTTGTTCTATTGTTGACATATTCTTTTTTCCTTATTATTAATGTTGTTTATAAATATTCTGATTTTCTTATAATTTGTATACCAAACTTCCCGACAAAACATTGTTGAATTGGCCGTAGTTGCCAAACAATCCTTTTGCGCCGTAGGCACCATTGCCGTTGATGTTTGTAAGCGAGTAGCTCAAACGGCCTTCTATGGCTATATGTTTGTTCAGGTATAGGCGTAGGCCTACAGCCACGGGTATATCCAATTTGTTGAAGTTAAATACAGCTCCGGCATCAACGCCGTCTTGTGTAACGTTGTGGTTGGTAAGTACCGATGGTTGAACACCGGCCAATATTTCTATTTTTTCGGATATGCGAAGGCCGTATAGAAGGCTTATTTCCACATAGTCCAAAACGGTTACTTGTCCTATTTCGCTGTATCTGGCACCTTTGGAGGTGTATGCTATTTCCAGGTTGCCACTGCTGGCATTGCCAAAAGGGTAGGAGGTAAGTATTCCCACGTGGTATCCTATCTTGTTGTAGCCCGATGCCATATCGCCATCTATCTGGCTGAAGTTGCCTCCAAAGCGTAGGCCAAAGCCAAAATCTTGTGCATAAAGGTTACATCCAACCGCTAATGCTATCAAAACTATTACTATTCGTTTCATATTGTTACTTGTTTTTATTTTGCAAAGATACAAATTATTTTCGAAATATACTGTATGTTTTATTTCTTTATGAAGTATTCTACCAGGTTGTCGAGGCTTATTGTTTCTTGGTTTCCGTTGGCCATGTTTTTTATGGTTACGGTGTTGTTTTCAATCTCCGATTGGCCTATAAACACCACGTATGGTATCTTTTTGTTGTCGGCGTAGCTCATTTGTTTTTTCATCTTGGCGTTGTCGGGATATATCTCGGTTTTTATTCCTGCTTTTCTCATCATTGCTGCGCAGCGTATGCAGTATTCTGTTTCTTTCTCGCCAAAGTTGATGAATAGTGCTTCGGTAAGCTGTTCGAGGTTTGAAGGGAATTTGTTCAGTTCGGTAAGCACGTCATATATTCTGTCGGCACCAAACGATATGCCTACTCCCGATACATCGGGCATACCAAATATACCTGTAAGGTTGTCGTAGCGTCCGCCGCCCGATATGCTGCCTATAGATACGTTTTTGGCTTTTACTTCAAATATAGCTCCGGTGTAGTAGTTAAGGCCGCGTGCCAAGGTAAGGTCAAGCTCTATGTCGCATCCGGTGGGGTTGCTATTTATGTATCCAAACAAGGTACGCATTTCGGCAATTCCCTTTTGTCCTATTTCGCTAGTGGCAAAAAGAGCTTCCAGAGTGTTCAGCTTTTCGTCCACTGTTCCGGACAAGTCAAATATTGGTTGTAGAGCTACTATGTTTTCGTGGCTCAAACCGCGTTCCAACAGTTCTTTGGTTACATTCTCCAAGCCTATTTTATCCAGTTTGTCTATAGCCACGGTTATATCCACCAGTTTGTCGGGCATACCTATCATTTCGGCTATGCCGGCCAATATTTTTCTGTTGTTTATTTTCAGCACCACGTCTATGTCCAAACGGCGAAACACCTCGTCCACCATCTGTACCAGTTCCCACTCGTTCAGCAGCGAGTCGCTGCCTATAATGTCGGCATCGCATTGGTAAAACTCTCTGTAGCGTCCTTTTTGTGGGCGGTCTGCACGCCATACAGGCTGTATCTGGTAGCGTTTGAATGGAAATGTAATATCGTTGCGATGTTGAACAACAAAGCGTGCAAAGGGCACTGTAAGGTCGTATCTCAAACCACGTTCGCAAAATGCCAACGACATCTTTTTGTAGTCGTCGTTTACTTCCACACCGTCCATGAAGTTGCCCGAGTTGAGGATCTTAAACAACAGTTTGTCGCCCTCTTCGCCATATTTGCCCAGCAGGGTGGATAGGTTTTCCATGGCAGGGGTTTCGATAGGCACAAAGCAAAATGTTTTAAACACTTCGCGTATGGTATCGAAAATATAGTTTCGGCGAGCCATTTCCAGTGGAAGGAAGTCGCGGGTACCTTTGGGAATGCTACATTTCATTGTTCGTTACTGTTTTTTGGGGTTGTTCAAAAAAGTGATTTTTAGCTGATTTGGTCTATTGCTTATAAAACAGCAAAGAAAGGACATCATTGGTGTTGGTGTCCTTTCTTATAGCTTCAACAAATTATTATTAGTGTTTTATTATCATTTTCTTTGTTTGGCAAACTTTTCCGTTGCAAACAATGCTACACAAATACACTCCGTTTGGCATATTGTTTACATCCACACTTTGTGTTCCGTTGTTGCTGTTGATGTTTACCACTTTCACTACAGAGCCCAACATGTTGCGTATTTCTATCTTAGAGTTTTTTACGTTGGTGTTTGGCAGTTCGTAGTTTATGTATGCCATGTTTTTGGCAGGGTTTGGATATAAGTCCAAAGCAGTGTTTTTTCTGTCTGCTATGTTTATGGCGTTGGTACCTATTATGTATTTTACATATACTGTTCTGAAGTTGGCTTCGTCGTTCATATCTTGAACGGTAAAGCTAAACATTGTGGTTGTTCCTTTGGCAAGGCCTTCGTTTATCATTACCCAAGAGTCAAACTCTTTTTCGCCGTTGGCAGCAATGTCAAAAGGTCTGGATTCGGTGCCGGGAACACAAGTTTCGCCCAAAGCACATACACTTAATATTTCTATTTCTTCCGAGCCATATAGACGTTCAGACACTACTTTCACGTTGATAGGGTTGCTTTGATTGTTTTTGCATGTCATGTAGATATAGCAATCTTCGTTTGGCGATTGTTCGTAAACAACTATTGTGTCGGTTACTACCGAGCCTTGATATAAAACGTCGATTTGTGCTCTTAATACTATTGCCGATGCAAATAAACTGATAAATAATAATGCTTTTTTCATTTGTTTTTACTTTTAATATTTTTGCAAAGGTACGAAGTTTTTTTTATATGCTTGTATTTTGTTTCTGTTTATAGTGTTAAAAAAACACAATGGATTTTTCTCTTGTCTTCATTGTGTTGGTTATTAGTGGTTTTATTGCATGTGCATCCACCTGTTTATATCTTGTTTTTTCCAATATTTGATTAAGAAATAGCCAAATATCATTCCGCCCAGGTGAGCAAAATGGGCTATGCCGTCGCCGGTGGATAGCACTCCCGATGCCAATTCTATAAGTCCGTATCCCAAAACAAACCATTTGGCTTTGATAGGTACAAAGAAGTAGAGGTATATGTATTGGTTTGGAAACATCATACCAAAAGCCAGCAGTATTCCGTACACTGCTCCCGATGCACCTACGGTGGCTATGTTGGCGCGTGAAGCCAGCAGTTGCTGTGCCAGCTCTACCGATTGGTAGCCATAGTTGGTGGTTGATAGGGCGTTCATCTGCCATTCCTGCAAGAAGGCGTTGGCATGTGCCACCTTGTCGGGCGTAAGTATCGATGCCAATTCCGACTGCACCAGCGTTACAAAGCCTTCGGGTGTAGGGTTTTCGGCATAGGTGTTGATGGCAGATTGTATGCTGTAGTAGTCTATGCCTATGACTATGGTGTGTACCAAGGCAGCTCCAAGGCCGGTTATAAAATAGAACATCAAAAAGCGTTTAGGTCCCCAATAGTTTTCCAATACGTTGCCAAACATCCATAGGGCAAACATGTTGAAAAACAGATGCTCGAAACCACCATGCATAAACATGTAGGTTATATATTGGAAAAAGTGGAATTTTTCGCTTTTGAAGAAGTATAATCCCAGATAGTCTGTAAGGTCTATGCCTAGCGAGTGTTGAAACACCACTGTGGCAAAGTCGAAAATCACGTTTATTATTATCAAGTTTTTTACTATGGTGGGCAAAACTTTGAAACCCTGCGGACTGTATTGGTTCATGGTTATTTAAATTTTTCTGTTAGTTCGTTGTCTTTCATTATTATCATGGTTTTTTTTCCAAAAGGCGATGTGTTTGGTATCTTGCAGCTGAACAGTTGTGCTATTATGTTTTGCATCTCTTCCTGTTTCAGCTTTGTTCCTTTTTTTACAGCCAGCTGTTTAGCCATTGATAGGGCTATGCTCTGCTCTTTGTCGTTAAACTTTTGCATAAGGCTGTTTTTATAGTCTTCCACCATCTCGTCGAGCATGTTTTGCACCTCGCCATCGTTCATCTCGGCCGGTATTGCTGTTATCACAAACACAGTGTTGCCCAATGGGTTCATTTCAAAACCCATATCTTTCAGTTCGGGCATTATTTCGGATATTATCTCGGCGTCGGCGGCCGAAAAGCTGCACTGTATCGGAAACATTATCTGTTGCGAAATGCACTCTTTGCCCGTTCGGCTTATAAAGCGTTCGTATAGTATGCGTTCGTGAGCCCTCTGCTGGTCCACCACTAGTAGCCCCGAGCTTATGGTGCTCACTATGTAGCGGTTCAGAACCTGTATGGTTGTAGAGGTGTTGTGCGTTGTAGTGTCGCTCTCGGTAGTCTCGGTACCAAACAAGGTTTCCTGTTCCATATTGCTTTCAACGGTGTAGGTCGACATCTCGGGTTTTTCGTTCGATATCTCGAAAAAGTTTTCCCATTTGTTGCCCTTGTCGTATGCCGGTTCGCTATATGTTGTGCCTCTTTTGTACGATGTGCTTTCGAAAGGGTTGAAGTTGGGGTTTACGCTTATGGTTGGTGCCGGTGGTATGTAGCCTTTGGGGGCAGGTGCCGGGTTTAGGTCCATGCCTTCAACGGTGTCAAACTCAAACTCTGTGGCCAGAGAGTATTGCCCCAAGGTTTTTTTCACTGCCGCACGCAGCACAGCGTATATTATCACCTCGTCCAGGAATTTTACTTCCGTTTTGGTAGGGTGTATGTTTACGTCTATACGCGACGAGTCTACCTCCATGTTGATAAAAAACGATGGGTAAGTCTTTTCGGGCAGTAGGTCGGCATAGGCTTTTTCTATGGCGTTGTTGAAATAAAAATTCTTTATAAAGCGGTTGTTTACAAACATGTATTGCTCGCCACGTGTCTTTTTCGAAAATTCGGGTTTGCATACATATCCGCGTATCTTCACCTGTTCGGTTTGTTCCTCCACGGGGTGTAGGCGCTGCTTGTAGTTGTTGCCAAAAAGGCCGGTGATGCGTTGGTGCAGGTTGGAGGACTCTAGCTGGTAGATAAGCTTGTCGTTGCTATAGAACGAGAAAGCCACATCGGTATGTATCAGTGCCACACGGAAAAACTCTTCCTCTATATGTTTAAGCTCTATGGAGTTTGATTTTAAGAAACTTCGGCGTGCAGGTATGTTGAAAAACAAATTCTTCACTGCTATCGATGTGCCGTTGTTGCATTGGCAAACGCTCTGTTCTTTTATTTCCGACCCTTCTATCACTATGCTTGTTCCCAGCTCGTTGTCTCGCATCTTGGTTTTCAGTTCCACCTGAGCCACTGCCGCTATGGATGCCAATGCTTCGCCTCTGAAGCCCATGGTGCGGATAACAAAGAGGTCGTGTGCCGAGCGTATCTTCGACGTGGCGTGGCGTTCAAAACAAAGGCGGGCGTCGGTGTCGGACATACCACAACCATCATCGATAACCTGTATAAGGGTCCGACCGGCATCTTTGATGATAAGTTTTATTTGCTTTGCACCTGCGTCGATAGCATTTTCCAATAGCTCTTTTACTGCCGAGGCAGGACGCTGAACCACCTCGCCGGCAGCTATCTGATTGGCAACAGAATCAGGCAACAACTGTATTATATCCGACATATCAATTTCTTTAATTTGGTTTGCAAAATTACAACTTTTCCACCATATAGGCAAACACTTTTTTTTATGCAGCTACTCGGCCGTACTGCCGGTGCTTGTTTTTTGGGGGGCGGAGTGTGGGTTGTGGAACCTTTAGCCCTACATTGATGTTGGCCCGTGGATGTCGTAGGTTTGGCGGCGACGTTGTAGGCCTACGACCTTCCCACCCCTCAAGTATCCCCCTATAGGGGGATACGGGGGTGGGGTCGTGCCAACAACGTCGGGGGAGCAACTTTTTTGCACTTTTTTTTGCAGCTCCACATGCTTTTTCGCCATCGAAAAAAAATCACAAAACTGCCTTACATGGCTCTTGCAAACCCCATACTTAAGGGGGCTAAGTGCCATACTTACACCCCGAAACTGTGGGGGTTGGGAGGCGTAAGTGTCATGGTTGTGTAAGGTCGGCATTGCCTATGGTGTGTGCCTGTCCATAGGTTTGCAGCCTTATCTTGTTGCAAAATAGATTGTTGCAGGGTGTGAATATGCCTTATTTTCCCCAAAAAAACGCTCCTCCCCATCCATAAATCAGAAATGTTAAATCGGGAAAATAACAACTAAAAAAAATATTGTCGTAAATGGTTTTTTATTAGTTTGTTGAAGGGTGGGCGGGAGTTTTATAATGTTAAATTAAACGAGCAAATGTAATATTTGACTCTAAAAAAATGTATTATATATATAGAAAATAACAGACAAAGATGTCTTATTAAAACGACATTGGTAGATAATATGGATAAAATGCAAGTGTTTGAACAATTGTTGGCGGAATATGACGGCACCATAAAGCGACGATGTTTTTTGTGGTCGAAGGGCGACGAAGAGCAAGGTAAGGATGCTTATCAGGAAGTGTTGCAGGTTATATGGAAGCAACTGGACGACGAGGGTGAAAACCACGATGGTTTTAAGGGCCGATTGTGGGTTATAAACCAAACAAGGCGTGCATTGCAGGCCTGTTCCGGCAAGTATGTAAAGGGCTACCCCATTACAGACTCGCATATCAATACCCTTGTAGAGGCCAACGCCACCGAACGCTCGGCTCTGGAAACCATAAACGAGCTGTACGAATACCTGGACCACGACGAAAAACAGCTGCTGAAGTACATAGAGGAGGGATACGACAACAAGGATATTGCCATACTGATGAATGTAACACCCAACGCAATAAACCAGCGTAAGCATAGGCTTATAATAAGAATGAGAGAGATATACAAACAACTCTATAAACGATAAAGAGAATAGGAATGACTATGACAGACAAAGAAATGCATGACTTGATAGCGAAAGCCATCAAAGAACGGACAGACAGCGATGCCGCAAAGATAATAGACCGGCATGTTGACGGCTATGCAGGATGGTCAAAAACGCTGAAAAAGAAAATATACAGTTCTACAGCAGTGGTTACAGTGCTGCTATTGCTGTTTGCCACAGGGAACTACACCCTGCCGTTGCATACCGGCACCAATACTATGCACAATGCCGTTGCCGATATGGAACTCCAAAGCATGTATGCCGATGTGGAAACATTTTGCAACCTAGGTTGCTCTCACAGCGAAGTGATAGATATGATAATAGACTCTAAAACAATGATAGCATAAAAACAAAAACAGATAACAATAACGATTATGAAACATCTAAAAACAACCCTATGCCTAATGGCACTATCGGTGGCACTAGGCCCATGGCAGCCTCTACACTGCCAAACCAAGCTCTACAACCAATACAAGCACCGTACCGATATGGTGGTGGCATGTGCTATGGCATTCCCCATTACCGACAGCATTACTGTTGATATAACCCTTTTCCAACCCCTAACACCCGACCACCTTTGGCCTATGGTAGAGGAATTCAATCTGGGTTTGGATAAAGAAAAAGTATATAATCGTTTTGGAAAGGAAGAAAGATATTCGCTTTACACATACAATGTGCGTAAAGACAACATAAAGAAAAGCTATGGACCTATAACGTCCGATGAA
>JAEIGA010015262.1_pt1 | contig 11698 bp, 11 predicted proteins | sample 9270691 | NCBI WGS metagenome assembly JAEIGA01 (sample SAMN17057246, study PRJNA624740) | gut metagenome | biome: biome; isolation source: fecal sample | host: Bos grunniens | place: China: Xizang | collected 2019
AACGCAAACGATAAGTTAGCATACGCTGCCTAGTAGCAGCAGTCGGCCTTAGGTCGCTCACTGCCTAAGTCACCGGCTTCAACGAGGTGAGGCACTTCGTCTCCAAAGCTTTGAGGGGATGGAAGAACTTATGAAGCTACTAAAGTCATCAGCCTGTCATTAGGCGGATGATGGAGGGAATGTCAAAATAATGACTGTGATGGGAGATGCCTTGATGAATGGGCTTTCGGACAGGGGTTCGATTCCCCTCAGGTCCACTTGAGGAGTCTAAAACAAACCCTTTCTACTTCGTAGGTGGGTTTGCGATAACAATATGGTTATAGTCTCCGATATCTTGAAAGAAACAGAGAGTTTTCTCTCTGTTTTTTGTTTTATAACAACTTCTGTAATCATAGAAATCTTGTCTAATGATTAAGAAACCAAAAAGTATCACTAAAATAAAGAATTATAGGAAGTGTAATTATGGATGGACAAATGACAATAGAACAACATTATGTACCTAGATTTTATATGAAAAACTTTGCAGTTGTAAAAAAGAAAAAAAAGGATATAAAAGCATTTATTTCTTTTTATCAATTCAATAAACGATTATACAAGAATAACATTCCTACAAAAAGTATTTGTTACAAGAATAACTTTTATGGGGAAGACGGCGTCATAGAGAAAGAATTGGCAGAAAAAGAAAAAAAGTGGGCAAAAACGATAAACAGGATAGTTGATTGCCCTCAAAAAGAGTTAAATCTGGATGAAATAGAGAATTTAAAGGAATTCGGTGTTTATCAATTTCTCAGAACAGTAGCAATGTTAAATCATGGAAAATCAATGATGAGCAGTCTCTTGATAACACATTTTATGAACCAATCCCCTGAGTTAGACAAGGGCATTGTAGCCGATTTGGTAAATCAAAAAATCGATAAAGAAACGGAAGCTTCTATGATGGTTGAGATGTGCGATGATCTTGTAAAAGAATTGAATGATTTAGCGGTAGGTATAGTGAAGTTCACAACGTTGCACAAATTAATAACATCTGACATGCCAGTAATTATAACTAACCCTTTTAGCATAGAAAAGGCGGGAGTGGCTAATGTAGGCACCGTTATGATGTATCCTATATCTCTTGATACATTAGTAATAATTTATGATAACAAAGTATATTCATCTTGCTGTAAATTCATGATTAGTGACAACGAGCAAGATGTTATTAACCTTAATAAGTATCAAGTGATTAGTGCTGAAAATATGATTATGTCAATTGACGAACAGACGTTATCTGACGTTGTTGTACAAGACGATGTTATTCAAAAAAGAACAGATTTTATAGAAAAAGAAAAAATAGAATCTAGTTATGATGGAAAAGGCACTTTATTTGCAATGAAATCAAGAAGTATAAAATATGAGTTTCCAATTTCTTTGTTTAATTTGCCAAGAAACATACGAAAGATACCAATTGTATGTCGGGAAGTTTTTCACAGAAAATATGATTACGAATTACGTTTGAGTTTGCTTTGTAGAGTATATAGATTGCCAGATTTACTAAAATCTAATCAAGATTTTCCGCAGTCCGAAATACATAAACGAATAGATGGGTATAAAAAACTATTAAATTTTATGGATGATTATTGGGAAGTGCCTATGAGTGAGAGAACAATAACTCCAGAATTTATGTACCAATTGAAAAATGTCCCTGCAAAATTCTTCAAATTAAATGGCGAGTAATAATTACAATGTTGGAAATATACAAAAATATTTTAACATCCAAGATTAGAAACAGTAACAAAAAACAGAGAGTTTTCGGCTCTCTGTTTTATTTTACCTTCAAATATTCTTTTACGTTTTGCAAAACTAATTCTGCTGTTTTGATTTGGTCTTCTGCTTCTTCTTTTGAAGCAATATAGAAATCGTCATAATCAGATTCTTCTCTTATTTGTTTTAGATTACCTATTTTTCTTCCTAATTCTCTTGGGAATTTTTCTGTGGCAACATATTCTTTATTGAAATGTGCAACCACATCTTTGTGTCTCTTGAAATCAACTGTTCCAAGTGCAAGTACTGCTTTGATTGCGTAAAACACAGAATAATATGAACGATTTATTGAATCCTTGTAAAATTCAGTATTCATACAAGTTTTTGCAACTGTCAGACTTTCCTCTGCTTGTTGTAATCTATAATCACTTAATTCTTTCTGTCTATCAGGCACTTAAAACAACTCCTTCCTTTTGAACATTATCATAAAATGGTAATGCACCGAGCCAATAGTTGAAGTGTTCTTCGTTCTTGATAATTACACTAATATCAACTCCGTATTCCATCTGAAAATCAAAAGCAACATCATAAATCGTTGTTTTAATTTGTCTAATTTCCTCATCTGTAAGAGTAGTCAATACCATAATATCAATATCTGAATTTTCTCTGTAATCACCACGAGCATAAGAGCCATATAAAATTACTTTCTTCAAACTCTTTCCGAGTACCTTTTGTACTTGTTGTGTGAATTCTAGCAGAATATCGTGTGTACTTTTCATTTTGTCCTACTCCTTTCCGAAATTATTTCTACAGATATTATACAAGATTTTTTCGGGTTTGAAAAGGTCGCAATTTCATAATGTGATTATTCCCATTAAAACCATAGAAAATAGGCAAAAACGCCCCAAAATCAGAAGTGCCGAAAATTAAATAAATTTTGTTACATTTGTATAGTGAAACGCAGGAAATCATTTGAAATCAGCATTTTTCAAAAAGATTTTCTGTATTTTTTTGTGCATTTTTACTTTTGGATTTTCTAAAAAACCTCAAAAACCCCTAAAAATCCAAATTCTTGCTTGGGGGCAAATCGTTATAGGAGGTGTAGGAAACAGAAGTTTTCCTACAAAAAACGATTTGGAGGAAAACGAAAATGACAAAGGAAATCAAATTAAACAAACAACAATGTGAGGATATTGCATTAACTATTTTTGCTGATATTGAACAGTATATCGCAGAACATCAAGCCGAATTTGAAGAATTTCTGAAAACTGAAATGGCGTAATCAGAGGGCGTTATGAAAGATTTATATAAACATACGCTCAAACGAGAACGCAGTCCTCCTTGTTACTCTTTTACTCAAACGTATATTTAGACCAAAAACAATTAAAACCTAGGAGGATTTTATAATGATAAATAGTATATCAATATATCAACGAGCAAATAGTAGAGGCAACTGTACACCAGAGAATTTCACAATGAAATATGAAATTGCAAGAGGCGATATTCATACATTAGCACAGGCAGTTCAATATGATAATTGCCCTGCTGAATACAAGGATGGTTATAAAAGGGGCGAAAATTTCATTAAGGCAGATTGCATTCTTGCAGATATTGACAATACCCATAGTAACGAACCAACAGAATGGATAACGCACGAGGACGTTATTCGAGCATTGCCAAATCTGGAATTCTATTATTATCCAAGTAGAAATCATATGAGGCAAAAAGGTACAGACGCACCTCGTCCGAAAGCACATTACATATTTCCAACAGATGTGTTAAACAATGTAGAAGAATATACAAACACAATGAAATGGCTGACAGAAACATTTTCTGAACTGCATTTTGATAAAGCAGTAAAAGGTGGTGCACAATTAAATTTTGGTGTGGAAAATCCCAATGTACAATATCATCAAGGCACGCAAAACTTATCGGAATACATGAAAACAGTAAACTTGCAAACACCAAATACAGTAAAACAAAACACAACAACAGATATTATTCCACAAGGGCAAAGACACAATTATATGTTAAGGTATGCTTGTCGTATATTAACACGTTGCGGAGATACTAAAAGAACATATGAGAATTTTGAAAAAGAAAGTTTGAAATGTTCACCATTATTGGAAGAAAAAGAACTTAATAGTATATGGTGTAGTGCAAAGGAATATTATCACACGCAGATACAGACAGCACCAGATTATGTTAACCCATCTCAATATGGAAGAAATAAATATCACAGAGCCACCTATAAACCATCTAACTTTACAGATGTAGGACAAGCCAAAGTATTTTCTGAATTATACAAACACAAGGTAGGATATTCAGAAGCCACCAAGTTTCTCGTATATAACGGAAAGATGTGGGAAGAAAGCAATTTGAAAGCACAAAAACTTGCACAAGATTTAACAGATTTCCAACTTGATGAAGCATGGGAAATGTTAGAAAAAGCAAATCAAATGGAAAATAGTGCCATAGTTAGTGGAAACAAGGAAGACGAAGAAAAAGCAAAGAAAAGCATAACAACCGCAAAACAATATCGGCAATTCGCAAAAAATCGTCAAGACACATTAAGCATTAGTGCTACTCTGAGAGAGGCTCGCCCTATGTTAGAATTTGATACTGCAATACTTGACAAGGATTGGTACAAACTAAATACGCCGAATGGCACAGTAGATTTACGCACTGGGGAATTACACCCACATAATAGTGCTGACTACTGTACGAAAATCACAACCAAAAGTACCGTTACTGATGATAAGGAAAAAACATTGTTTGATGATTTTCTTGATGTTATAACTTGCAATGACAAAGAACTTGAAGAATATCTACAATGTGTTGCCGGAATGGTTGCTCTCGGAAAGGTGTTTTGTGAACATCTGTTAATTGCCTATGGTTGTGGTCGCAATGGAAAGAGTACATTTTTCAATCTGCTATCTCGTGTGTTGGGTAGTTATTCGGGAAGTCTTTCTTCAGAAGTGCTAACGGCTAATTGTCGTAAGAATAAAAGTCCTGAATATGCTGAATTGCGTGGAAAACGATTAGTGATTGCAGCCGAATTAGAGGACGATATGAAACTAGATACGGCTATTGTGAAAAAATTGTGTTCCACAGACCCTATTCAAGCAGAAAAGAAATATAAAGCACCGTTCCATTATGTACCATCGCACACATTGGTATTGTATACAAATCATTTACCGAAAGTTACTGCATTGGATGATGGTACTTGGAGAAGATTGGTAGTGATACCATTCAATGCACGCATTCAAGACAAACAAGACAAGAAAAATTACGCTGAATATTTGTATGCAAATGCAGGTGGATATGTAATGCAATGGATTGTTAAGGGGGCTTGCAAATTTATTGCAAATGATTTCAAATTAAAACTTCCTAAAGTAGTTGAAGCAGAAATCAAACGCTATCGTTCCGATAATGATTGGATAACCAATTTTATATCCGAGTGTTGCGAAATTGTGTCAGGGTATCAACAACCACGAGGTGCTTTGTATAAGGGTTATCAAGCATACTGCAAAGACAATGGGGAAGAAGTAAGAAGTAACATCGTATTTAAAAATGCAATGATAGAAAAAGGCTTCAAAGATGGTAGAACAAATAGTATGCGATACTTCGAGGGGATACGCTTACGAAGTACAATATGCGATTTTGAAATGCCAACCGTTCCTATTCCTACTGACTTGATACAATCAGTACCCTCAGACATAGTTGTGACAGACCGTGACAGCGATTTACAAGAATCTCAAGAAGTAACGTTCTAATATACAAATGTTGCAAAAACCTGTCACGGTTGTCACAATATCTAAAACAACCGTCGTTGATTTAGTTCAATGACGGTTGTTTTCATTCGAGTTTTCTCCGAATAGGGCAGGCGTTCTTCCAATAATAATCTCCCCAAAGTCATCTAATGTTGACACAAAGGTACATTCAAATCCTTTTCCCGTTCTAATTGCTTTCGCTATATCTAAAAATTCTCTGATTGTAAAAGTACATTTAAAACTATCGCGATATGACTGTTGTGTGTATTGTGTATTAGATGTTTTGAGCGATGCTTTGATTACTCGTTTCATAATAGGTTACTCCTTGCTTTTTCTTCTTAATGATATTTAAGGTAAGCAGATTGAAAAAAATACATAGTGATACACGGAATTACGGTTTTGAAGAACACTAGACCTAACTAACTGTATAGATGTGTGATGAAATCTATAAAAAAACCACCGTTACAATCGGTGGTAGTTTAGGTCTATGAAACAGAGATTATTTACTCTGTTTCTTCAAAGTTCCTAGTTTCGTAGACATTGTCTCCAACAGTAAATTCAATGCTACCATCAGATACTCTTTGGAAAGTGATATGCAGTCCTTTCAGTTCATCAATCTCTTGTAATAGCTGTACCACTTCCATAGGTGAGAAACTGCGTTTGTATGATGGGTTAGATGGAACAGCAGTAAATTTTCTGTTCAAGGTCTCCTTTGATGCTTTGATTGTTCTTACCATAGTAAAATTCTCCTTTTTATGTTCTTCAATATTATTAAAGGTTATTAGACATAAAAAGGCATTTTCTACCTGTGTGACTTTCAATTCCTTTCAAATTGAAGTTGTATCATATAAAAGGTATAATCTTTCCACTAATGCGAAAAACAATAAATGAGCCAGATAAACGTCAATTCGGAAATGTCTATCTTGGCTCATTCTTTAATCCTAAAATGTAGTCTGTTGTTACTTCGTGGAACTGTGCTAGTTTTATTAAGATGTCTGTTGGAATATCCCTCTGACCTAATTCGTAATTACTATATACTTGTTGGGAGCAGTTTAACATCTGTGCCATTTTCTTTTGAGTTATGTTTTTGTCTTCCCTCAATTCTCTAATTCTATGATACATACCTTACCTCTTTCAACATAGAATAATTATGCTCTGAATACCATTCAATTATAAACAAAGAATTATTATCGGTTGACTTTTACTGCAAAGTGCAGTAAATTATATTTATCAAATTTTATTATACGAGAGGATGAGATTATGAGTAAATTCACACAAGAAGAGCAAACACAAATCGTAAAAGGTGCAATGGAGCTTACCGCTACAATTGAGCATGAAGAAAGAGAACTAAACAATGTTCAAGCACAAACATTCAGAAAATTGCCAGAGCCTCCTATACAAAAAGTCTTACCAACTGTAGCAAAGGTTCAACCTAAATATCCGGCAAAACCAAAAACAGAATATACATATAAGGAATTTGTAAAAGAGACTCTTAATTTAACAACGACAAAGCGTAAGATAGGTGCGATTGCAGTAATAATTCTTGCAGGTTGGCTTATAGGAGTTTTTCTCATTTATAGTATTTTTGCATACTTGAAAAAAGTAAATCAATTGAATAGTGAATTAGAAAATTCTTCAGAATATTTAGAGGCAAAAGCAGAGGCAGAACGTATTGCACAAAATACATACGAAGAAAAGAAGAAAGAACGTGATGAAGAACAAGCCAAACTCGATTTAGAATTTGAAGAAGCAAAAAATCATTATGATAATGTTATCGTACCAGAATATAATGAAGAGCACAAAAAATGGAATGAACAAAAACAAATGAAAATAGGTATTCTCAAAAATGAAATATCGTTCAACAAAGAAACGTTGAGTGCTTTATATGATTCCACAAAGATAATTTCTGCTCATTATAGAGAACTATGGATTTTGGATTGGTTGTATGATGAAATGAGTACATCTGACCATGATATACGATATGCAACTGAGTTACTTGACCGTGATAGACAACGAATGGTTACAGAGCAGGCTGGTCAAAGAACGCAAGCGGCACTTGGTCGTATGGAACAATCTATGATGGCAGGATTCGGTGCTGTCTATAATGCTATTGAAGTTGGGAACGACATACAAGCAGATACATTATCAATGCTTTCCAAAACAAGACGTGATAACAATATTGGTCATTTCATTGGGACGGTCCAAAGACATAATACAAATAAAATGCTTGATGAATTAGTTCCTAAAAAGAAAAAATAAAATATAAAAACTAACATCTCTTTACGTTTATATTCGTAAAGTACATACAGACCACCATAGTCAAATTCGATTATGGTGGTTTTTTATAAAAGAAACAGTTTAAATCTTTTCGTTTATATCTTATAATATGCAATCACACATAAAAATAAGTGAGGTAAAGGAAAATGATTTACGGATATGGAAGATGTTCAACAAACGAATTACTACAAGACATTAGCAGACAAATTAGGGAATTGAAACAACACGGTGCTACTGATACCACTATCTATTTAGAATATGAAAGTGGAATGAAAGAAAATCGTGCTGAACTCCAAAAACTTCTTAACACCATTCAAGAGGGAGATACCATTGTAGCAACAGAGGTTAGCCGAATTACACGAAGCACAAAACAACTTTGTGAAATCTTAGAGTTAGGAAAGAAAAAGAAAATCAAATTGATATTGGGTAATTTCGTTGTAGATTGTAGCAAAGAACTTGACCCTATGACAGAGGGTATGCTAAAAATGATGGGCGTATTTAGTGAACTAGAACGCAACATAACAAGTCAACGTGTAAAAAGTGGAATGCAGAATGCAAAGGCAAAGGGGAAAACAATCGGCAGACCTACAACTACTGCTGATAACATTCCACCTATCTTTTACAAACATTATCCAAAATACAAGAGTGGGGACATAAATAAGAGTGAATTTTCTCGTTTATGTTCCCTTTCTTATCCGACAATTTACAAATACTTACAGATTGTCGAGTGCAAATAAGAGAATATTGCTTTAAATAATCAATCAGAGTATAATCCAATATATAGATGGATAGGCAATAGGAAAGGAATTCACAAATGAATGTTGTAATTTACGCACGCTATTCCTCTCACGCTCAATCAGAAGCGAGTATTGAGGGACAATTAAAAGAATGTCACGAATTTTGCAGAAGAAATGATTATACAGTAGTTGACGAATACATAGACCGTGCATTGACAGGTAAAACGGATAAACGTCCGTCATTTTTGAAAATGATTGCTGACAGTTCAAAGGGACATTTTCAATATGTTATTGTGTATCAACTAGACCGATTCGCAAGAAACAGATATGATAGTGCCACCTATAAACACAAATTAAAAAAGAATGGTGTTAGAGTTTTGTCCGTACACGAAAATCTGACAGACGACCCAAGTTCTATTCTGATAGAGAGTGTGTTAGAGGGAATGGCTGAATATTATTCAGCAGAATTAGCACAAAAGGTTACACGAGGAATGGACTTAAATGCTGAAAAGTGTTTATCAACTGGCACTCGAATGTTGGGGTATAAGGTGGGAGCAGATAAACGATATGAAATCGACCCTAAAACTGCTCCACTCGTGCAATACATATTTGAAGAATATGCAAACGGTACGAAAATAAAAGACATTACAGAATACCTAAACTCATTAGGACATAAAACATCTACGGGAAGTGAATTTAATAAAAATTCATTAAGGACAATCTTACAAAACAAACGCTACCTCGGTATCTATATCTACAAGGGTAAAGAGACACCAGGGGGAATGCCTCGAATTATTAGTGATGAATTGTTTGAGAAAGTTGCTCGTATTATGGCAAAAAACAAACAAGCACCTGCACGTTCAAAAGCAAAGGCTGAATACCTACTGACAACAAAGTTATTTTGTGGTCATTGTAAAGAAATGATGACTGGTATTTCTGGTACAAGCAAACAAGGAACGATTCATTACTATTACACTTGCAACGGAAGAAAGAAAAAGTTATGCGACAAAAAAATGGTTAAAAAAGACTATATCGAAAATCTAGTTGTATCGGAATGTCGCAAACTTCTGACAGATAAGAATATCAACAAAATTGCAAAAGAGGTTATGTCTATCTTTGAATTGGAAAAACAATCTAGCAATCTCAAACATCTCGAAAGACAACTACTTGACACGAAGAAGAAACACGAGAATTTGTTAGACGCAGTTGCCGAATGCGATAACAAGACAGTCAGACAAAGTCTTTACGGAAAGTTGGCTAAACTAGAAGAAGAACTCGAAACAATTGAGATAGAAATTGCAAAAGAGAAAAAACTACAACCGAAATCAATGAGTATTGCTCACGTTAAGTTTTTCCTCAACGCCCTCAAAAAAGGGGATGTGAACGATATAAAATATCGCAGATTATTGATAGATGTATTCGTAAGTGCTATTTATCTGTATGATGATAGATTAACATTGGTTTTCAATTCTGGAGACGAAACTGTAACTATCAATGATAAGTTATTATCTGAGATTGAAGAAAGCACTAACTCCATAAAGGGTTTGTTTTTGGATAAATCAGGTCCACTTGAAAAATGGAGAGCATTTTTGATATGCTCTCTGTTTTTTTGTTGTAGAACGTTCGTTAAAATTCCTCAAAGAGCTACATTCAACAACAATCTCTACAAATTGGTAGAGAAATCCAATATATTATTTTCACAAAATTAAAGAAAAATTGTTTAAGTTGTGTTAAAATATAAACAATGATATTATGTTAGAAAGAATTGGAAAGGAAACAAGTATGAGAAGAATTGAGAAGTTGATGCAAGGCTGGAGCTTTACAGACCGCGATGGGAACAGGCAGGCTGTAAGCTTACCTCATACATGGAATGGAAAAGACGGACAAGATGGCGGCAATGACTATTACAGAGGCACATGTGTCTATGATAATACATTTGCAAAGCCGCAGTTCGATGAAGAGACGGAGCGTGTTTACCTGCAATTTCATGGGGTGAATGCGAGTGCAAAGGTGATTTTGAACGAAAGAGAAGTAAAAGAACACCATGGCGGTTATTCTACTTTCCGCGTGGATGTCACTGATGAACTAGAAGATGAGAATCAGATTGTGGTGGAAGTGGACAATAGTGCGAATGACCGCGTGTATCCGCAGAAAGCAGACTTTACCTTCTACGGCGGAATTTACCGTGATGTAGAACTTTTGATTGTGAAGAAGGAGCACTTTGATTTGGATTACTATGGTGGTCCGGGGCTCAAGTATTGGACAGAGGTTCACGGAAAAGATGCCGATGTCAATGTAACTACGTTTATTAATAAAGAAGCAAAGGCTTCAGACGTGAAAGTAGTGGTAGAACTTCTTGATGCAGAGGGAAATGTGATTGCGGAAGAGGAGGGCGTTGAAGTGACACTTCGTGTTCCGAAGGTACATCTGTGGGATGGACTTGATGATCCATATCTGTATCAGTTAAAAGCAACGATGTATAAGTCCGGCAAGGAAGTGGACGAGATTACATGTAATTGCGGTGTGAGAACCTTTGAATTCAGACCGGAGGATGGGTTCCATTTGAACGGAAGACCATATCCGCTTCATGGAGTGTCTCGTCATCAGGATTTTAGAGAATTGGGAAATGCCATTACAACAGAGCACCACGATAGAGACATGGAACTGATTCGTGAGGTAGGGGCGAATACGATTCGTCTTGCTCATTATCAACATGACCAATATTTCTATGACTTGTGTGACAAATACGGCATGATTGTTTGGGCAGAGATTCCTTATATCTCAGAACATATGCCGAAAGGTCGCGAGAATACATTTTCACAGATGAAGGAATTGATTGTACAGAACTACAATCATCCAAGTATCTGTGTGTGGGGTATTTCGAATGAGATTACGATTTCTGGACGAAGATATAAGAAGGATATGCTGGACAACCACCGTGCATTGCAGAAGCTTGTGAAGGAAATGGACCCGACAAGACCGACGACACTTGCCTGCTTTGCAATGTGTCTCCACTTTAATCCAGTGGCACACATTACGGATTTGGTTGGATGGAACTTGTATCTCGGCTGGTATACGCCGTTCTTATGGCTCAATGATGTGTGGGTATGGTTCTGGCACCTCTTATATCCGAATAGACCACTGTGCTATTCAGAATATGGAGCGGAG
>JAEIGA010015263.1_pt1 | contig 11698 bp, 13 predicted proteins | sample 9270691 | NCBI WGS metagenome assembly JAEIGA01 (sample SAMN17057246, study PRJNA624740) | gut metagenome | biome: biome; isolation source: fecal sample | host: Bos grunniens | place: China: Xizang | collected 2019
CTTTCTGTTGAGGATAGAATATTTAATGTATTATTAAACTATCTTCCTCTTGAAGAAAGAAATAATATTGACGATTTAAATTATGATACTATGATTGAAAATTTAAAGCATGCTTTGTCTACTAGGTGTACTCCTAGAGAAGAGCATGTCTTAAGACTTTACTATAGCTCTGATAGTATATCTTTTAACTTTGTTGCTAAAGATTTAGGTGTTACTATAGAAAGAGCTAGACAGATATTAGTTAAAGCTTTAAGACGTTTATATTATTCTCGTTATAAAATATTTTCTTTTTATAATTTTGAATATTATGATAACCTATATAAAGAAGAGTTAGCTAAAAGAATTCAAGAGATTGAGTCTTTAAAGAACGCTTCTAAAGAAACTATCTTAGCTTCAGCTGGTCATTGTACTTCTACCATAAAAATAGATGAGCTCTATTTATCTGTTAGAAGTTATAATTGTTTACGCAGAGCTAACATTAATACTATAGAGGATTTAATTTCTAAATCAGAAGAAGATTTAATGAAGGTTAGAAACCTTGGTAGAAAATCTTGTAGAGAAATCATAAACAAACTTCATGAGCTAGGCTATCAGCTAAAGTCTGAATGTTTAGATGATTCATTTGATGACGAGGAGGAAGAGTAAGAAGATAATAAAAAGAGAGTAGTTAATCTACTCTCTTTGTTTTTATGATAATCTTTTATCTGTTACTTGTTCATAATTTATGCTACCATCTGGTGTTATGTAACATATGTATTCAACATAATAAGTTTTTAAATCTTTACCACCATACATTTTAATAATACACATGTAATTAACTGTAAGATTTATCTTACCTTTTAATTCATCTGCTGACCATGCATACGTTTCAAATTTTTCTATTTCTACTACGAAGTCTGCACACTCTTGTGCTTTCTTATCGCTTTCAGTTTGCTCTTGAGAATTTGCTGGCAAGTCTTGTCCCGAATTCTTAGAGCATGCTGCTAAGCTAATACTTAATAACATTACAAACAATATTAACCATAAACGTTTCATACTACACCCCTATTTTTTAATTAATATATAAGCTCTTAGGTATTGTGATGCAATCGATGCTGCATTTTGTACCGCTTTATCTACACTATCAAAGCTATCCATTATACCTGATAGTTTATAGTTAGTAACTAGTCCAGTTTTAACATCTAACCCATATTCTAAACTATCAAGGACTTCCTTCTTAGGCATCTTATATCCTGAGTTCTTAATGATAGTCTTTGTTGGTGCTTGTAAAGCTTCTCTTAACATAGGTACATCTTCTTTACCTATTAACCATAATGCTTTACCTCCACCTAAGACTACACCATTCTTGATAGCACATTTAACTGCACCGATTGCATCGTCTAACTTTAATCTGATAGTCATGTACTCAGTTACAGTTGGACATGCTAACTTAATCTTAGTTACACCCGCATCTAGGTTAGCTTTTCTGCGGCAGATAGTGTTCTCTCTTATGTATCCGATTGTGTATTCATTATCTTTTAATTCTTTTTCATATGAATCTAATCTTCTCTTTATGTCTTCAGGATTACCATCAGCAATGATAGTTGTTTTATCTTGTTCGATTGTAATTTCTTTAGCGAAACCACAATGTTTGAACTCATAGTTAGATGTACCAAATGATGCGTCTTGAATTTGACCTGCTGTTTTAGCAGCAACATCTAAGAATAATTCTTCTGGATTACTTTCATTTAAGAACACAAACATGAATGTCATGTTGTTTTGTACCAGTACATCCATAAGAATTTTCATAGTCTCTGGGTCAAACCCTTTGTCTATTACAAATACAAATGGTGTTTGGAATTTATCTGCAGGTATTGATTCGAAGAATCCTCTAATAGCTATTGGTGTCATTACACCTTCAGATAATATTACAACATTAGCATCTTTGTATACTGCTTTGTCACCTTCATTACATCTAGCTTTAAGTGATTCTGAGAAGTAACCTGCATCAAGAATCATACCTTGAGTGTATTCAACCTTGTGGTCTTTTTCTTTACGGTCATGTTCAATTACAATATTCATTGCATCTCCTGCGTAACCGTATGCTTCGGCAACTAGCTTACCTACTAAAGGCATCTTAGTTGTTAGTAAAGCTAAGTCTCTGATACCTGCAACTGTTAGAGGTTGAGAGTATTTTTCTTTTAATACCTTTCTAACCTTTTCACTAGATGCTAGTATTTGGTCAGCAACTATTTGAGGATGCTTACCTTTTTTAATTAGCTTTAACCCAGCCTTGAAGAATTCATCTGTTAATAGTACAGTTAAAGTTGTACCATCGAATGCAGTCTTCTCTGTATTAGCAGATGCTTCTATCATTGATGTGGCTACCATTCTTTTGAATGTATCAGTTTGATTCATATATTCTTTTGCGACAGTTACACCGTCATCTGTTAGGATAGGTCGGCTGAATTCATCTTGGATTACTGCCATCCTTCCTCTCGCACCCATGGTAGGGACTACGCCCTCACGGATTTCTCTAAATGTTTGCTCTACAATTTTAATGTTGGATGTTTCCATTATTACTTTCCTCCTAAATATAATCTTCTTAATTGCTAAAGCTATAGGAATGGTGATTAATTTCTCTGGTGTACATGGCAACCATAGGATACCTAAGTAAGTTGTACCTACTACCGTCATCCAGGTTACATCACATGTACCTCCTACTATTATAAATATGTAACACCATCCGTTAGTTATCATCCACGCTATGATAAAAGAAATAGCTGTACGCCAATCTAACAAGAACTTTATAAATGCATACAGCTTTTCCTTTAATTTATTTAACGTCTTCTTCAGTGACCACTTGGTCTTTATAGATTTCAAAGTCTATGTTCGCCTTCATACAGGTGTTATGAATCTTATACAGTTGTATTGCAATCCAATCTACCATCTCTTCATTGCGAGCCCATTGCTCTACACTATTAACATCTAGCCCAGATTGATAAAGGTATGCATGTACTATCTCATGACGTATAACTTTGTTTGTATAGTTTATCATGTCATTATGATTCATCGCATCCCACTCAAGCCAAGCTATTATAATAGTGTTGATAGTATTATCACAATAGCCGTCACATTGAAGCAGCTTTACATCTTCTTCTTTACTCTTGAATACAACTGTATATTCTGTACCTAATACGTTAACCTTAAATGGTTCAGGTCTAACTTTAGTTATGTACACGGATGACATGGACTTCAACATCTCCTTCGCTTATCTCATCGATAAGGTCTTTCATGAATTCAAGGAAGTTGTCATCCTCTTTTGTAGGTTTCTTTTCTGCTTTAGCTTCTTGTTTAGGTTCTTCTAAGATGAACCAGTCTTCAGATAACATGTCTGTTTGAGATGCTAACCAAGGACATCTGCTACCATTAGGATATGCATGATGCTTAGGGTTAACTGGATACTCAATATAAACATAAGGTAATGTCATCTTAGAATTTGCATCTGGCTTTTGTAACTTAAGCCACATACCTACACCATTCCATCCCTTACGTGCTACACGTTTACCTTGTTTTAATGCAATTAATGCTTGTCCGAAATCCATATTACTTCACCACCGCTTTCATGATGCGTTTAAGTTTCTTAACTTTATCTTTAGCATCTTTAATCTCTGCCTTGATAAGATATTCTCTATCAGGACATTCCATAAGTTCATGTTTTAATAATGTGATACGAGCTTCATACCAGCTAATCTCATCTTGTACAGCTTCAAACATAAGTTTTCTTTTCTTATCCCACGGTTTATCACGACCATCTGTATCACATCTACATTCACATACTGGTATATCACATGCTTGTTCTGAATGATATCTTTCAATCTCTCTACGAGCGATGTCTAATTCTTCTTTAAGAACTTTACATTCTACACATAAATCTTCTTTAGCAGCTGTTAATTCTTCAACAGCTTTAGCTTGCTCTTTGATTGTAGCATCTTGTTGAATTACTTTTTGAGATAGTAAATCAATAATCTCTTTGTCAGTTGGTTGTGCAACTGCTTCTTGCACTGGCTCTAAATTTTCTTTTTTAATTTCTTTCATGTTGTTGTCTCCTTTTATTTATTTTCTAATACTTTTTCACTCATGATAACATCTTCATAGTTAACAATGAGATATTGTTTACCATCCAGTTGGATAGGTAAGCCCGCATACATTGGGAACCATACAAGCACACGGTATGGGAACTTTAGTGATGGGTGTGCAGCTTCCACAATCCCTATCACTATGTCTTTTCTCCCTCTCGTGTCTTGAACAGATATCCCATTCTGTAAAACCTTACGGTCTTCAAACATTGACACCAATAGATTCTTATTGTGCATCACATAAAAATCATTCATGGTGCGATTCTCAATCGCCGCTTGTAATTTTTCATCTGTGTTTTCCATAGTTCATCTGTCCTCCTTTCTTATTCTTTAACTGTACCTTTAATTTTTTTCATTGTTTCATTCCAGTTATCTCTGCTACCTGGAGCACCATTGTTACTAGTATAAGGTGAATTTGCTTGAGTATAGTCTAACCCATACTTTGTACAAATCTTTTGCCATTCCCCTGCGTAACTGTTATCACGTTTCTCTACTGTATACCAGCAGCACGTGTCTCTTACATACATGATACCATCAACAACAGCTACTGACCCTGTAGTTGGGTTTAGAGATTCTAATGCTACATCTAGTGCACTACCATATCTAACTGGTTTACCATTTTGAACATGGTATACATCCCCATTAATTAACAATGAGAAGTTATTACCTGTGCCTCTGTTACCCCAGTTATTTGTGAAAGTATCTCCATCATCATTAACCATCATTTCTGTGGTAGGGTATACTTTGTTACCAGGGGTTTCTAATAGAGTGTATGCTGCTTGTTTAATTTCTAGAGAAGAAAATTCATAGTTATCTATATATGTTTCAGATGCTTGCTGCTTAGCCTCTTCTTTCACTTGGTCTTCTACTTGTTTAGGTGCAGCATTTACTTCAACAGATATATTTCCTGCATCATCCACAGCTATTTCAACTGTACTATCAGAAGCTTTAGTAGAATAAGTATAACCTCCAAGTAAAGAACTAAGCTCTTTGATTCTATCTTGGTTCTCTAATAGCTCTTTTAATTTACTAACATTTATCTTAGGTGTTTTAGAACCATCCTCATTAGTAGTAGTCTCAGCTGTAGTAATATAATTAATTATTGTTTGTTCGAATTGTCCATCTATATACCCGAACACTTGAGACTTACCTTCTTGACTAGTGTTAGCAAGGTAGTCAGCTATAGCTTTTGCATCCATAGTTCTGAAGTCTAGCATCTGAACAGATGTTCCATCGTACATAGGGTTACCTTCTTTGTCTAGCTTGATGAACATGTTAGCATCTTCTGCTTTATTCTCTGCACTAGCTAATGCTGCTTGATACTTTTGCCATTGAGCATCAGCCCATTGTTGTGCTAACGCTTGTTCTGTTTCCCATGCAGCTAGAGTTTTAATTCCTGTTGTGCTTACATCGTTATCACTATACCATTTAACTATGTTACGTTTAACTGCAAGAGCATGTTCTTGTTCCTTAGTTAAAGTAACTTCGCCTGTACGAACCTTCTCATCTAACTCTTCTATAGTCATATCTTTATAATCACCAAGCTCATTCTCAGCTACATTATATTGAGATAACATATCTCTAGATTCAGCAGAGAAATATGTACCAGTTATTTGTGCTTCAGCAATAGAAGCATTCACTGCGTCTTGATAATATTGATGAGCAAATTGTTTTTGATTTAAATCATAACTTAATCTCGCTGCTGATAAAGCAGAATCATATCCGTACTTTTGTAGTTCCATGGCACCATACATTTGTGCTTGGATACTAGCTTTAAGATAATCCATCTGACGGTTTTGGTCTAGTACATAACCTCCAGTCCAACCCACCTTCTCAGCATTTTGATTGTTAGAGTACTGCATCATGTCAGCTTCTTGTTGGTACTGTAAAGCGTTTTGTTCTATAGTTTGACGGTTAGCTAAAGCATCTTGCTTAGCAGCTAACACATCTTGTTGATATTGATTCTGTGCTTGGTCTGTCCCTTGCTTATCCCAAGAGTATTGTGTACCTTGAGCAGCAGCTGAACCTACGGAGGTATCTTGAGAGGGAATATATTCAGGTTTCTCTTGCCCTGCAGCTATTACATCATAATAAGTATTGTCATACTTAGGACCTTGTTCTGTTACAGGAGTTTGAGTGTTGTTCTCTTTTAATAAATTTAATTCATCTTGAAGTTTACTCATTATTTAATCCCTCCTAATAGACTAGCTATATCTGGTCCTCCTTCAGCAGGTGCTTGTCCTTCTGGTGCAACTGGTATAGCAGGTTGTGGCATTGCGTTACCATCAACCATAGGACTATCACCAGGTAAGCCCATAGCTTCTGCATCCTTAGGTGCAAGGTGAGCTGCTGACGGATTAGTTAGTTCCTCTAACTTAGATTTGTCTGCGTCATTCAACCCAGATAAATGTTTCTCTTTAATTGCATCTGCTGATTTTTCTTTTTCAAATCTTTTAGTAATAGGATTGTATCCTTTACGCATCGCTTCTGCTATAGTCATCTCACCTTTAGGTGTTTGAACTTTATAGTCTTGAGGATTCTTACTAATATCCTCTTTAAATTTCTTAACATATTTTCCTTTAGGCTTACTAACTTCGCCTTGTTTAATCTTAGCATCCTCATCTACATCTGCATGATTAGGATTCTTTTCATCTTCTTTAATCTCAGGCTTGAATAAACCTTCAGTATTATCACCAGCCATAAGAATTTGTTTGAATGTTTCTTCATCAAAACTTTCAGCTTTAGTTTTGTCAGGCTCAGGTTTCTTGCCCGCTTCCTTAGAAGCTTCATCAATCTTTTCTAAAGGATTTTTATTTTCATCCTCTGGTATCTGACCTAACATGTTGTTAATGTTTGATTGCATCTTATACCTCCTTTAAAATTTTTAAGTTCTCATCTATTAGCCCAGCTTTAATAGCTTTGACTTTCATACTTGCTTGCCATAAATCACTTGGGTCATATTGATTATTTTTTATAATCTTTAGGAATTTCTTGAAGCCAGGTTGAGGCTTCTTCTTATGTATCTTTAAAGGGTTATTTAGTATGTCATCTAGTCTCATGTTAAGCCTCTTTCGTTTTGTCATTCCTACCTCTATTATACCACGACCTTGAACTTTTGTCCACTTTATAGTATAATAAAATTGAGGTGATGCGTATGCCAAACATTTCAATTAACAAAGAACGTTTCGTAGAAATCTTAGACCAGTTTAAATATGATATCCCATATGAAGTGGAGCTTGTCAAAAGACTTTTCAATAACATGCCTGAGCAAGCAGCGAAGTGTGTGATTGAAGAGCTATACTTTAAAACAGTGTACAAAGGACCTGTGTTTAAAGCAGTCCACTACATATATCAAGAGGATATCCATTGGTTCGCTCATCAAAAAGCTTTGCTTGAGTTCCTTAAAGAACGTAACATGGAATTCAGTGATGAGTTCTGGTCTACTATAGATGGAAGAACCCTTGATTCTTTCATACGAAAACGTAACCCTTTATGTGGGTATATAATTTCTAAGGAGGAAATTTAAAATGATTAATAGAGCCTTGCAACCTAAGATTCTAGAGACGAAAGAAGAACTTCTTACCGCTCTAAAGAATGGCCAGCTAAAGACTAGCAAGTATAACTTGTTAGGACCTAATGAAAAATTATTTGTAGAACTAGTGTGCTTCGGTGGTTACACTGGCGAGCAAGCAGTCAAATGTATTAACCCTTCAGTTAAAAATGCAACAGCTATTGCTAACAGAATGTTATCTAACCCAGCAGTTGCAGATACTTTAGAAGAATTATCTATTGCCAAGGATAAAAAGTTCATGGCAGAAGTTTCTTCAGCTAGAGACATGGCGTTAGCTAAGTTAAAATTTATTATGTCAACTACTAACGACCAAGCTCTTGCAGCATCATGTGCTAAAGTTATTCTAGATAAAGCTGAGGCTGTTATGAAGAGCCACGATAAAAAAGAAGAACAAGTTGGTGGTGTTAAGTTTAATATCCAAGTTGAGAATGTGTATACAGGTAATGGAACTCCTGTAAATTCTGAACCAGTTATCATACCACTTGATGATGACATGGAAGAGTCAGTAATCATGGAGAAGAAAGCTTTAGAAAAGCAATTAGACGCCCAAATACTGGCTAAAAATGAACGTTTGAAAAAGATTAATAAAAGATTAGGGGAGGAACAAGTAAACCCAGCCACAGGCTTGCCTTACGTTATTGCGTATGAAGGTGTGGATAACTATAATGACCCTGATAACTTGCCAGCTAAGGCAAGAGAAGGTTTAAAATCTAACGAAGAGGAGGACGAATGGTTATAATGGCTTGCAAATCTAAAGGCACTAAGAAACCTAAAGGTAAAGGAACAGGTAAATAAAACAAAAGGCACTACTGTAGAAGGTAGTGCTTTTGTTTTGCTTGTGAATTAAATATTGTTGAAGGGTCCACTTTGAGTTAAGGTCAAAGTAGTAAACACCTTAGTTGTATTATACACACGGAGATTAATATGAATAATTAAAACTTAAATGGTGGACCTTCTAGGACTTGAACCTAGGACCAATCGGTTATGAGCCGAGTGCTCTGACCAGCTGAGCTAAAGGTCCATAAGATGCCTCGCATCCGAACCTACGAGGACATCAGAAAGAAAGTTAGGTTAATTACAAAAACGCAATCAGTTGGACTTGCACCAACGCTAGAACTGAGGAGCTTGCCTAGCCAATCTTTGTAATTGCATCAGTAGTGCAGATAATCATAAGACTATCCGCACAGAAAGAAAGGAGTATTGAGACCCCAACATAGTAGAGTCGAGCCTTGCCTCTACAGTGATTATTATACCATGATTAATTAGTTAATTCAATCCCGATATCTGACTGTAGTCTAGACTCAAATGTTGTTCTACTAACGTGGTTTCTATTACAATCCTCACACCAGTTACAGTAATTCAAGTATGCCTCTGTAAGTTTCTTTTGTTCAAGTAACTTAATATCATTCTTAAAGTTTTCTTTGAACCAAGAAAGTATAGTAGAGTTGTCCACTCTATAGGCTTGCTTCATATCTTTAACTGCTTGAGGTTCTGTAAATTCTCTAGTATTATTAAGAACATTAGTGATAGCTTGTACAGCTTTATAAGCTACATAATCTAAAGCATCTGGTGCTAGAAGATTATGTTTAAAGTTCATACCATCTACCTTAGATACCTTAGTTAAATCTGCAACGAATGGTATGATACAGAATCTTCTGTAGAATCCTTCTGTTGTATCTGGTGTTCTAGGTAGTGTGTTACAAGCGTAGAACATAGTAGAGAATACATCTTGTGTTACAGCATCCTTATACTTTTGTTCCATAGTAACTTCTTCTCCAGCTATTAGTGATTTAACTAACTCACTATCTTGGATAGGTTGGTTGCTTACATCACCTGCGAATGAAGCTAATTTGTTTATAAGCATACTAGCTCTGAAGTTGCTTTGTAAATCTTTAAATGATATAGAGGCATAGTTTCCTCTACCTAATACAGCTTTCACTAGGTCTAGGTAAGTTGACTTACCATTACGACCAGTTCCTACTAGCATAAAAGCTAGTTGTAATTCATTAGTCTTTAGCATAGCGTAGCCTATAGCTTCATACAATAGTTGTTCTATATCTTTGTCTCCGTTAGTAGCAGTACGGAAGAACTCATCTACAGTAACATGTGATTGTATTGGTTTATTATAGCTACAATTAATTTGGATGGACTCTAAGTGGGAAGGAGTCGTATCCTCGAATGTGCTAGTTGCTATATCTAGTACCCCGTTTTTAAATACAATAGAGTATGGATTAGTATTGAACTCTACTGTATCATCATATAAATAATTTCGAATGTATTTTACCGTCTCTTGTTTTTGGTAATCTTTCAGTTGCGGACAAAGCTTAGTCATGTAACCCATGATATAGCTTTCATCATTAGAGTAAACGCCTAATCTGTCATTGAAATAAAAGAGTTCTTTACTTCGTAAGTCACGTTTAATATTACACGCATCAATAACATAATCCCCAAGTTTATTATGTAAGAAGTTATTTTTATCAAAGAATTGTTTTAGTATCATTTCTTCACTGATAGCTAACACATTCTTAAGTTCCTCTTGAGGTATAGGGTTAGTGCAAAACTCTTCGTTAATTAACTTTAGTATCTCTTCTTGCTCAAGTTTGTTGAGCTGCTTAAGTCTACTAAGTTGATTAACTAAGATTGTTTTCTCGTTGCTTTGAATGGGGATAGATATACCATCAGGAATTTGGCTCGATATCTTCCTTAATGGTTTTAACCATTTAGGTATTGCACCTATCCCATTCTCATGCACGATGGATATTTGTTTATAAATAGGCTCTGCATTAACCTTATTGTTCTTGAAGGGTAGTGTAACATTAATGTTGTTTCTGTTAATAGCATACGTATTAGCTGAGATACCACACGCTAAGATATTATTAACTGTTGTTCTATCATATTTACTTTTGCAATAAATATATAAAGAGTCTTTTATTTTTACCACCATCACTGGTTCATTTAAACCTTGTATGGTTGGTAAGATGTTTAGCTCTTTCGTTTCTAAAACTAAATATCCTTTAGGGATAATCCACTCAATGATTAGAGTTGGGTCTGTCTTAGCGATTATACTTACTTCTGTAAAAGTTAAAGGTTTCGAAGTACCTGAGTACGTTTTAGCTATATAACATTTCTCATCATTAGGATTTACCATCCTGTTGAATTCGGGAAATTTCATATAGTGTCTCCTTTATTTCATTAATGCTATAAGCAGGTACGGCTATGCCTCCTGCTCTTTTTATATCTTCAATCTTTTCTAGCTGTAAAGCGGAAGGTTTATTACCATCTATTTTTAATTCGAAAGCAACAAACCTACCTAGATAACAGCAAACTAAATCAGGTTCACCTTGAGATTGATAGGCGGATACGTGTACTTTTATAGCATACCCGCCCATACTCTCTATTAATTCTTTGGCTTCCTTTTGAAAGGCTGTTTCTAATTCTGATTTAGATTTCTTTTTAGTCCCAGTCACTCTCATCGTCAATGTCTACTTGAGGTGCATCAACTGGAGCTGGAGCTGGTTCAGCAACTACTGCTTTCTTTTTAGTTTTAGTAGGTGCTGGTGCTTGTGCTGGTGCTGGACCAAACACTGAACCAGGTTGAGCAGGTGCTTGAGGTTGTGCTTGAGTAGGAGCAACTGGTGTAGGTTGAACTGTTGACATCTTGTATTTAACATCTTGATAGTCTTGTTCAACACCATCTTTGTTCTTACCTTTGCGGATACCTAAGTCAGCTCTTACTGCTTTATGAAGTAATAATTCTTCAATGTCAATGTTAACTGGTTCACCATCTTGATAAGCAACTCCAGCACATTTTCTTAATTGTCTGTACTTCCATGCCATCGGAGATGTTGCATCGAAAGTAACTCTGTCGAATACAAATCTATTTTTGTATGGACCATCTAATACTCTTAGTGTTACTTCTAAAGTATTAGCTTGAGTCTTAGCTAATTTAAGTTCAGTAATCTCTAGCATAACATTTTGTGCTACGATAGGATTAAACTTGTTATCTTGA
>JAEIGA010015264.1_pt1 | contig 11698 bp, 9 predicted proteins | sample 9270691 | NCBI WGS metagenome assembly JAEIGA01 (sample SAMN17057246, study PRJNA624740) | gut metagenome | biome: biome; isolation source: fecal sample | host: Bos grunniens | place: China: Xizang | collected 2019
CAGAGCAAGTAGCACAAATCTTGACTTCCATCGGATTGGAAGTAGGTAAAGTAGAGAAAGTACAAACCATCAAAGGCGGTTTGGAGGGGTTAGTAGTAGGTGAAGTCCTCACCTGCGTGGACCATCCTAATTCCGACCACTTACATATCACAACTACGCGCGTAGCACCCGATGCAGAGCCATTGCAAATCGTTTGTGGTGCGCCTAACGTGGCCGCAGGACAGAAAGTGATTGTAGCTACCGTAGGCACTGTGCTCTACGACGGCGACGAGAAGTTCACCATCAAGAAAGGCAAGATCCGTGGCGAGGAGTCATTGGGTATGATCTGTGCCGAAGATGAGATTGGCGTAGGTACCAATCACGACGGTATCATGGTATTGCCAGCCGATACACCAGTAGGTATGCTAGCCAAGGAGTATTTCGGCGTAGAGGACGATACTCTCATCGAGGTGGATATCACCCCTAACCGTGCAGACGGAGCAAGTCACTATGGTGTAGCCCGTGACCTATATGCGTATTATCAGGCGAAAGGCGTAAATATCGCACTCACTAAGCCAAGCGTAGAAAACTTCAAGATAGACAACAATACCTTGCCTATTGAGGTAGTGGTAGAGAACGCGGAGGCATGCCCACGTTACACGGGCGTGAGTATCAAGGGTGTGACTATCAAAGAGTCGCCTGACTGGCTGAAGAAAGCCCTCAACACCATCGGTATTCGTCCTATCAACAACGTGGTGGATGTGACTAATTTCGTGCTCCACGAGATGGGGCAAGCACTCCACTCTTTTGATGCAGATAAGATCAAAGGCAATAAGGTCATCGTGAAGAACGCTACCGAAGGACAAAAATTCATCACCCTCGACGGCGTAGAGCGTACATTATCGGCAGCAGACCTAATGATATGTAATACCGAGGAGCCTATGTGTATCGCTGGCGTGTTTGGCGGACAAGAATCAAGCATCTCAGAGACCACTACCAATGTCTTCTTGGAGAGTGCCTACTTCGACCCAGTGAGCATCCGTAAGACTGCTCGCCGTCATCAACTCTCTACCGACGCCAGCTTCCGCTATGAGCGTGGTTGCGACCCAAATAACACCCTCTACGTGCTCAAACGCTGCGCATTGCTCATCCAAGAGGTAGCAGGTGGTGAGATTGCGATGGAGATTACAGACCAAGGTAAGACCAACTTTGAGCCATTCCCAGTAGAACTCAACATCGATCGTGCACATGCATTAATTGGTAAGGAACTAGGTGAGGAACTCATCGAGCGTATCCTTCGTGCCATGGAAGTAGAGATACAGAGCAAAGAGGGTAAGATCTGGCAACTCGGCGTACCTCGCTACCGCGTGGATGTACAACGCGAGTGCGACGTGGTGGAGGACATCCTGCGTATCTACGGCTACAACAATGTAGAGTTCCCTGAGAAATTGAACACCTCGCTCAGCTACAATCCAAAGCCCAATCCAGTAGCATTGCAAATCCGCATCTCAGAGCAATTGACCGCTCAAGGATTCAATGAGATATTGAACAACTCACTCACCAAAGTATCTTACTATGAGCCACTTGCTGAACTTTCGTTAGACACCTGCGTGAAGATTATGAACCCACTGAGCCAAGACTTGGGCGTGATGCGTCAGATCTTGCTGTTTGGTGGACTCGAGAGCATCCAACGCAATGCGAACCGCAAGAATGCCGACCTGAAGTTCTATGAGTTTGGCAACTGCTACCACTACAACGCACAGAAGATTGCCGACCGTCAAGCGAAAGATCCACATTGGGTATATGACCCACTCTACGCCTACAGCGAAGAGCCACACTTGGCATTGTGGTTGACAGGTAACAAAACAGTACAATCATGGGTGCAAAAAGAGGAGAAGACCAGTTTCTACACCTTGCACGCATACGTGAACAACGTGCTTCGTCGCTTGGGCGTGAATATCGCCAACTGCACCTTGGAACCACTAGAAAACGAACTCTGCGCCGACGGCATGGTAATCAAAGCACCTAACGGCAAGCAGATTGGCTTCATGGGTATAGTCAATGGCAAGTTGCTCAAGGCGTTCGATATTGACAACCCTGTGTATTATGCCGACTTGGATTGGAACATGCTGCTCAAGCTAAACAAACAATACAAGCCAGCCATCAACGATCTGCCTAAGTTCCCTGAGGTAAAACGCGACTTTGCATTGTTGGTGGATAAGTCGGTGAAGTTCGCTGATTTGGCAAAAGCTGCATTGGCAGCAGAGAAGAAATTACTGAAGGCTGTCAACCTTTTCGACGTCTACGAAGGCAAAAACCTTGAGGCAGGCAAGAAGAGTTATGCCCTCTCGTTCATCTTGCAAGATCCAGAGAACACATTGAAAGATAAGCAAATCGAAGCCATCATGGCGAAACTACAAAAGGTCTTCGAAGACAAATTCGGTGCAAAACTCCGTTGATGACCTACGAAGAATACATACACGAACAAAATACAGCATTCGACGAGGAACATTCGGACGAATGCTGTTTTGTTGACAATCAAGCCGAAGGTGTCTTTGTACGTGGACATTAGATGAGCAACGCATTACACATAGCTGTTTTTGCATCAGGTAGCGGTACTACCCTGCAAACCTTGCTGGATAGCCAAGATAGATATGGCTATCGTGTTTCGTTGGTAGTGACCAATCGCGAGTGTTTGGCGCAAGAGCGTGCTACCAAAGCGCATATCCCTACCCTACAAACCAAAGACTGGGAGGAGATAGATCAAGTGCTTTCGGATCATCAAATACAATTGATTGTACTAGCAGGATTCTTGGCCATCATACCGCAATGGATATGCGAGAAATGGGATAAACGCATCATCAATATCCATCCATCGCTATTACCTAAATTTGGAGGTAAAGGCATGTATGGCATTCACGTACAAGAGGCTGTATTAGCAGCCCAGGAGCAAGAAGCAGGCTGCACCGTACATTATGTAAGTACCGAAGTAGATGGCGGGAGTATCATCGCACAATCCGTAGTTCCCGTACTACCTCATGACACACCCGAAACCCTTGCACAACGCGTGCAACAAGCCGAGAAAGCATTGCTTCCAAAGACCATAGAGATTTTGAAAGGCGATATAGATTAGAGGCGAGGATTTTTTTCCAATGATTTTGTCCACTGGATATAGCCATAGACACAATTGGCACACCAGAACGCATACTGCGCAGCCATGCAGTAGTTTTCTGCACGCAACCACATCACCATCGCCAATACATCCACCAACAACCATATATACCACTGCTCACGATATGCCAATACCATCAGCACTTGGGCCACAATAGCAGGTACTGTGGTGAAGGCATCTAAATAAGGTTGTGGATCATCGGTATAACGATGGAGGAGCCATCCCGTCAAGAAAGATGTCACGAGAATCACAACACTCAGCCATGGCAATACATTGCGAGACAAGCAACGCGTCTGAACCTGCCAAGTATCATCAGATAAACGTTTGCGCCAGCAATACACACCATAGATCATCGTAATAAAATAGTAGATATTGATGGCTATCTCTGCATAAAAACGCTCTACACAACATAAATAGACATAAGTGCCCACTTGTGCAAAACCAAAAACAAACGTCAGGATATTTCCCCGAGCTCCAAGTACCACAGAGCAGATTCCCAACATACCACTTACCAAGGCCCAGGGACTATGTGGCATCCATAGAAAAGTAACCACTTGCACCACCAATCCCAGCAGAAGAAAAATCCACATCGAGCGGTTGGAAGAATGAGTTTGCATCGTTTGAATGTGTTTACGTTTTTTAGAGGCGCTTCAGTAGATTATTTATTTTTCTTCAATTTCTTAGGTCTTAATGCCTTGGGTTTAGAATCCAACTGCGGAACAGCCAAGTGATCAAACTGCTCCTCAAAGTCCCAATTAGCACGAAGTTTCAAGCGCTTGGGGTAATAGTATATCGGTTCGGGGTGGCGTTTGAAGAGCCAATCACCTGTAGTCCATTCTCCATCCCCATTCTCATCAATATACATGCGCAGATAGAATGTATTAGGAGCCAAATAGTCGAACTTCACCCCATCCATCGTCGCACTTGCATCACGTAGTACCTCTTCACTTTCATTTAGCAATTGGATGCGTGCACGCGCATCAAAATGAGTCATACGTACGCGGAGAGATGAATAATCATTCTTCGACTTTAATTTGATGGTAAAATCGGTGCTATCATTGCACACTCCATAGACATCATAGCATGCTGCAGAATCAATCGTCAAGCGATAGGAGGCCTCCGGTTGGAGTCTTGCCATGAGATAAAATCTCAAACCTACCGAATCACACGGCTGTATCGTAAAAGGAATAGGGATAAGGGTAGTATCTACACGCTGGTTCAAATGGATGAGTGTATCGTTGACCAAAGCCAATGGATACTCAGATGCAACACGAATAGTATCGTAAATATCAAAACTAGGCGATGCATTGCTACGCAACTCCAATTTTCGTCCACGTTTCTTGGCTTCATACGCCTCACGAGCTTTCTCAGATAGACGAGGATGACGATACACCGCCAATACAGTATCTGTTTGAGGTACAAGATTATACAGTGAATCAGTAATCTGATACTGCATTTCCAGATAAATACTATCCATAGCGATCGCTAGCGAGTCGTTCAGCCAATAGGTGATAGTATCCAATGTAGGCGATACCTGCAACAAACTATAATCCAAGAAGTTCACCCATCCTGAATCATTCTTCAGCGTATCCACCTCACTCGGACGCATGGCACGTATGGTAGGGAAAGATTCTTGCGGAGCTGAGAATATCAACGAGAAGGCATGTTGTTGTTCACGACGCACACCTTGGAAATAATGTCGCTGCTTAGCCTCATCAAAATACCATAATACCAACGAATCGGGATAGAAATGCGTCACAGCATGGGTATATACCGAATCAGGCAAACGCGTAAAAAGCGTATCACCTAGTTCAGGATCAATGCCTATGGTATCCCGCCAAAGGGTATCAGTATGCATCTGCACTTCAAACGATGGCGTAATCACCGAATCGGTAAAGGCAACACCTTCGCCGGGTTGATAGACAAAGTCACGACTAATATCATTCAGCGCATAGATACGATATCTACCAGGTTGCACATTGTGAATAGTAAATACGCCATCACTATTGGTGCGCGTGATGCGGGTGAAAGGAATGGTGTTCAATGCCGAATCGTCTAGATTGCGATGAATACCTACCAACATGGCAGGCATGGGGCGCAACGTAGCGGCATCATAGACGCTACCGGATATGGACAAAGAGTCGATATGATCACCCGTGGCAAATGAGAACACATAGCCTTCTAATGGTACCCGTTCGTTATAATCACATATCGCTGCGCCAAAATCTATTGTATAAGTAGTAGAGTCTTGCAACTCCTCTTGAAACTCCACCGATAATTTTTTACCGATGGCCTTGATCTCTGGAGCTATTTGCTGTGGAGGAGAAATCAGCACATTTGTCTGGATATTATCCAATTGAATATACTCATCAAAGATAACCTCCACGGTCTTGCCTTTGTACATCACACTGGCATTCAACGGTATTTCCTTTACCACCATAGGTGGAATAGTATCCTGTGGACCACCTTGTGGACCAATGCCTCGATTCGCACACGATGCCAATGCGAGCATCAATGCACATGATATGTAATGTATATATTTTCTCACCTCTAAATACTATAAATTCCGTAATTCATATCCCTCTGCCAACAACCACTCTATGATACCAGGCAGCACTTTTAGCATTCTATCTTTGGACTTCAGCGAATCATGCATCACGATGATACTACCATTACGCGTATAACGCTTTACGATATCCAACATATGTTCTTCGCTGTAACATGGATTATAATCATGCGTCAGCACATCCCATAGATAGATGGTATATCCCGCCTCCAGCATAGCCTTCTTTTGCAGATAGCGCATTCTACCATGTGGTGGACGATATAGTTTAGTATCCAATATCTGCGCTCCACGTTTTGCATCGGCTACATATTCAGCAATAGTGGTGTGATGTCCTCGCACATGATGATAGGTATGATTGCCTATGGTATGGCCTTCAGCACGCACGCGAGCCAATAATTCGGGATAACGCTCGGCATTCTCTGCCACCATGAAAAAGGTGGCTTTCACACCATAATGCGCCAAAATATCCAATAACTCAGGCGTACATTCTGGTATCGGACCATCGTCAAAAGTGAGATACACCACCTTTGACGAGGCATCCTTTCGCCATACTACACCGCGGTACAGACGCTGTAACCACGTAGGGAATTGATATAATATCGGCAGATGAATCACGCCTTTATTATTCTCCCCAAGCCAATGCTGAAGCGCCCAACACCGCAGCATCTGCCTCTTTCAAATCTGAGAATAGTACCTGCACCTTGTTGCGCCACAATGGCAATACATTGGCGTTCATAGCTTTCTCTACTGGGTCTTTGATCCAATGACCAGACTTGGTCAAGCCGCCAAACAAGACGATTGCCTCTGGCGCACTGAATGCAATGAAATCTGCCAACTGCTGACCTAGGATTGTACCTGTATAGTCAAATATCTCTTTAGCCACCTCGTCGCCTTGTTCTGCTGCATCATAGACATCCTTCGATGTGATAGCATCGATATCTAGTTTGCGCAATAGCGTATCCTTGGTGGTAGAAGAGATGATCTCCTTGGCTGTGCGTGCCACACCAGTAGCGGAAGCATAAGCTTCCAAGCAACCTTTCTTGCCGCAGTTGCATGGACGTCCTGCCTCACCACGAACGGCACATGTATGTCCCAACTCACCCGCAAAACCATCATGACCATATACCACTTTGCCATCCACCACAATACCAGAACCTACACCAGTACCCAAGGTAATCATGATAAAGTTCTTCATTCCCTTGGCCGCACCATAGGTCATCTCACCCATGGCTGCTGCATTGGCGTCGTTAGTAATCTTACATGGCAAACCAAAGCGATCAGACATGATTTGCGCAAATGGTATAGATTGCCATGGCAAGTTCATGGCTCCCTCAATCATACCTGTATAGTAGTTGCCATTAGGAACACCTGCTCCTATACCACGTACTAGATCAAAGCCTCCCAATGGCTCAATGATTTTCTCTGCTTCTACATACAATGCATTCACATAATCGTTGATATCAGAGAATGCTTGCGTTTTAATGGATGTACGAGCCAACACATGGCCGCGGGCATCCACAACGCCTAATACAGAATTGGTACCACCCATGTCCAATCCTATCACGTAAGGTTTCTTTTGCATACTATTCTTGTTTTATTGATTTATCGCTTATTTTTCTATTCGGTTGGAATATCCCCATTCACATTCTTATACCCCAACAGGGCGTAATACAATATGTATACTGCACATCCCAATACCACTACATAACTCCATCGAAAATCGCCAAACATGTCCGCCACTTGCCCTTGCAACGGTATCAATATACCACCGCCACACACCATGGTCATAAATGCCCCAGATGCAATAGACGTATATTTGCCTAATCCCTCAACTGCCATATTGAATATGCCTCCCCACATCACAGAGGTACATAATCCCACCAATATCAATGCCAACACGCCCACGGGTACCTCAGCATGAATCACACTCATTGTAGCCCAATCTACGCCAGGCATATCCACTATCCAATGATCTGGCAAGAACATACCTAGGCCAACCAACACTAAGCTGAGGCTTGACACGGCGATAATCTGCGTACGACTACTCACCTTGCCGCTGATCAGACCGCCCAAGAAACGTCCTATCAACATCAACAACCAATATACCGCCACGATCATACCTGCGATACTTGGGGCTATACCCAAACCAGGAGTTGCTTCCGTCGGAATAGTAGTCAAAAACTGCATCACATAGTTCGGCACACCCACCTCAATACCGAGATACATAAAGATCGCTACCATTCCTAAGTTGAAATGGCGAAACGAAAAGGCAGAATACTGCTTCTCTCGCTTATAACCTTTTCCCCCCTCAGGGCGTCCCTTAGGACTTTGCCCGTCTTGTTGCAAAGTTTCCTTTATATCTGGCTCTGGAATCTTCGAAACCAATAGCACCACGAATGCTAGCGCAAACACACCCAATGCGATCATCAAAGCGGGAGTTGCATCGGCTATCTGGGCTTTAGATACATCGGCTATCAGACCACCCATAATGATCGTCACAAGCACCGCAGCAGTCGAACCGCATACGCCACCAAACTGCACCAACTGATTACCTTTGTTGCCACCACCTCCTAACATATGCAACATCGGATTCACCACCGTATTCAGCATACACATACAGCAACCTGCGATGAACGCACCAATCAAGTACACCCAAAAATTATGAATACTCGACCATCCGGACATATACTGCAGAAAAACTCCCGACAAGCCCACCAATATCGCCACTAGCGCGGTCCTGCGATAACCAATTTTCCTTAATAGAAAGCCGGCTGGAATACCCATCACGGCATAGGCAATAAAATTGGCTGCACTACCCAATTGCGCTGCAAAATTCGACATGGCAAAATTGCTCTTCACGATTACTGCCATCGGATTGCATAGGTTGGTCACAAATGCAATCATAAAAAACAGCAGGTACATCACCAATATCGGAAGGAAATTTCTTTTCATGGTATTATAAATTTTTCTCTAAGAACAATAGAATACGCTTGTGCAAATGCTCTTTGTTGGCAGGTTTGCGGATGGAGTGATTGTCATCCGGATACATCTGCATCTCAAATTGTTTGCCCGCTTCTACCAACGCATGGACATACAACCACGATTGTTGTGCATGCACATTATCATCGGCCAAACCATGCACCAACAACAAGTTGCCCGTCAAATCATGAGCTACATTCATTACGTCAGCTTTCTCATATCCAAAATCATTCACTTGAGGACGACGCATATATCGCTCCGTATAAGCAGAATCATATAATCTCCAGCTGGTAACAGGGGCGATGGCAATACCACATTTCCATAGCATCTCCTCTTGTTTGCTCATGCACATCAATGTCTGATAACCGCCGTAGCTCCATCCACATATGGCCATACGACTGCCATCCACATATGGCAAGGTCTTTAGATACTTCGCCACGCTGATTTGATCCTCTGCTTCTTTGATGCCCAACTCCATATACGTAGCGTTGCGCCATGCACGTCCACGCGCATGGGTGCCACGGCCGTCCACACACACCACCAAATATCCTTCTGATGCCAAGTAATGTCCAAAACGTTTACGCCACGTGTCTGTCACACGCTGACTAGCAGGACCGCTATACTGCATCATCACCACAGGATAACGTTTACCCGCATTAAAATCCAATGGCTTGATCATCCAACCATTCAATTCATCGCCGCGCTCTGTGGTACACGCAAAAAACTCTTTATTGGGCAAACCACTCGCTTGCCATGCTTCGAAAATGGAATCGTTATTCAACAACACCTGCGCCCCACCGCCTATCGTATGCAATGTGTAGGTATTTGGTTGAGTGGTGCTTTGATAACAATCAACATACTTCTTATAGTCCTTAGAAAATGTCAACGCATGCGTGCCTTCCCCCTGCGTAAGCTGAGTGGTGATATTCTTCTTTACATTCAAGGCAAATGCATGACGGGTCATTGGCGTAACGGACGCTTGATAATACAGGGTATGCGCCTTTTCGTCGTAGCCATAGATCTCCATCACATCGTATGTGCCCGTAGTCAATTTTTTCTGCTCTATCCCCTGCGCAGAATAGAGATATGCTTGCATATATCCGTCCTTCTCACTCAATACCACCACTCGTCCATCTACCAACCATTGCCATTGGTCAAACAATTGGTAATCCACATAATACTTCTTGCTTTCCTCTATATAGAAAGGATGAGCTACCGTAGATTTGGGATTGGCTAGATATACCGCCATTTTGTTTTGATCACGATTCAGCGTCAGCGCCACCACGCTAGCTGGCTCTGCTTCTTTTCCTTTCACAGGGGCGGGTTGCTGTGTCCAACGTACACGAGGAATATAGTCATCCTCCTTTATTGGCAAATCGATAGTACGGATGGTTTTGTAATACAAATCATACACGCATAAACTAGCTCGTGCATTCTTCTCGCCTGCCTTGGGATAGCGCAAACTATGCATCTCTGGGTACAAACTAGTATCCGATACAAATGTCTGCCACTCAAAGGTAGGTACATTCTTCTCATTCAACTTGACAAAAGCCAACAATTTGCTATCTGGCGAAAATGCAAATAAACCTGTAGTACCAAACTCCTCTTCGTATAACCAATCAGAAATACCATTAAAAATATCCGTATCGGAATCTGTGGTGATAGCCACCTCTGTTTTGAAATCTATCTTGTAGATATAGAGGTTGTTATCCGCTTTTGCATATACCACATACTTGCCATTGGGCGACACCACCGCATCGCGCACCGGTTCATCGCTAAGTCGCACACGCGTATTCTTTTGACGATCCACGAGGTAGTAATCAGCAAGGAAAGAATGACGAAATAGTTGCTGTTTATTCTCATATTCCAAATGATACCGTTCTGCAGGCACCTTTCCATTGGCGCTATTCAACACGCTATCCATCTCTGCCTGGGTCATGATTTTCGCGTCATATCCGCCACCCAGTAAATGCATCATATCTGCTGCCTTCGCTCCTAACAAATTCAATGAGAGCAAGGTACATACCAGTATTACAGTTATTCGATTCATGTATCTATACTATTTCTTTTAATTTACCGCGCAAAGATACTACTTTTTTTTGACATACGCAAAAAAAACGCCCAAAAGAGCATTTTTTTCTCCTCTCGCCCTATCGCCTCATCGCCTTATCACCTCATCGCCGTTTCACGGCATCCTATGCACCAAACTCCCACTCGCCTGATGCGTAGCCAATACCAGCACCTCGGCTATCTGTACGTGCTCAGGGGCACTAGCTGCGTAATACACCACATCGGCTATATCTTCGCCTGTCAGCGGTTTGATGCCTTGATATACCTTGTCTGCACGTTCTTTGTCGCCGCCAAAGCGAGTGATGCTGAAGTTCGTCTCCACTAGTCCTGGTTTCACATTCGTTACGCGTAATGGTGTATCTACCAGGTCCATACGCAGTCCATCGCTCAGCACTTTCACCGCGGCTTTCGTTGCGCAATACACGCTTCCTCCTGGGTAGGCAGCATCGCCTGCTACCGAACCGATATTAATGATATGACCTCTGCCGCGAGCGATCATACCGGGTACTACCAAGCGAGTAATCATCAGCAATGCGGTGATATTGGTATCAATCATCGTGTCGTAATCTGCTTCTACTCCAGCATATTCCTTGTCCATCCCCAATGCTAGTCCTGCATTGTTGACCAATACGTCAATCGACTGATATGACTCAGGTAGGTTGGTAATCGCTTCTGCAGCGGCTTTGCGGTCACGCACATCAAATGGCAGTAGCAGCACATCTGTGCCATAGGTGGTTTCTAACTCCGCTTTGAGTGCTTCTAGTTTATCGGTACTACGCGCGTTTAATAATAGGGTGTAACCTCCCTGAGCAAACTTGCGTGCGCATGCGGCGCCGATCCCTGACGATGCGCCTGTGATAAATGCAATTTTAGACATGATTTATAGTGTTTGAAAAATTCGTTCGCAAATAGTCTTCATATATTCCTTATCC
>JAEIGA010015265.1_pt1 | contig 11698 bp, 8 predicted proteins | sample 9270691 | NCBI WGS metagenome assembly JAEIGA01 (sample SAMN17057246, study PRJNA624740) | gut metagenome | biome: biome; isolation source: fecal sample | host: Bos grunniens | place: China: Xizang | collected 2019
TAGATTTAGAAATCGTAGCTTATGATGACCTTACAGATCGTCACGTATATCATTTATATGTAGAGTTAATGGGGAAATATGCAAATGTTGTTTTAGTGGAAAATAACCGTATTATTGACGCTCTAAAACGTATTCCACCGTTTGAAAATAATGTACGAACAATCTTCCCAGGAAGTGAATTCACTTATCCAAGTGTATTTGATAAGAAAGATCCATTCACTCAAGATACAATTGATGAAGATGAATCATTATCTAAACAATATCATGGATTCTCACCATTATTATCTAGAGAATTTATCTATCGTATTAAACATCATGAAACATTTAAAGATATCATGAATGAATTAGAAAATAGTAATCAATTATATTACTATGAAAAAGAAAATCAATTTCATTGTATTGAATTAAAACATTTAAATTCATCATATAGTTCTTATCCATTAATGAGAGGATTTGATGTAATCTATTATCATGCTCAAGAAAAAGAAAGAATCAAAGAACAAACAGGAGATTTATATAAAGTTGTAAAGAAAGAATTAAATAAGAATATTTCTAAACTTAAAAAATTAAATTCTACTTTAGAAGAAGCAAATGATTGTGAGAAATATAGAGTCTATGGTGATTTACTATATGCATATAGTTATCAATTTAAAAATAAAATGGAATCAGTAGAATTACAAGATTTTGAAACAAATGAAACTGTTCATATTCCATTAGATATTAAATATGATGTGAAATATAATGCGAAAAAATATTATCAAAAATACAAAAAGAGTAAAACAGCTCAAATAGAAGTATCTAAACAAATTGAATTATGCGAAAAAGAAATCGAATATTTCCAATTACTACAAGTTCAATTAGATTACGCAAACTTCGAAGATGCGAAAGAAATAAGAACTGAATTAGAAAAAAATGGATATCTAAGAGCACAAAAAAATATTAGAAAATCTAAGAAAAATGAAATTCCTCATTTTGTAACTTTAGAATATAAAGATTCAAGAATATTTATTGGAAAAAACAATCTACAAAATGATTATCTTACATTTCATCATGCAAGAAAATCAGATACATGGTTTCATGCTTTAGATTATCATGGTGCGCACATTATCTTACAAACTGAAGAATTAAATGAAGACAATATTAGAACTTGCGCAATGCTAGCGAGCTATTATTCTCAAGGTAAAAATTCTAGTAGTGTACCAGTAGCATACACACAAATTAAAAACTTAAAGAAAGCTAAAGGAAAAGCTATAGGACAAGCATTAATGAATAGTTATAAAACTATATATATTGATCCAGATGAAAAAACAGTTGTAGAATTATTAGATACATACAAAAAATAACCGATATTATTATCGGTTATTTTTATAATCTAAATCTAATCTCTTTAAATCATCTAAGAAATATTGAATCATTTTATCACGATTTCCATGCATTAATACTCTTACATTCCCTACTTCCTCAAGATGAACAACACTCATTCCACGAGTGAACTCACCTTCTACTTCTATATCTACCTTACACATTTGACTTTCAAACAATTCAGGATGAAGTATATCCATTACTGGAATTAAATCAAAGATAGGAGAACGATCACGATTACGCGAACGATTATAAATTGAGAAGAACTGAAGAATATCATGCGCTAATTTACTTATATGACCACCATTTATTAAATTATCAATTTCATGATGATAGATAGCAACTTCACTACATATTTCAATAGGTGCCATTATAATTTTACAACCACTATTAAATACAATATGAGCAGCATGAGAATCAGCATATAAATTAAATTCTGCACGAGGTAGAATATTTCCACTATAAATGCTTCCACCCATTAAAGTAATTTCTTTAATTCTATTTTTTAGATGTGGATAAGTTTTTAGAAACATTGCAACATTTGTAAGAGGTGCCATAGCAATGATTGTTACATCATCATATTTTTCAATGCACTCTCTCATAAATTCAATTGCATGTTTATTTATAGGTTTTACAACAGGTTCTAATAATACTGGACCATCTAATCCACTTTCACCATGTGCACCAGGTTGTGGTTCTTTTTCAAAAAAGATGGGTTCGTCATATCCTTTAGCGACAATCCCATCTTTATTTATCATTGATAATATACTACATAAGTTATATGTAACTTTATCTAATATTTGATTTCCACATACTGTTGTATATCCTAAGATTTCAATTTCATTAGGATTTGCAATAGCGGATAAGATTGCCATTATATCATCATGACCTGGATCACAATCAATAATGACTTTTCTCATAATTAGTTATTTTTCTTTTTCTTCATTTCTTTAATAGATAAGAATACCATTGCGAATAATACAATTACATAAGGAATAATGTTTACTAATTCTGATGGTAATTGAGTAATTGCAAGACGGTTTACAATACCTTGAGCAATTGAGAAAATGAATGTTGTTAAAACAACAATTAAGAAATTAGCACCACCTACTGCTTGTGCAGCGATACCTGTCCATCCACGAGATGCAGTCATGTTGTTTGAGAAGATTGACATATATCCCATTGATAAGTAAGCTCCACCTAAAGCAGCAAAAATTGATGACATAACAATAGCGATTAAACGCACTTTGTTTACTTTAATACCTACTGATTCAGCAGCATGTTCATCAAGACCACATGCTTTCATTCTTAAACCAAATGGTGTTTTGTATACTAATATTGCTAATAAAATAGCTAATACGATACATACATAAGTTAAGAAATAGTGTCCAGAAATAATTTCTCCAATAATTGGAATATCTTTAATTACTGGAATGTGAATAGTTGGTAATACTTTTGATGGTAAAGCAGCAGTTGTACCTTTTGAACCAGTCCATAATTGTAATAAATACAATGAGAAGTTTGATGCAAATAAGTTTAATGCAATCCCGATCATAATTGGACTAGCTTTCATTTTCATAGTAAAGAATGCAAGTACTAATGCCATTACAATACCAACAATAATTACACCTAGTAAACCAAGCCAGCTACTAGCAAACATAGCACTGAAGTAAACACCAAATAAAGCACCGAAAATCATAATACCTTCAACAGCAATATTTGGAATACCGGCTAATGAAGCAACGTAAGCAGACATTGAAGCATATAATAGAGGAACCCCTACACGAATTACGATAAATAAGAATTCAGCGGTAAAAAACTCTTTAATGATATCAAGCATTTTTTTGTTCCTCCTTTAACATTTGTTTTTCTCTCCATTTTCTTAAGAAATATTGAGAAGAAATTAATAATGTTAACACAACTTCAACGATAGCAATCATATTAATATCGATTACAGGATTACTATTAGCTACTAATTGAGCTCCTGCTCTTAAATAACTAATACCAAATGCAGCTAAGAATACACCAATAGGGTGATTTTTACCAATATTTGCCATTAATGCACCAGTAAATCCTAAACCAGGAAGTACTGACCATTGGAAGTTTTTATACATACCCATTAATTCAACACCTGAACCAACTCCACCAACAAATCCAGCGATAAAGTGAACAATCATAAATAATCCGAATGCACTCATACCAGAATATCTAGCAAAGTTTTTATTTAATCCAGTGATATTAATTGAATATCCAAGTTTTGTTTTAAATAATAATACATATACAGCAACTACTGTTAAGATAACAATAATTAAACCAGTGTGAATTTGTGTCCCTGGTACTAATTTATCTAACAATGCTGATTCTAAGAAGTTAGCACTTGCAGTACCAGTAATACCATCGATTGCAAGGAAGTTTAAAACGATCCAGTAACCAATCCCAAATAAAATATTATTTAACATTAATGAAATAACCATTTCATCTGCATTTAATTTAGCTTTTAAGTAACCTGGAATTAAAGCGATTAATCCACCTACTAAACCAGCACCTAAAATACAAATAGCAGAGTCAATGAAACCATTTCCTGTCATAATATTTTCATTGATTGCAAGGAAAGTAGCAAATACACCACTGAAATAGAATACACCTTCTGTACTTAAGTTAAATAAACCTGTACGGAAGTATAATAAAGTGGCAAGACCTGCGAAACATAAAGGAACCATTTTAGCTAATACATATCCAAAGAAGAAGAAATTTCCTTTTTCAATTCCTTTTAATGGATATGTTAATAATTGTAAGAATGTTCCAACTGGATTATCTGTAACAAAACACAATAAAATAAAAGTAATAGCAAGAGAAATTAAAATAGAAACAATAATTCTTAAGAATTCGAAAGGCTTTTCTTCAGTAAAATTAATTTTTTTCTTAGCTTTTACGACATCGTTTTTCTTAGTCATAACATGCCCCCCTAATTTCCTCTTCACTTTGGTGTTCAACACCTAACATATAAAGTCCTAATTGATTTTCAGTTACTCCTTTTAAAGAGTCAAAGTAAGCAACAATTTGTCCTTCTTCCATAACAACTAAACGATCAGATAATGATAAAACTTCATTTAAGTCAGCACTTACAAGTAAGATACCTTTACCATTATTTCTCATTTCAATTAATTCTTTGTGAATATAGTTTGCACTACCTACGTCAATACCACGAGTAGGTTGTTCAGCAATCATTAATTTTGGATCAGTATTCCATTCACGAGCAACTACCACTTTTTGGATATTTCCACCTGATAATGATCCAACTTTTTCTCTTTCTGAATTAGTTTTAACTGCAAAGCGATTAATTAATTCTAAAGAAAGTTTTTTAATATCTTTTCCTTTAAGGAATAATTTTCCACTCATATCATTTCTTTCGAAAGTAGTAGAAATTAAGTTATCTTGAATAGAAGCATTAGCTGCACATCCATCAATCATACGGTCTTCAGGGATATAAGACATACCTGAATCACGTTTACCTTTAATGTTCAAGCCTTGAATTTCTTTTCCACAAACTTTTACAGTTCCTTCTTGGAATGGAATTAAACCAGTAATTGATTTAATTAATTCTTCTTGACCATTTCCTTGTACTCCAGCAATTCCTAAAATTTCTCCTCCTTTAATAGAGAAACTTACATTTTTAACTTTAGGAACGTCATTGATTTTATATGAAAGATTACGTACATCTAAAATTAATTCAGGATTTTCAACTGGTCTTCTATATTCATCATAACTTGTTTCAAGTTTACGACCAATGATCATTTCTGTTAATTTTTCAATTGTAATACCTTCAGCATCATAAGTACCTTTAGATTCTCCTAAACGAATAACAGAAATTCTATCAGAAATTTGTTTAACTTCATTTAATTTGTGAGAAATGAACACGATTGTGTGTCCCATTTTCTTAAACTGAATTAATTGTTCGAATAATTGTTCAGTTTCTTGTGGAGTTAATACTGCTGTAGGTTCGTCAAGAATGATAACTTCAGCATTTCTGTACAATGTTTTTAAAATTTCTACTTTTTGTTTAGCAGATACTGTTAAATCAGCAACTTTTTGAGTTACATCAATATCAAAGTTATATTTTTTAGCTAATTCTTGAGTTACACGAATAGCTTCTTTTTTATCAATAAAAGCACCTTTTGTTGGTTCATCACCTAATACAATATTCTCTGCTACTGTAAAAGATGGAATTAACATAAAGTGTTGGTGCACCATACCAATACCGTTTTGAATAGCATCCATTGAGTTTTGGTAATTAATTTCTTCACCTTTATAATAAATCTTTCCACTTGATTGTTTTTCAATCGCAAAAATGATTTTCATCAATGTTGATTTTCCAGCACCATTTTCACCAACAATTGAATGAATTTCACCTTTTTTTAATTCGATATTAATATCTTTATTTGCGACAGTACCATTTGGATAAATTTTTGTAATATTCTCTAACTTTAAAATAATTTCTTCCATACTATCACCTCAATTATTAAGAATGCCCCATCACAAGATGGAGCATTCTTGAATTTTTTTAATAGATTCTTATTTTAATCCGTATTGGTTATAATATTGATCGAATACACCAGGTTGAGTTAATTCGTCAACAACTTTTGTTTCACCGTTTAATACTTTGTCAGTGAATTCTTTAACTTTTGCTAATTCATCAGCAGTCATGTTTGCTTTGTAGTAATCGTTTTCAGCTAAACCAACAGCTCCATCAGCATAACCTAACATTTTTTGAGTTCCCCAAGCAGCAGTTCCATCTAAGATTTCACCGATTGCATTAGTTACCCCAACGTCAACTTTCTTTAATCCAGAAGTTAAGATAGTGTTAGCTAATTTTTCTTGAGCTCCCATAGATACATATTGGTCAGTGTCAACACCTAAAGCCCAAACACCTGGGTTTTCAGCAGCAGCTTCAAATACACCATTTCCTGATCCACCAGCGCATCCCCAAATTACGTCAGCACCTTTTTTGATCATTTGTAAAGATTGTTCTTTACCTGTTGGAGCATCAGAGAATGATCCTACATAAGAAATGATAACTTTGATTTCAGGGTTAACATCAGAAGCACCTTGAATATATCCAGCCATGAATTGGTTCATACCAGCGTTGTTTTGTCCAACTACACCACCGATAATTCCAGTTTGAGATTTAACAGCAGCAACAACACCTGTTAAGTATCCAATTTCGTGAGCAGCATATGTAATAGCATATACGTTTGGTAAAGAGTTTGCAGCAGCATCAGAGTAATCGAAGTTTAAGTATTTAACTTCAGGATTATCTTTAGCAACAGCTAACATAGCACCTTCATATTGCCAGTTACCAGAAACGATAATATCGTATCCATCTTCAACAGCTAAACGGTTTGCAGGTTCCCAACCAGCAGCATCGTCACCCATTTGAACGATATTAACTTCCATTGAATCCCCATATTTTGCTTCAAGTAAAGTTTTTGCGTTAGCAGTAACGTCCATGTAAGATTGGTCACCAATGTGTGGTAATAAGATAGCAACTTTAGTTACGTCTTTTTCTTCTCCACCACCACAAGCAACTAACCCAAGAGACATAGCAACAGCAAGAATTAATTTTAATACTTTTTTCATTGTGTTTTTTCCTCCTAAGTATTATTTATGTGAATTCGTCATTGCGAATTGACACCAATTTAAGGTAGCTGATTTTGAAGTATTAAACAATAATGCACCTACACCATGTTCACACTCAAATTTGATTTTATCATCATTTAAAGAAACGATTATCTCGTTTTCCTTATAAACAATATTTACCAAATTCAAATCATCTATGTTTATTTTACAAAGTTTTTTATCAGTTGTAAACCCTTTCTGACTGTTTTTGTATTTTTTTAGTGCAATTTCACAATCATGTAATACAATACAATCATAATTTAATCGACCAGTACAATTAAATCCTATTTCTAACTCATCTTTGAACCTACATTCAATTGTTAATTCTTTTAAACTAGAATCTGCATCACCAAATACAACCATATCATTTTCAATATGTAAGCCTTCATTATCTACAAATGAATTTTGTCTTAAAGTTGTACATTGATTAATTTCTTTAAATGGCAATTCACCAAAATCTAATCCATAATCATTCATTTCTTCTTTTGTGAAATCTATTTTACAGTTTATATTCTTATCAAAACTAACATGTTTGATTTGAATTTGATTATGCATAATTCTACATAAAGCTTTTACTTCTAAACCAACTTCTAAAATGCAATCATCACTTGCAGGAATTTGATAAGCTACATATAAATCTTTTGTCCATTCTCCATAATATGTATCTTTTTTACCTTTTGCATAAATTCTTACTTCTAAATTATCATAAGGATTTAATTCAAAAGTTATTGTTTCATTTGGATAAACAATTGGAGAAAAACTTGGTTGATATCTTACATCATATAGATCAAATGGAAGATAATAAGTTTTCTTGTAAATGTTTAAAACATTATCCTTAAATGCATTATTAATAACACATGTAAGAGTATTATCTTTTTGAATCAAATTAGATTCAAAATATCTATATGAATTACATTCGAATCCTTGTACTCCATAAGGTAAATCAAAATAAATGTCATTTTTAGTTGCTTCTACACATTCTAAATTTCTTAACTTAAATGCTAGCTCAGTAAAATAATGAGCTTGTCTAGATAAAGTATCAATATTCCATGATCCAATTAAACTAGAACCAATAAATCTATCTTTGATAGGAATTATCCAATTTGAATCAATATTATCTACACCTACTAATGCACCAATAATACTTCCTACATTGCCTAAAGTACAATCAGTATCCCAACCTGCATTACATAAAATATTCATCGTTTTAGTAAAATCATTATTTCCATATAATAAAGACATTACCATAATTGCAGTATTTGGTAAAATATGACAAACACCTGGATATTTATCATATCCATGATTATTTAAAATATAATTCAAACATTCTTCTTGTGAATATTTATTATTATATAAATTAATAATTTCTAAAACCAACTTATAATAACTACTATTTGAATCAATATAGTCTAATCCTTTTAATACGACTTCATAAGCATCTTTTATAGTAAAGGCTAACGAAATACATGCAGCAACATATTTTGCTCCTTCAATGCCATCTAAATCATGCATAGCACTAGCCATCTTACCTGCTAATTCACTAGCAAGTTTTGGATCATCATAAGCTACATATCCCCAACAATCAGAAAATATTTGTCCACCAATTTGTTCTGCAAGCATTTTACCATTAACACTTGCACTACCACTTTCTGGTGCATCCATACCTTCTAAAATATTTAAATAAGCAGTATGTTCAGTTGCAATCCCTTTTCCGCCCCACCAAAAGAATCCATGACCTTCACATAATATATTTAATATTTGATTCGATAATTCTTTATGACTTATGTCACTTGAACAATTATAATCTAGTGCCTTCACAAAATAGAATGGTCCATTTGCATCATCATCACTTGCAAAACAAGGTTCATAATCACATACATAACGATCAATTACTCCATATGTATTTTTAATATCTTCATGAGTCCAATTTTCTACAGGTGCACCATAACGAATACCAATATTCTTGCCTAACCATGCACTGTATATATCTTTTAAAACAACATTATATTCCATATAAAATCTCCTATATGTAAATATTATATAAAAGAAAAAAGATAGAGTAAACTCTATCTTAATAAACTATCAACTTTTTCTTTAATATCTCCTTTGAATACATAACTTCCAGCAACTAATACTTCAACACCTGCATCAACTGCCTTTTGATATGTTTCATTATTGATTCCACCATCAATTTCAATTAAACAAGGATAATTGTTTTCATCAATTTGTTTACGTAAATAACTTACTTTTGGTAACATATCTTCCATAAATTTTTGACCACCAAATCCTGGTTCAACTGACATAATTAATACCATCTCAATTTTATTTAAGAATTCATCAACAACACTCACATCAGTCTTAGGTTTAACAACTAATCCAGCTTTACATCCTAATCCATGAATCTTATCAATTAATGCATGAATTTTTTTACTTTCTTGCACTGCTTCTACATGGAAAGTTATGATATCTGCACCAGCTTTCACAAAAGCTTCTACAAACATATCAGGATTTTCAACCATTAAATGTACATCCATCACTAATTCTGGACATGCTTTTCTAAATCCTTTTAAAATATCTGGTCCGAATGTTAAATTTGGTACAAAATGTCCATCCATAACATCAAAGTGTAAATATTTCGCATTTGATTCATTTAATTCTTTGCATTGTTTTTCAAATTGTGAATAATCTAATGATAATACACTAGGTGAAATAATTCTTTCTTGCATGTTAATACCCTCTTTTTCCTTGTTTAATTAATTGTGCTACATCTTTATAATTTTCATATCGAATAGAAGAAATCTTCCCTTCTTCAACATATCTTTTAACTGCACAATCAGGTTCATTAATATGAACACAGTCTCTAAATTTACATGATTCTTCGATTTGAAAATCTTCTATTTTATCTTTTAATTCAATTAGATCGATTCTAGAAAAATCTAATGAAGAAAATCCTGGAGTGTCAGCAACCCAACCACTACCAATTTTAAACAATTGACAATGTCTAGTCGTATGTTTACCACGACCTAATGCTTTACTTGTTTCTTGTGTGTGAAGTTGAAAATCAGGATTAATTCGATTTAATAAACTGCTTTTTCCAGCACCACTTTGACCTGTTAATACTGTGATTTTATTCGCGAAACATTCAATAATTTCAGATTCATCAAAATCTTTACCAGTTGTATACACTTCATATCCACTCTTACGATAGTCTTCTATCGATTCATAAATTGGATCATTAGGTTTAACTAAATCCATTTTTGTTACACAAAGTACTGGTTTAATATTTGCATAACTAATTAGAAAGATTAAACGATCAACAAGAGTTGTTGAAAAATCTGGTTCAAATGCAGACATCACAATTAAAGCTTGATCAACATTTGCAATTGCAGGTCTTATTAATGAATTTTTTCTTTCTAATATTTTTTGAATACCATATTTCGAATCAAATTCTTCTACTAAGACATGATCACCTACTAATGGTTTTTTATCTAAACGAACTTTTCCCATTGCAACACATGTTTGTATTGAACCATCTTCAAATAATACTTCATATTGATTAGATATATTTTTAATTATTATCGCTTTGTTCATAATATGTTAATGTTATTACATTTCCTTTACTTTGAATATAATATGTTCCAGAATCCGGTGTTTGCGCAACAATATGACCAATTTTGATTGATTGCAATTCTTCTTCAGTTATATTTGCAGTATTTAAAACTACAAATTCGACAACACCACCTAAATCTTCAATAAGTGTTTTTGCTTCTGTATAATGCATTCCAATCACATCTATCATTACAAACTCTTTTTCACCGGCAACAGTGAAATCAACTTGATATTTATTATATTCAGGATAAATTATATCTCCTTCTTTTAAATATTTTTGGGATAGAATAGTTCCAAATTTATCATCAGATTGAATTGATGAATAATTTACTTCTACACCAATTTTTTCTAAATCTTTTTTAACTTTATCAATATTTTTACCTACATAATTTTCAACTACATAGCTTTTACCTTTAGAAACAACTAATGTAATTGAACTACCAATTTCTTGTTCAGATTCCATTGCAGGTATAGTACGAATTACTTCTTTTACAGGAATTTCATCATTTCCTTCGTAAATAATTTCAACTTTCACAACAAAACCTAATTGCAACAAATGTTCTTTGGCTTCTTCGACACTCATTGAAGAAACATTAGGAACAATTGCCGTTTTAGGAGCTGTAATATATGTGAAAAAGCCACTTAAATAAAGAATTCCTACTAATAGTACTGTTGTAATAATTCCAGCAATTACACCAACAATCCAACGATTTGTTGATTTTGGTTCTACTTTATTAGTATTTTGATATCTATCTAAGACAACAGTTTTCGTAACTTCATTTACATCTTTTGTAGTATCAAAAACAATTTTCACATCATTTAAATGATCTTCATCTAAACATGTATTTACATCATGTAACATTTCATCTACTGTTTCATATCTAAATTTTCTATTTTTAGCTGTTGCTTTTAATATGATATTTTCAATAGATTGAGGTAATGATGGATTAAATTCTTTAACACTTGGAATATCTTCTCTTAAATGTTTCATTGCAATTTGAACTGGATTTTCACCATTAAAAGGTACACTTCCACATAACAATTCATAGAA
>JAEIGA010015266.1_pt1 | contig 11697 bp, 15 predicted proteins | sample 9270691 | NCBI WGS metagenome assembly JAEIGA01 (sample SAMN17057246, study PRJNA624740) | gut metagenome | biome: biome; isolation source: fecal sample | host: Bos grunniens | place: China: Xizang | collected 2019
CAGTACTTCATCGCCGTGCCCGACATCAAGTCCGTCGGTGTCAAGGACGAGAGCCGCTACGAAGGCTGGCCCGCCATCATCCGTGCTGTCAACACCAAGGATGCCATGTCCGCCACCATCGAAGAGATCCCCTACGCTCTGCTGCACCACATCACCTACCGCATCACCCACGAGGTTGAAGGCATCAACCGCGTTCTGATGGACCTGACTCCCAAGCCCATCGGCACCATCGAGTGGGAATAATACCAAAACCAAACTTTCCCAAGTGACGACTTGAGAAAGTGCCAGTTTTCTAATTAACTGGCAACGTTTTGGCAACATTTGCTTCATTATCCTAAAAAATGAGAGCTATCTGATTTGTTATCAATCAGATAGCTCTTTTTTATCGCTCTATTTTCTTATATATGTTCTTGCTGACATCGTAAGGCATAAACGTCACAACACCTTCGCACTGATCCGAAATATGATAAGATTGCTCATCCCAAAAACATTCACTAAAATTGTTATCCAAATACGTAGAGATAGTCAACTTGGTTCCTCTCAACTTTGAAAGCAAATTATTTCCAATAATCAGACCAATTTTACCAGAGTCACCACTTTTAAGCATAACGTGATTTCTATGAGCACCAAATGTAGAAATATTATAGCTTGCAACTATATCATTATCGGAATGCTTAATTACAGCCTCATCAAATCTTACTCGTGCAAAAGCTTCGGATGTATTAACAAAAGATACAGTAATAACTGAAAAATCGGTTAGGTGGTTATCTTCAAGTTTATTGACATAGTATGGATACTCAATATCCTTTATAGTTTTTATTGCTTTTCCATCTGATGTTAACTCACATTCTGCAGGACAAATGCTCAGAGTATCTATAAGAATATGTGGCTCCGTGTACAAAGAATGTTGTTGCGCTTCAATGCGCGCCTGCCCTTCTTGCATATTTGCTAGCCTTACACTAACAATAATAGTAAACACACCAACAAGGCCTGTAACAATTACATCGAGTGCACTCCAAATTACATTAGCGTCTGTTTGAAACAGTTCAGAAACCAATGAAAGCGGGTCAAATTTATAGACATAGGCTGCAAATAAAATCACTCCACACAAAAGCAAAAATGCAATAATAGCAAGCCATATGCAGATACCCAAATACTTACTCTTTTCTTTCTTCATGATATATACCCCATAGCGCCAAAGGAACACACCCTTAGTCTTTTAACTTATCTTTAAATGCCTTGACCATCATATCGCTGAACCGCTTAGAAGGGATCTTCGCCCAAATTCTTGTGGTGTCAAATTCCGGGTAGCGGTAACGCCAGCGGTCATATTCTTCTCTGGTGATCTCACCTTTTTCCAGTTTCGCTGCCTCAAGGCTCCAGGCACGCAGCATATCATAGAAGTCCTCTGCCCGGGGATTGCCCTTTTTATCCACGAAAAGGAAAGGCTCCCCTTCTACAGTGCCAATTCTTAAACCGTACAAATCTTCCAGGGCAAACATGGTATGTAACAATCCAATATCGCTGTCAATATCAGGCAGTGCTAGTGCCTTGGGACTCACTTCCAGACCGGCAGCCAAAGCTTCGATTACCTCATCTTTGGGATAGCGAGATCCGTTTTCGTACTGGGCAACACGGATATCAGCAGACCTCTCCGGATACCCCATCAAAATACCCATCATCTTTTGAGTTAGTCCCCTTTTGGTGCGGAAATACCGCAATCGTTCGCCAAAAGCCATATCTCACAACTCCTATTCATTTTTCTCTGTGTTTCGAGTATAGCATGGATAATTAGTGAAGTCAAGAATAACTTATACAATTTTGAATAAGAGTATGTCAGTTCTGCTATTGACAACTACAATTCAGTTTAGTATAATATCCTTACAGTTTTGTATAAGTCCTATTCAAAATTGAATAAATAAGAAAGGAGGATAACAATGGTCGAAAAGAATTACTACGATGTCGATGATGTTGCACAGGCAATGGGGATATCCAGATCCTATGCCTATAAGGTCGTCCGTCAACTCAATGCAGAGCTTACAAAGATGGGCTACCTGACCGTCTCCGGGCGTGTCAACCGCCAGTATTTTCTGGAACGCACCTGTTATGGCGGCAAACAAAACTAAAGAAAGGAGTATCTAAATGGCAGTCTATAAAGACAAATCCACAAACACATGGCGTGTAGTCTATCGCTACACAGACTACACCGGAAAAACAAAGCAGTCCCAGAAACGTGGGTTTCCCACCAAGCGGGAAGCCCTTGCCTGGGAACGTGAGAACTCCAACAAGCTGGAAACAAAGCTGGACATGACATTCGGCAGCTTCGTGGAGATCTACTCAGAGGATATGAAAAAGCGGGTAAAGGAAAACACCTGGATGACGAAAGAACATATCATTGAATCCAAGATCCTTCCCCATTTCAAAAACCGCAAAATCGGAGATATTCTTCCTAAAGACATCCTTGCTTGGCAGAATCAGATTTTGAACAGCAAGGACAAAAATGGAAAGCCCTTCTCCCCTTCTTATCTGAAAACCATCCACAATCAGATCAGCGCGATTTTCAATCACGCCTGCAAATTCTATGGACTTCCTTCCAATCCCGCTGCCAAGGTCGGCAATATGGGCAAGGCAACTTCCAAGGAGATGCAGTTCTGGACGCAGGAGGAATACCGAAAGTTCTCCGAGCAGGCTATGGACAATCCCCAGTTCTATTACGCATTTGAAATGCTGTACTGGTGTGGCATCCGGGAAGGTGAGCTGCTGGCACTGACCCCTGCCGACTTTGATTTCAAGCGTCAGACAGTTTCCATCACCAAGTCCTATCAGCGGCTGAAAGGCCGGGATGTGATCACCGATCCAAAGACTCCCAAGAGCAATCGTACCATAAAGATGCCTGATTTTCTTGTAGAAGAAATGCAGGATTACCTGAAAATGCTGTATGCGGTACAGCCGAATGAAAGGATCTTCACCTGTACAAAGAATGGTCTGCACCGGGAAATGACCAGAGCTGCTACCGCTGCCGGTGTCAAGCGCATCAGAATCCACGACCTCAGGCACAGCCACATCTCCCTGCTGATCGAGATGGGGTTCTCCGCAGTAGCAATCGGGGATCGTGTTGGACATGAAAGCGTGGATATCACCTACCATTACGCACACCTGTTCCCTTCTGCCCAAAGCAATATGGCAGACCAGTTAAGTGCCATCCGGGGAGGTTTTGCCAATGTCAGCTAAAAACATGGACACGCATAACCGCTGGCGGAACCGGACTGTTGCTTTCCGGGTATCGGAAGAAGAAAACCAGCAGATCAACACCTTCGCAAAGCTGGCTGGCACAACCAAGCAGGACTATATCACCCAGCGGCTCTTGTGTCAGGATGTGATCGTCCAGGGTAATCCCAAAGTTTATAAGGCATTGAAGGAACAGCTTAAAGCCGTTCTCTCAGAGCTGAAGCGAATCAATACCGGGGACAGCGTTTCTCCCGATCTTCTGGATACGATTCACATGATCGCGCGGATCATGGAAGGTATGAAGGAGGATGGCAATGGCAGATAAAAAAGAAATGACTACCCTGAACGCATCTGTTGGCGCAGATGCAGGGCAGTCATTCGATAAATTAGACATTCAAATTATAACCGATTCAACCGATAAATTCAATGGGGAAAGTGATTTTTACGAAGAAAATTCCGCAAATATCGAGCTGTTTATGCGACGAATGAACGATCCGGGATTCATGCCGGTGGTTTCCATGGAAGATATTTATGGAATGGTCTTCACAGCAAAGCAGTGGATCGTGGAAGGGCTGCTCCATACCGGGGCCTATATTCTGGCAGGCGCACCCAAGTACGGTAAATCATTCCTGGTTATGCAGATGGCCTACTGCGTCAGCAAAGGGTGCCCTATTTGGGGGTACCCTGTCCACCAAAGTCCAGTCCTGTATCTGGCTTTGGAAGATAATCACAGACGGCTACAATCCCGGATGTTCCGGATGTTCGGTGTGGAAAGTACAAAGGACTTATACTTTTCCATCGAATCGAAGAAGATCCGCAACGGTTTGGAAGAACAGTTAAAGGGTTTTCTACTGGATCACCCCGGAACGAAGCTGATCATCATTGATACCCTGAGAAAAGTCCGGGAAGGCAATGAAGATTCCTACAGCTATGCCCGTGATTATGATGACATCGGTCTGCTGAAGAAATTCGCAGACGACCATGATATCTGTCTGATCATCGTCCATCATACCCGGAAGCTGGGAGACGAAAATGACCAGTTCAATATGATCGCAGGCACCACCGGATTGACCGGAGCTGCCGATGCCAGTTTTCTTCTCCACAAACGTAAACGTACTGACCACGATGCCACCTTGCAGCTTACCGGACGGGATGTGCAGGATCAAAAATTCTATCTGATGCGTGATTTGGAGCATCTAACCTGGGATCTGGACCGTGTAGAGGTTGAAGATTTCAAACTCCCTCCCGATCCGGTATTGATCGCTGTTTCTCAGATAGTAACAGCAGAAGCACCCACATGGAGCGGCAGCCCTTCGGATTTGGCAGAGCTTTTGAATGTGGACATCAGCCCCATTTCCTTGACAAAGCATTTGAACGTAAACGCAGGCCGTTTACAAAAGGATTTCTGCATTCAGTATAAGCGCAAAAATCTCCATGAAGGTCGGCGTATCTTCCTTGAATATACCCCGTAGCAAAGCTGACGTAACGCTTCCGCGACACTTTCGACGGTTGCGACACTTGATTCGGCACACTAAAACAACCGTCGCAACTGTCGCAACCGTCGCGCCCTCCCCACGCATCCCCCGTCCCCACGCTGAAATCCGCAGAGTTCAGCGTGGACTGGCATGGAGAAAACATCTGTTTTTCTCCATGCCAATGGTCAGAAAAACATGAGCATTATGCGCTGCGAATGATTTTTCTGACCGAACCGGAATTTATGGTTTGTAGCCACACTGCAAGCCATAAAGGACGGTTAAGGCTTCCGCAGAAGCCGCACTCCCCGTTCCCCCTCGGAGAGCCCACGGTACTTTGCAGCCAGTCAGGATGAAAGTACCATAGTGGGTTATTACACTTTGAAAAAGTGCCGTTCCCCTATTCGTACCCCAAAATCCACCGCTGAAAAGTCAGCAGAAAGGAGTCCAATGCCACGAAACGACGGGATTGACTGTACCCTCGCAAGAAATCGTGATCTGAGCGCCAACGATATTAAGAACGCCCAGGCTCACAATGAACGAGAAAAAGAAACCTACAGTAACCCGGATATTGTCCCGGAAGAAAGCTACCGCAATATCCACTTCAAAGAGCCAACCGGCAGCTACACAGAAATGTTCGACCAAATGAAAAAGGATGGCGTGATCTCCACCAGAGGTCTGAAGGAGGATGCTACCACCTACTGCGAGCTGCTGTTCGATGTAAATTCTGCCTACTTCTACAACCACGGCGGCTATGAGTTTGCCAAGCAATTCTATGCTGATGCCTACCGGGCCGCCGTGGAAATCGTAGGTGGAGAACAATATATTCTCTCCGCAACCATGCACGCAGATGAACGAAACCGGGCCATGAGTGATGCCCTTGGCGAGGATGTGTACCACTACCACCTTCATGTGGTGTACATTCCCGTAGTAGAAAAAGAGATCCGCTGGACAAAACGATGTAAAGATCCTTCTCTGGTCGGTACAGTGAAGGAAAGAATCATGCAGGTCAGCCGCAGCAAAAAGTGGGAGTCTAAACCTGCCATGGATGAAGACGGCAATCCCCTACTGTCCAAGACAGGTAAGAAGATCCTTACTCCCTCTTACAGCATCCTGCAAGATCAGTTCTTCCAATTCATGCGAGCCGCAGGCTACACTGATGTGGAGCGTGGGCAGCGCGGCAGTACCGAAGAACATTTGACCGTCACCCAGTTCAAGGTTCAGGCGGAACAGGAGCGCCTTGTAGATTTGGAAGCCGCTAAGGCCGCTATAGAAGCAGAAATTGAAACCATCCAAGAGGAACAGAAAGCAGCCCAGGAGAAGACCCAGCAGGCAATTGACCGGATAAAAGAATTAGCCCCGGCAGTCAAAAATATGGAGCAGCTTGCTAGAGAGTTCTCTGATGATCCTGAAAAGGTTCTACCGGACGCAGGTGCCCTGGAATCTGCCAAAAGCTATCGTGAGAAGAAAGCAAAGCCTGTTTTCTCCCGGATCGTTAAGGTACTTCGTTCCCTGTACCGTGCCTATATCGATCTGAGAGGCAAATTTGAACGTTTGCAGCAGTCCTACAACCGGGAATGTGCAAGAACCAGCCAAATGGGCGAGCGGATCGATACCTTGATTGAGGAAAACAAAACTCTAAAGCATATTGTCGGTGATTTTAACCGTATTAAAAAGGTGCTGGGACAGGAGACAATCAATGCTGCACTGGAAGCATCCAGGCAGGAAGAAATCCGCAGAAAAGCCCCAAAACGCAAGCAGAAGGAATACAGCCGCTAAAGTGTTGCGAGCTGGAAAAAACAACAATTTTTCGATAGGAACGTTATCAACGAAGCGGGCTTCGTTGGTAATGTTTCTGTCGGAAAATTCACCCTTTTTCTCAGGTCGTGACCTGAGAAAAAATCGCAAGAAGGAGGTCATTTTATGAAAACAGGTCTTACGAAGAAGCAGAAAGTCACAGAAGTGTATTTTAACGAGCGTGACGACATTGCAGAAATCTATACCCACAATACAGAGCTGAAAAAACGCCTTGCAGCCTATGCTAAAAAGTACCCCAAACTTTGCAAGCAGACAGACGATGATGAACAAGGAGGTCTGCGCTACGAGATCGACAGGCACCGGATCAGCATCCATCTGGTTCCCCCTTATAGCAAAGAACGCCGCAAAGCAGCCAGCGAGTACGCAAAGAAGAACAGCAAATTACAGAACACACAATAAGGAGATCGTCATGGAAAAGTATATCTACAACAAGCAGAACGGTCTGTATTATGAATTGGTAGGAGATTACTACCTCCCCCTCCTGTCCATCCCTCAAATGCCGCCCCTAAGCATCTGGGGGCGGAAAAGACACTGTTATCTGAAAGAACACCGCCCGGTGATATATAACGTCATGCTTTTGTCCGGGGATCTGTTCTCCCATCTGGTAGAAGTCGATCAGCAGGCAAAGGAGCTGCATGACTGGCTGCTGAATCAAATGACAGCACAAGCCGGGATCAGCGAAGAATTAAAAGCACGAAATTCAATAGCATGGGTACAGCAGATGAACGCTATCGATGCCCAAGTCCGGGAGATCATCAACGAGGAGCTGATCTACACATGATAGAAAAATACGTTCAAATTTTGAAGGAACACGCTTTGGCTCACAGTCCAAACTTCGGAGACGGAGATTCCATCTTAACACTTCTCTACGAAGCGTACATTGATGAAAACCGCCTGGATAACGAGCAGATTAAGACTAACTTCAACGCTCTGTACGAAGCAATGAATGGTATGGCGCTGAGAGAGATCGACAAAATTATCTACCCTGTCTGCACCCTCTGCCGGGAACACGAAAAGACAGGGTTCATTGAAGGCATCAAAGTTGGGATTCGCCTGCAAGATGAACTTCAAGATTAAAAAATGCTCCTGTCGATAACGGCAGGAGCATTTTTCAGACAAACGTATGTGCTGCAGTAATTTAACCTTCTGTTGCTTTTTGCACGAGCCGCTTGCCCAGTTCATAGGCACTCTTCAAATCCTTGGGCCACTGCTGCTCTCTGTGCTTTGCCCGGAAGGGCTCTACAAATTCGGCAACATCGTACTTTTCGTAATCATCAAACTGATAGGTGCTGTAAGAATACAGGGTTTCGCCGTAACCAAATAGCATATTAAAGAACTTTTCGGTTTCGGCGAACATTTCATGGTAATGGCATTCCGACAGCATATTCTCGGTACAGCCCAGGGTGTAGATCATGGCGGTGGGGATGGTCTTATTCAGGACGGTGCTTTTCATGGCACCGGTTTCCGGGTCAACCTTGGCATTGTAGGTCAGCACCGGGAACATGAGCCGCTCCATAAAAGAACGCACAGGGCCGGTGGGATGGCTGAAATAGATGGGGCTGCCCATCACAAGCACATCTGCTTCCCGGGCCTTTTCCAGAATCGGAGTCAAGGCATCCTTGTAGGCGCACAAACCGTTGGTCTTCGCGTTTTTCAGTTTGCAGGCAAAGCAGCTGACACAGCCCTTGAAGGCATCGTCATAAAGATGAACCATTTCAACCTCTGCGCCTGCATCGGCAGCGCCCTGCATAGCCTGCTCCAGCATTTGTGCTGTACTCCATTGTTTACGGGGACCTCCATTGACAAATAACGCTTTCATATTCACAAGTCCTTTCTTGACACTGTCAAAGATTGCTGATATTATAGCTGTATCATTTGACAGTGTCAATGTTTTTAGAGAAACTTAGACATACTGGAGGGTTTGTCAATGTATCAGGGTAAAAATCCCACTGCGCTAACATCACAGAAGCTGCTGCTGGATGCCATGAATGGGCTGCTTGCAGAAAAAGAATTCAAGGATATCTCAGTCAGTGAACTGTGCAGCCTCTCCGGTGTGTCCCGGCAGACATTTTATACCCTTTTCGGTACCAAAGAGAATATTCTTCTTTATCAGCTGGAACTGATCAATGATACGAAGCCGGATCCCGAAGACCACGCCCCTGTGAGCCTTACGGATACCTGTGAGCGGTTCAGCAGATATGTTGTTTCCAACTATGTCCAGCTGACCATGCTGATTCAGAACGATCTGACGGAGGTTCTGTATACCATGATGTACCGGGCCATGTCCTCCTGCGGTCAAAGCTTTGTATCCCTGGATCCGGACACCCGGGAATATGCCGCCCAGTTCATGGCAGCGGGATTGTGCCGTCTCGCCCAAAAGTATATCAGGGATCATGAAGTGCCAGATCAGAAGGAATTGTCTGAGCTGGCATATAGAATCCTGTCGGGAAGCATTTATCAGAGCTGACAGAGGAAAAGAGGAAACGTATGTACAAAATCTGTAAAATAGAAGAGTCCGCGGCCCGGCAGAAACAGCTTGAAAAAGGGCTGATGAAACTGATGCAGAAGACCCGCTTTGAGGATATCACCGTCAGCAGCTTGTGTGCCTATGTGAAGGTTCCGCGGAATTCCTTTTACCGCTATTTTTCCAACAAGGAAGATGTCCTCCTGGCGCTGATCGACCATACCCTGATGGAAGCCAACGATCACACCCTAGCAAAGTGGAGCGGATGTCCCCATCTGGATCTGGCCGTCATGGAAAACTTTTTTGTGTACTGGAAGAAGAATCATCATTTTTTGGAAGCCATCACTAAAAATGGCCGTTCCTGGCTGATTGTTGAACGATCCATCCATTTGCAGGAGCAAAAACAACCGCATCCGGAGAACGCTCCAGATGCACAGGGCTTTGCCCAGGAACAGACCCGATACATATTAACTTACGGCATGATGTCCATTCTGCTTCGCTGGCACAGTTGCGGATATCCTGCAGGACCGAAAGAAATGGCAAAGGTGGCATTTAATATGCTTTCTTCCTCCAACATTGCCATGAAAGATTTACTTTTATAATCTGCACAAAAAGAGAAACGATAAATTTCAGGGAGGTGCAACACTTGTCCAGTGTTTGCATCTCCCTGAATGATTATTTATTGTGTATAATATTCCTGTTATCATGGGTTGACAGCAGAATTGTACAGCCGGATTCCGGCATCCGCACACGTTTACATTGTTACACTCCTTGTGTTTTCAAATCCAGCAGCAGAGCCGCCCTCACATCGGGTGGCTTTGTTGCTGCTGTATGACAATAAGCGGTGCTGCTCACAACAACAGCACCGCCCAGTGTAACGAATATTGGAAATGATATCAGAACCAGTCGCCGTAGCCCATTTTGACCAGATTGTCATGGCTGATCTTCAGGGACTCGAAGGGATCGCGGCCATAGGTCATATCCTGCTCTACCAGGAAGTATTCGCTGCCGCCAGCCAGACCGGCTTCGATACAGGCGGGGATGTCCAGAGAACCCTCGCCCACTTCCGCAAACTGGATGATGTCGTTCATGGCTGCGTAAGCCTTCATCATGCCTTCCTTGGAATTCATATCCTCCTTGGGTTCCTCCATGGCGGCGATGCGGTAGTCTTTCAGGTGCAGCAGACGGATACGGCCTGCGTACTGGTTGATGAACTTCACAGGATCAACACCGCCCCGGTGAATCCAGTGGATGTCCAGCTCAAAGCCCAGGTGCTGGGTGTTTTCCTTGATGATATCCATCAAGTATTTGCCGCCGTGACGGACAAACTCAAAGTGATGGTTGTGGTAGTACAGATCGATGCCATGTTCCTTCAGCTGGCAGGCATAGTCATCTGCTTCCTTGGCAAAATCAATGGCAGCCTGCAGGGAGAAACGGGACTCCACAGGCATGGCACCGATTCGGAACATATCGCAGTCCAGGAACTTGGCATCCTCAATCATTTTCTTCATTTCATCGGGATTGGACATATCACAGCCGGGCAGAGCATGATGTGCATAGGTCATGGCGGAGGTGGCAGCCACATTGAAGCCCAGCTCATCAATCGCCCGCCGGAAGCCCTTAAGGTTGGCTTCGGTCATGGGAACCTGGGAAATCTCAATGCACTTATAGCCGATATCAGCCAGGCGGGCCATGGACTCATAGGCATCGAATTTGGGCATTCTGTTTGGTGCGATGGTGGACATCTGAACACCGATCAGACCTTTTTTGCTCATAATGAATTCTCCTTCTTCGGTAAATATATTGACATATATCATTATAGCAAACAGCGGGAGGAAAAAGAAGCGACAACACTGCATCAAGTGTAACACCCTTTGTAAAAAAACGGAAATCTTTTTTTGGATAACTCTACAAACAGATAACAGAGGTATCTGCTATGAAAGCAAGATCCATCAAAACCATCATCGGCTGTGTGCTGATCACCGCATTCTGCACCAGTACCTATCAGACTTTGACCAATTATGTTGTTCCCTTGAGTCAGCTGCTTGGGGCATCCGTGGGAGAAGTTTCGCTGATTTATACTTACTCCGGTCTGGCAGGACTGGTCTGCTCCCTGATGCTTGGAAAGCTGGTAAAGAAGATGAAAGCACGCTTGCTTATGACCATTGCCGCACTGCTGCTGATGGCATTCCATGCCAGCATCTATTTGGCCACCGGTCTGATGCTGCTTTATGTAGCATCCTTCCTGTACGGCTTTGCCACAATCCTTGGCGGCTTCGGTCTGTGCCTGACGGTAATCACCTGGTGGGCGGGAAAGAATGCAGGCAAGGCCATGAGTATGCTCTCCGTGGGTCTGGGTTTGGTGACCATGGTGGCAGCTCCTATTGTGGCCGGTTGTATTGAAACCTATGGTGCCCGGAATACCGCCCTGGTACAAGGCCTAATCTGCGGCGGTGTGATGCTGTTTGCGGCCTGGTTCCTGGTTTCTGAGCATCCCAGCAATTACCAGACGGAGCAGGTGCAGGAATCTGAGGGACAGGCCAGCCAGACGCCGGAAGGCATGGAGATGAAGGCCATCTTCAGAACCGTACCCTTCTGGGCAGTGTTTCTTGCCATCCTCCTGTTTAACCTGGCCATCAGCGGTTTCTCCAACAACGCAGCATCCCTTTATCAAACCATAGGTGTGGATGCCGTAAATGCTGCCTTTGGCATTTC
>JAEIGA010015267.1_pt1 | contig 11696 bp, 7 predicted proteins | sample 9270691 | NCBI WGS metagenome assembly JAEIGA01 (sample SAMN17057246, study PRJNA624740) | gut metagenome | biome: biome; isolation source: fecal sample | host: Bos grunniens | place: China: Xizang | collected 2019
ACATCGGGTATCCTCTACACTCCCTGCGAGTATAATCTCAACAAGGAGACAGGCCGCGTAGACTACGACCAGATGGAAGAGGTAGCCCTGCGCGAGCAACCCAAACTGATTGTTGGTGGCGGTTCTGCCTACTCGCGTGAATGGGACTACAAGCGTATGCGCGAGATTGCCGACAAGGTGGGCGCCATCCTCATGATCGACATGGCTCATCCCGCGGGTCTCATCGCTGCAGGTCTGCTCGACAACCCTGTAAAGTATGCTCACATCGTAACATCTACTACCCATAAGACCCTCCGCGGACCTCGTGGCGGTGTCATCATGATGGGTAAGGACTTCCCCAACCCTTGGGGCAAGACCACACCGAAGGGCGAGATAAGGATGATGTCAGCCCTACTCGACTCGGCTGTGTTCCCCGGTATCCAAGGCGGACCGCTCGAGCACGTCATCGCAGCCAAGGCCGTAGCCTTCGGTGAGGCACTGCAGCCCGAGTATAAAGAGTATCAAACCCAAGTGCAGAAGAACGCTAAAGCGCTGGCCGAGGCACTCATCGCACGTGGATTCACCATCGTATCGGGCGGTACCGACAACCACAGCATGCTCGTTGACCTCCGCGAGAAGTACCCCGACCTCACTGGTAAGGTGGCAGAGAAGGCACTCGTGTCGGCAGACATCACCGTAAACAAGAACATGGTTCCCTTCGATAGCCGCTCTGCATTCCAGACCTCAGGTATCCGTCTCGGAACTCCCGCCATCACCACTCGTGGAGCCAAGGAAGACCTTATGGTAGAGATTGCCGAGCTCATCGAGACCGTACTCTCCAACGTTGACAACGAAGAGGTAATCGCTAGCGTTCGTGCTCGTGTCAACGAAAAGATGAAGGATTATCCCTTGTTCGCATATTAAAGAATATCATTTGATTTGTCATCCTGAGCACAGCGAAAGATCTCGCAATACTACACCATGAGATCCTTCACTGCGTTCAGGATGACAAGTTATTACTCCACAAAAACGACATTATGAAAAAACCTGGCAATCTAGCCTTTCTCCTCTTCCTCATCATAGGATCCATACTCATCATCGGGGAAAACAAGCCCACCTATCGCACCCAACAGGGCAAGATCTTCGGCACGCTCTACACCGTGACCTATGAACACAATGCAGACCTACAGACACAAATCATGGCAGCCATGCAAGCCGTCGACAACTCCCTCTCCCCTTTCAACAAAGGCTCTATCATCACCCACATCAACAACAACGACAGCGTAGAGGTAGACACCCTCTTTGCCGAAGTGTTCCGCACCTCAGAACAGATATACCTCGAAAGCCACGGAGCCTTCGACCCCACCGTAGCGCCCTTGGTCAACGCTTGGGGATTTGGCTTCAAGAAGGGTACAGACATCAGCCCAGCAACAATCGATAGTCTGCGCCAACTCATAGGATTCAACCGCATCAGCCTACACGACAAACGAGTAACAAAGGACGACGAGCGCATCATGCTCGACTTCAGCGCCATAGCAAAGGGCTTTGGTAGCGACTGCGTAGCTCGAGTGCTCGATAGCTGCGGTGTCAAGAACTATATGGTCGAGATTGGCGGCGAAGTGGTAGTCAAGGGACACAACAAAAAGGGCAACCCTTGGGGCATTGGTATCACCAAACCCATCGACGACTCACTCTCTGTGAGCCAAGACCTACAGACCGTGCTTCGCCTCACTGACTGTGCCATAGCCACATCGGGCAACTACCGCAACTTCTATTACAAAGATGGAGTAAAATATGCTCACACCATAGACCCACGCACTGGCTATCCCGTGCAGCACTCACTGCTCTCGGCCACCGTCATCGCAGACAACTGCATGCAAGCCGATGCACTCGCCACAGCATTCATGGTAATGGGAGTAGACTCTGCCATGGCCTATTGTGAGCGCCATCCCGACATCAAAGGCTACTTCATCGTAGCCGCAGATAGCGGACGCTACGAAGTACAGCAATCATTTTAGGGAGTGAGAGCTCCGTGAAATCAGAGGTATCAGAGAACTCCGAGAACTCTGAAAACTCTCAGATTATTCAGAGCTCTGAGAGCTCTGAATAATCTGACTCCTCCAAATCCCCCGAGCAAAAAAAAAGAGCAGAGACGTGTCTCTGCTCTTTTTTCTATACTATCAATCGCCCTACCCTGCCGTCTTAGCTGTGATATTGATAATCAGCTCTGCAATGTTGTCTGTAAACAAGCGCACGGCTACAGCGATGAGGATAACACCAAAGAACTTACGCACGACATACACACCGCCCTTGCCCATCCAATACTGCACCTTATCGGTCATCGTCAACACGAAGTATACAAAACCCATGTTGGCCAACAGAGCAAGCAAGATATTAATGTCTGCATACTCGGCACGCAAAGAGAGCAGCGTAGTGAACGAGCCCGCACCAGCAATCAAGGGAAACACGAGCGGCACGAGAGTGGCCTCGTTAGTCGGTCCCTTAAACTTGAAAATCTCCACGTCGAGGAGCATCTCAATGGCCATCAAGAAGATAACGAGCGAACCCGCCACAGCAAACGAAGCGATGTCTACATGAAACAATTGCAACATCACATCGCCCACATAGAAGAAGGCCACAAGCAGAAGCGTAGACATCCAAGTCGCCTTCATAGCCTTGACCGTCTTACCGCTCTCACGCAATGAAATGATAATGGGTGTAGACCCTACCGCATCAATCACCGCAAACAGGATGATGAATGCACTGACAAACTCCTGAAGATTAAATACACCGAACGTCATAACTCCTCCTTATTTTTAATGTTCTTAGTCGCGTAAACGGAAATTGTTGGCACGAGCCAGCATCTTGGCCTCTGTACCCCGAATCGAGGCAAAGCTCATGGTCGTAAAGATCAGTGCCACCAGCGGCAAGCACATCTGCCAGCTTAAGGCTACCGACGACGTACCTCCACGCAAGATAAGCACAAAGGCCAGAAACACAAGGTAGTAACCTGCCAGCAAGCAGCAGTTGAAGATGGCGCAACGCTTCTGCAAGGCAAAGTTCTGAAACAAGCTCACGAACATGGTGAATGCGCTGACCAAGGCCGACACGATAAGCAGTATGCCAAGTGCACACGGAGCAGCCGAAGTGGTGCCCTCGGCCCAACGACGAAACACGAAGTTGGTCATCTCCAATGTAGGCTCATCTGTGTAGAAGAACGTAATGAGCGGGTTACACATACAAACGATGAGGCCCACGATAGCCAGCAGCATATACAAGTGGTGGATATAAAATTTCATAACTATCTGTATTAACGTATTATGATTTGATAGGTTTCCTATAGCATAAAAAGATTGTCATTCTGAACGCAGCGAACAATCCCGCGAGTAATCGATGCGAGATTCTTCACACACATTCAGAATGACAATCATACGAAGAGTCTTTTAAATCTCCTCTGACTTGCTCTCCTTCAAGGGGTTGCGATAGTACACTTGATCCTCAGCAAACTCCTGTGCAGCAATGAGAGTGGGCTTGGGCAGACGCTCATAGAAGCGCGAGATCTCAATCTGCTCACGGTTCTCGAACACCTCCTCGAGATTGTCTGACGAAGAGCTAAACTCGTCGAGCTTCTTCTTCAGTTCCTCCTTAATCTCTACAGAGATCTGGTTGGCACGCTTGCCCATGATAGCGATTGATTCGTACACGTTGCCGGTCTTATCGCGGAAGTCCTGCATGTCGCGAGTTACCGTGTTGGTAGGAGCATTACTTTTCTTGTAGTCCATAGTTCTTATTCTATATATTTATATGATTATTTCTTCAGTGCCTTTTGTGTTTCGCGCAGTATCTTGTCGGCCTCCTTCATATACTTGCTATCGGGAAACTCATTCTTGAAAGCATAGTATTCGTCCTCGGTGTCGCGATAACGATCTATCATCTTCTCCTGCACGCTCTCCTTGGCCATGCTGTAGCGAGCCCTGAGGATGAGCATCGAGAGCTCCTCGCGCAATTTTGTATAAGGATAGTCGTTGAGCGCATTCTGCGCAGTGATGATGCACGACTGGTAGTTATTGCCCATGTAGTTGCCCAGGTCATAGTAGAGCTGCGCAGCACGAAACTCCTTCTCCACCAAGCGGTCGTGCAACTCGTAGAGCATGGCATGTGCCTCCTCGCTATACTTCGAATAGGGGTAATACTCCGTGAACACCTGAATCTCTCCGATAGCCTTGATCGTACTCGTCTGATCCAATCTGGGATCGGGTGTGTCGAGAAACAGAGCCTTGGCCGACATGAAGCGAGCCGTCTCGGCATACACGCCACGTGGATAGGTATTGAAGTAGACCGTCAGATAGTGTGAAGCCGTCACATAATCGCCCATATCATAGTAGCACATGGCCAACATAAAGAGCGACTCTTCGGCGTATGCCGACCCCTTCATGAAGGCCAACACCTCCTCGAGCAACGAACTGGCCTGGCTATACTCGCCCTGTACGTAGTAGGCCTTGGCCAACTCATACTTATATTCATAGTCCATCGACTTCTGCACCTTGGCATACTGCGTGCAGCTTGCCAAAAGAATCAACGGGAGTAAAAGTACGAATAGTTTCTTCATTTATATGTACTAAAACACATTTTAGGTTGCAAAGTTACTGCAAGACGAGAGAAAATGCAAATTTATTTGCAGTTTTCCGAGCCACACCGAGGATGTCGGCCACGCTACAGGTACTTTTATCAAGCGGGAGAAGCATATCCTCCTCATAAATTTGTATTTTCTCGCAGATTGCAGTAATTTTGCAAAGATATAACACACGAAAAACATTTTATTCATCATATGAAAACAGATATCGAAATCGCTCGCAACACCCCGCTGGTGAATATCGAGCAAATTGCAAGAGAAGCTGGCATCCCTGCCGACAGTGTAATCCCCTATGGCCGCCACATGGCGAAGGTCGACGAGCACCTCATCGATGAGGAGAAGGTCAAGAAGAGCAACCTCATCCTCGTCACAGCCATCACCCCCACAAAGGCTGGTATCGGTAAGACCACCGTTTCTATCGGCCTCACCCTCGGCCTCAACAAGATCGGCAAGAAGGCCATCGTTGCCTTGCGCGAACCCTCGCTCGGCCCCTGCTTCGGCATGAAGGGCGGTGCTGCAGGTGGTGGCTACACCCAAGTGTTGCCCATGGAGAAGATCAACCTCCACTTCACGGGCGACTTCCACGCCATCACATCAGCCAACAACATGATTGCCGCACTGCTCGACAACTACATGTATCAGAACCGCGACAAGGGCATCGGACTCAAAGAGGTGCTGTGGCGTCGTGTACTCGATGTCAACGACCGCACCCTGCGCTACGTAGTCACAGGCCTCGGCCCCAAGACCAACGGCTTTGCCCAAGAGACTGGCTTCGACATCACCCCCGCATCGGAGATCATGGCCATCCTCTGCTTGGCCAAAGATGAAGCCGACCTCCGTCGCCGCATCGAGAACATCCTGCTCGGATTCACCTATGAGGGCAAGCCCTTCACCGTGAAAGACCTTGGCGTAGCAGGTGCCATCACCGTATTGCTCAAGGATGCCATCTCGCCCAACCTCGTACAGACTACCGAGAACACTCCCGCATTCGTCCATGGCGGCCCCTTCGCCAATATCGCCCACGGCTGCAACTCGGTGCTCGCCACCAAGCTCGCCATGACCTGCTCCGACTATGTCATCACCGAAGCAGGCTTCGGAGCTGACCTCGGCGCAGAGAAGTTCTACGACATCAAGTGCCGCAAAGCAGGCCTCACCCCCAAGCTCACCGTACTCGTAGCCACCTCTCGTGCACTCAAGATGCATGGTGGCGTAGCTCAGGACCAGGTGTCAGAGCCCAACCTCGAAGCGCTCAAGGCAGGTATGGTAAACCTCGACAAGCACCTGCGCAACCTTCAGTCGTTCGGACAGACCGTCGTAGTGGTCTTCAACAAGTACAATGGCGACACCGACGAAGAGATCAACTTCGTACGTCAGCACTGCGCTGAGCTTGGCATCGGATGCGAAGTCAACAACGCCTACGCTCTCGGTGGCGAAGGTGCAGCAGACCTCGCTCGCCTCGTCGTAGACACCATAGAGAAGAACCCCTCTAAGGAGCTCCAGTTTGCCTACAACGACGAAGACAGCGTAGAGGAGAAGATCAACAAGGTGGCCAAGAACCTCTACGGAGCCGCTTCGGTAACCTTGAGTGCAGCTGCAAAGAAGAAACTCGCCATGATAGCTGAGCTCGGCTACACCCACTTCCCCATCTGCATAGCCAAGACACAGTACTCCTTCTCGACCGACGCCAAGAGATACGGAGCACCCGAAGGCTTCGGCTTCAACGTGCAAGACATCGTCATCAATGCAGGCGCAGAGATGCTCGTCGTCGTTTCAGGCGACATCATGCGAATGCCTGGTCTTCCCAAGGAGCCCGCAGCACTCAACATTGACTTGGTAAACGGTCAGATCGAAGGATTGGACTAAAAATAGAAGAAAATGGGCCTATAGAACCCGCCATTCCTAGTGGCAAAAGTTCATAAATAGGTTGGCATTGGCAGAGTATTCACTAGAATCTCTGCCAATACTTTTTTTACATCTTCAGAGTACTTCTTTGTAAGTACTGCAGTACCTCTCTATCCAAACTGGAATTTTCCTTTGTCCAAACTGAAGTTTGGAGCCTTTGAAAATTATTTTTCACTATAGTGATAATTTTTTTTCAACACAACACTCACCTTGCCAATGCCAACCTATTTATGAACTTTTGTAACCTGAAAAAGGGAGTTATTCACCCCTAAAATGCAAGTGTCACCCCTAAGACGCAAGCGAGGGCAGCCAGTGGGCTGCCCTCGCAGGGTTTTAATCTATCGATTTAGCGAAGATTACTTCTTGATGTACTTCTTCTTACCGTCGATGATGTAGATGCCAGGAGCTGTGGGAGCTACGATGCGACGTCCGAAGAGGTCGTATGCACCCTTAACAACAGCCTGCTCAGTCTCAATCTCAGTGAAGTCGATATCGGTAACGTCGTACTGAGTCTCAACAACGTGCCATGCAGAAGCTGTACCAGCACCAGAACCCCAGTAAACGATGTTAGAGCCTTTATTAACACCACCGCCGTGACCGTTAGCGTGGATACGCTTGCCTGACTGACCGAGACCATCGAATGATACTTCCTTACCAGCGCCCAATACGTTCACGAGGTAGGGGAGAGCAGCCTCCTTATCGTCGGTCAAACCAACCTGCTCAGACTGAGCACCGTCAGCGATGTAGAGCTCAGTACCTACGCTCTTCATGAAGAATGCCTTGCCGAGGAGGTTCTTGATTGTCTTTTCATCTTCGATGAGCATCTCAAGTTCTTCCTCAGTAGCGAGCTCGAACTGCCAGTAGCGGTTGTAGTCGAGGTGGTTCTCGTGACCCCACTTGAGGTCATAGTCAGCTGTGTACATAGCCATCTTATAACCATGATTCTTCTCGAATGCCTCAACTGCATTGTAGATGAAGTAGTACTTGCCCTCAACAGGGAGGTTAACAACAAGACCCTCAACAGCAGCCTCAAGGCGAGCAATCATAGCCTCAACCTCTGCGTCAGTAGCAGCACCAGCCTCGATCATAGCCTCAGCAGCCTCAAGAGCAGCAGTATACTCAGCAACATCAGCATACTCACCAACGCCTTCGCCCTCAACGGGAGCTACAGCAGCAGCAGCCTCATAAGCCTCCTCCAAGAGAGAGATCTTAGAGATGAAGTGGTAAGCGTCGAACTCTACAGAAGCTACACCCTCAGCATTGTTGAATGCGAATGAGCAACCTACGAGGTTCTTCTTAGCAGTGATAGTAGCAACATTGTCCTTAACAACTACAGTGTCAACAGCGAGCGCTGCACCATAGAGGTCATAGAGAGCAAGACCGTCGAATGCGCAAGCCTTGTCAGCTGTCAACTTGATAGTGTTAGCAGAAGCGAAGCGGATGAACTCAGACTTGAACTCAGCGCCCTCAACCTCAACAGTGCGGGGGAGTGAAGGATACTCACGGATGTACCATGCAGAAGCACCGTCAAGACCACCGCCGTAAGAGCAGATACCTGAAGAGATACCAGCGATACCACCGTAAGCACCCTTGCTCTCGCTGGGGTTACCTGAGTTGTGGTCACCGCAGTGGAATGTACCACCAGCTTCGATGTTCCACTGACCACGGCCAAGGTGTTTCAAGAAGATAGTGTCGTAAGCCTCTTCAGCCAAACGGAACTTGTTGTCAACGAATACGCTGTCGAAATAGAGGTCATATGCCTTGTTCTTAATCTTATAGCAGTACTTGATCACTTCCCATGTGGTACCATCCTCGTTCTCACCAGACTCAACTACAGCAGTGGGGATTCCATTCTCGTCAGCACCAATGGGCTCGAAGATGAAGATCTGCTGGAGGCTGTCTGCAGCCAAAGTCTCCCACCAGAGAGTGGTGTCAGCTGCGTGAACGGTAAGCGCCTTCTCTACGCCTTGGATGTCATAGTAACCATTGAAACCAGAAACGATGCGATACTCCTTACCGGGCTCGGGGAAACGGATACCCTTCTCCTCGCTGAGCTCGAACTGGGCCATCGCTGCACTCAACTTATCAGCCATAGCAACACAGTCGTCCTCAGAACCGTAGCTCTTAACCAAAGCCTCAGCCTCTGCAATTGCGTCGAGCAAGTAGCTGTGGTCATACTCGTAGTAACCTACCTCGGGGAATGAGTAAGCGTTGTAACCCTTAGCCTGGTTTACCAATACTTCCAAAGCGTCGCGCTTGGGAGCGGGAGTAGAGATTACCATCTCACCGGGGAAGGTGTGGCTCTGGTCCCAACCGTTGCTGTTAGAGCGAGAGAGCATTCTGAAGCTGAATGCATCGTAACCACCATTGGGGAGGTTTACTTCGAGGTAGTGAGCCTCAGCAGGGCTATTCTGCCATGCAGAGTGGAAATAGGTGTCATGATTCTCATCGAAGAGAGCAGCGATACCACCACCATCTTCAGCACCAGGATTCAATGTATTGTGGTCTGCATTGGTAGAGAGGTCGTCCTCAGTGAGCTCGATCTTCTGGCCATTGCCATCGAAGAACTCCAAGCCAGAGAGACAGAAGTACTGCTGACCGTTCTTAGCCTTCTTCACAGTGATGCGGAAGTTACTTACCTTGCCCTGGAAGCGGTACATGGGAGAGATGTAAGCAACAATCTTCTTGCTCTCGTCGAACCACTCAGCATGCTCAATCCAACCATTCTCAGCTGTCTTGAACTCGATAGGCATCTTGGTATACTCTGCAGAGATAGGATTGTTCTTCACGCTCTCGATAGCAGTGTTGATACGAGCGATGTAGCCGTAGAGACCGCTGGGATCAATAGTTCTCTCAGCGAACTCTAAATCAGAATCAGCCTCGTATACACCGATAGTATCTGAAACCTCCTGGATGAGCTCCTGCAAGCCCTGAATCTGGATAGCAGTGTAACCACCAGGCTGACCCTCCAAGTTACGAGCTGCATCGATGAACTTGCTCAAAACTTCGCGAGCGAGGTAGAGAGAGTCAAGCTTCAAGTCAGCTGCAGTCCAGTTGATCTCCTTACGGAGAGCTGTGAGCTCCTCACGGTTCATCTCCTTTGCTTCGTAAGCAGCCTCACCATCAGCAATAAGACCATTCAAAAAACTCAAAAGGTTCTTGTTGAAGTCAGTCTCTTGCCATGTGCCAGCAGCTACGACCCTAGCAGACTTGATGTTGTTAGCCAAAGTCTTGTAGTCAGAAGCTGACTTGCGAGCCAAACCTGCAGCTCTGTACACTACCTCAAGCACGTCGTTGAAGTTAGCTGCAGTGAACTCAGCCTTTTCAGCTGCTGCGAGCGCCTCAGTAAGGTTTTTCAAGGTGTCGTTAGCGATGTGAGTATTCTTCAAGGTGTCAGCGATAGCGATTGCGTTAGCAACGTCAATCTTAGCCATAGCCTCGAGAGCATCCTCCTCGCTCATCTCACCGAAGTAGTAGAGAGTAGCATTGTCCCATACTACATAGTTAGCGTTGGTGTTTACATAGCGGAGACCAGCGTCCAAGTAACCGGGCTTCTCATCCTCGGCGGTCAAGGTAACAGCTACGTTGAACTTCATGGCGTGACCATCGGTATAGGTGCTACCGTCAGCAGTTACCATGTTGTTGTAGTCGGGGTTGTTGGTAGCTACGGGAACGATAGCCTCGTTAGCATACAACTCAACACCCTTCACAGAGTCAAGATTGCTCCAGTACTCATACTTTGTTACGTCCTTACCGTTAACGGTAACAGTAACAGCCTTGCGGTGATACTGCTTAGAGGCACCAATGTTAGCACCGAATACGTAAGTACCATTGGGCAAATTGCCAATACGCTGCATGATGTAAGCATTGGCAAGACCATTGCCGTTACCATTCCATGCCTCGAGCACGCCATTAGCCATACCATAGAAACCTGTCTGAACAGCAGGGTTCTTGGTGTTCTTGCCCATCAACTTTTCGCCGTCGAAGCCCCAGCCCTTAAGACCAAGCTCCATGTCGGCATTTGTCAACTTGTCAGTCATGTTTTGTGCTTCCTGTGCAAAGCTGCAAGTAAAGGTAGCAGCTGCAAGACCCAAGCACAACAAACGTAAGTTTTTCTTCATGTTTTGAGACTTTAGTTAATAATTAATAGAATTTAGTTAGTTTTCTCGCAAATAAATGGTTAATATAAAAAGGATAACTGTTTATCATTTACTTACTGTGCAGCCTCGCGAACAATCTGCTGCATGCGCTCATACTGCTCTTCCATGCTGGTGAGGAGCTTGTACTGAGCGTGAGTGCGAACGAGGTTGTGACCATCGTAGCGTACCTTGTAGTAGTTGTCGCCATCGATGTAGTCCATCAAGAAGCGGAGCACCTGCTCGTAGGTGATGTAGATACCAGAGAATGCAAGCCAGTCGATCTCGCTCTGAGTCATCGAAGCCTTACGCTCTGAGAGGTAACCCTTGATGTAGCCCTCGAACATGTTGATGTCCATTGATACGCGGCTGAGGTCTTGGTCGTCCTCTGCGCCAGTGTTGGTGTATGAACGGAGTGCGTCACCTACGTCGTTGAGCGATGTGCTGCTCATGCAAGTGTCGAGGTCGATAACGCAGAGCACATCACCATTCTGATTGAAGAGGATGTTGCTGAGCTTGGTATCGTTGTGAGTAACACGCATGGGGAGAACGCCCTCCTCGACCATCTTCCAGAAGTCAAGCATCTTCTCGCGACGGCTCTCGATCCAAGAAATCTCTTCTTTGAGCTCAGCTACGCGGCCCATGGGATCCTTAGCAATGGTCTCGTCCCACTGCTGGAAACGCCAACGGATATTGTGGAATCCCTTGATAGTCTCTACGAGGGGAGTGGTGAAGTCAGCCAGCTGAGCCTGGAAACGACCGATACCCTGACCGCCCTTGTAAGCGAGTTCGGGAGTGTCGGCACGATCATAGGTCACAGAGCCTTCGATAAACTCACATACTGCCCAGTAGCTACCATCAGTATCCTGCCAGTAGTACTTGCCGTCAGTAGTAGGAGTCACTGTGAGAGCCTCACGACGGGGGTCACCACCAGCAGCGGCAATCTTCTCCTTGAGGTGAGTGGTCACCTTCACGATGTTGTCCATCATACCGGGCACATCGGGGAAGATAGCGTGGTTCTTACGCTGGAGAATGTAGTTGGGAGT
>JAEIGA010015268.1_pt1 | contig 11696 bp, 6 predicted proteins | sample 9270691 | NCBI WGS metagenome assembly JAEIGA01 (sample SAMN17057246, study PRJNA624740) | gut metagenome | biome: biome; isolation source: fecal sample | host: Bos grunniens | place: China: Xizang | collected 2019
AAAATCGGTTTAGGTTTTTACCTAAACCGATTTTTTTATTCCATAGTTGATGTTTCAAGTACATCGTTGTGCTCTCTGAAAAGAAAAGAAATACACCAAATACCTGCGAGTGCTACGAGAACATAAACTATTCTTGAAATAATAGCCGCTTGTCCACCGAATAACCAAGCAACTAAATCGAATTGGAAAAATCCGATTGCTCCCCAGTTAAGAGCACCGATAGTTACAAGAATTAAAGCTATTCTGTCTAACATAATATCAACTCCTTTTTAATCTGCACGGTAAACATATTATTTGCCGAAAAATTTTTCTTATTCTTTATTTTCTGTTTATTGATTATACAGAAATGTTAAAAAGTTCCATTTTTGGTACAATTAGAATGTTATAATTGATTTATGCGATTTATGCGATTGCGATTCCTATGCGATTTATGGGATTTATAAACGAATTATGTTTATTTTTGATATTTTGTGTGATATAATGTAATAAGATTTTAAAAGGGGTGTTTTATGCTTTATTTAATTAAGGGTAGAGCAGGTAGTGGTAAAACTACTTGGGTAAGAGAAAGAATTAAAGATATTATAGAGGCGAATGAAAATAAACCGCTTCTTTTAGTGCCTGACCAGTTCTCATTTGAAAATGAAAGGTCGATGTTAACTTTACTTGGTGCTAAAAATTTGAAAAAAATTGATGTTTTTAGTTTTCCTAGACTTGCAACTTATAACCTCGATAGCAAAATTTTACAGGGTAAAATGTTTGCAGATGACGGTGTAAGAATGGCTTATATGAGTGAGGCGTTGTCATCACTTCAAGATAATTTAAAAGTATTTTCAAAAGTCCGCCACAATGTGTCGGGCCTTCAGTCGTTTATTGATTTAAACAGGGAACTTGAATCTTGTGCAATAAGTGGCGTTGAGATTGAATCAATTGTTGAAAATATGAAACCTTGCCTTTTAAAAGACAAACTTTATGAAATTAATTTAATCAATGATGCATATAACGCACTTTTACACAGAAGTTATTTTGATGATACAGAATGTTTAAAATATTTCAATGAATTTGCAGACGAAACAGGATTTTTTAAAAATAAAATTGTTTTTCTTGATTCTTTCAAGAATTTTTCCGCACAGGAAATTAAGTGCATTGCAATCGCTTTAAGACAGGCAAAAGATGTATATATAACACTTTGTACCGATGAATACAGTGGTGAGGGAACACCTTTTAATTATATTAAAAAAGTTGAAGAAAGAGTAAAACGCGAAGCAGCCAAGTGCGGTGTTGAGGTAAAAATAGAAAAACTCCAAAAAAATAAAAACGATGTTAAAGCAAGTATTTCTCATATAGAAGAAAATATTTATTGTGACGAAACAGAAAAACTTGAAGATAAAACTGACGGAGTAACAATTTTCAAGTGCAGAGATTTAACTGATGAATGTAATATGGTAGCACTTGAAATAAAAAAACTTATAAGAAGTGGTAAATATCGTTGTAAAGATATTGCGGTTATTGAACGCTCTGATGATAAATACAAAAGGGTAATGTGCGATGTTTTGAAAAGGTATGGTGTGCCTGTTTTTGAGGATTGCCGACGTCCACTTTCTTTTGAAACTCTTTTTATTCATATCACTTCAGCATTAGAATGTATCTCTGATGGATTTAAAACAGAAAATGTAATGCGTTATTTAAAAACAGGACTTTCGGGAATTTCTTTTAGAGATGTTGCAAAACTTGAAAAATATGTTTTAATCTGGAATATAAGCGGTAACGCATGGCTTAATGATTTTACAATGCATCCGGATGGATTTGGTAAAGAGATTGATGACAATGCAAAATTGCAGATTGAAAAACTTAATAATATAAGAAAAAAAGCAATATTACCATTATTTAAATTGAAGAAAGATTGTGATGGTGCTTCCGGACTTGAAATTTCAAAACTTGTTTATGAATTTCTTATTGAGACTGAGGTTGATGACAATCTTTATAATTTATCCTGTGCATTAAATGATGACGGTTTACCTGTTGAAGCATTACAGAAAGAGAATTCGTGGGATGCTTTAATTGAAATATTAGATACAATTTCAGAAATAACAAAAGATAAGTATTATACATTAAAACGTTGGTTTGAGTTGCTTTCTATTCTTGTATTTTCAAAAGATATAGGCGAAATACCGCAAGGTCTTGACGAAGTTAAAATTGGTAGTGCCGACAGAATAAGAACAGAAAATATTAAAGTGGTATTTTTAATGGGTGTTAATAAAAACGAATTTCCACGTGTCTCGACAGTAGGAGGACTTTTGTCTGATTCAGACAGAAGAATTTTAACTTCTCTTGATTTAGAAATTCGTCCGCCTTTTGAAGAAACAATTGATGAAGAAAGATTTATTGCGTACTGTATGCTTACAGCACCAAGTGAAGAACTTTATTTGTCATATCGTGAAGTTTCAGAAGATGAAACAACTAGCGGTCCATCTGAAATTATTGAACAGATAAAAGAGTTTTTACCACAGGTTAAAATAATTTCATCAGATGAAATACCTGATGTCGAAAAAATTGAAAGTGAATTTTCTGCATTTTTTACACTTGCTAAAATGTACAATGAAAATACTCAGTTAAGACAAACTCTTTATGAGTATATTAAGAATAATCCTCAATATTCAGGTAGAATAAAAAGCATAAATTATGCTAAAAATGGTAAAAAAGGTGAGTTTAATAATCCTGAAAATTCAAAGAAATTATTTGGTGAAAATATTGGCGTTTCTGCAAGCAGATTAGACAGTTTCTATAAATGCTCATTTTCTTTCTTATGTCGTTACGGTCTTCGTATTGAAGATTTGAAGACTGCCGAATTAAAACCAACTGATAGCGGTACTATAATTCACGGTGTTTTAGAAGAAGTTTTAAAAACTTATAAAGATGGTGAGTTTTTAAGAATTTCTGAAGATGAATTAAGAGCATTTATTGCAGAGTATTTAAAGAATTATCTAAATGAAAAAATGGGTGGATTTCAGGATAAATCAAAAAGATTTATGTACATCTATAATAGAATGATTGAAATACTGTTGCTCATATTTGAAAGACTTAAAAACGAGTTTTCTGCAATTGATTTTAAACCGGTTGATTTTGAACTTTCGGTTGGTGGTGATAAAATTCCACAATACACTTTACCTTTATCAGATGGTAACAATATATCGGTTTATGGCTCTGTTGACCGTGTTGATTTATATGAAAAAGATGGCATTAAATATTTAAGGGTTATCGACTATAAAACTGGTAAAAAAGAGTTTAAATTATCACATTTATTAGATGGCATAAATCTTCAGATGGTTCTGTATTTAATGGCAATTACCAAAAATGGTAAGGCGTATTATGGTGAAACTGTTCCTGCAGGTGTGCTTTATTTACCATCAAGAATAGGTTACGATAAATATTTGAAAACCCGTAACCCGAGTGATGAAAACATAGAAGCACAAAAGCGTAGTAGTGGTAAACTTTCCGGTATGGTGCTTGATAGTCCTGTTGTAATAAATGCAATGGGAGGGGATGTGTTCCCGGACTATCTTCCTGTATCATATAAAAAAGACGGTTCAACTAAGGGAAATTTCTATTCGCAGAAGCATTTTAATAAACTTTCTGAAATAGTTGATAGCAAAATTATCGGAATGGGCGAAATACTTCACAATGGTAAATTTAATGTTTTACCAACAGGTTCTTCTAATTCGTTGCCATGTTCATATTGTGAATACCGTCCTGTTTGTGGTTATGAGGATTGTGATGATTTTACAAAACTTTCAAGTGATAAACACGAAGCAATTTTAGAGATGTTAGAAGGTGATGACAATGAGTAAAAGAGCATGGACTAAAAACCAGCAAGCTGCAATCGATGCACGTGGCGAACAAGTGTTGGTTTCTGCAGCAGCAGGTTCAGGTAAAACTGCAGTTTTAACTGAACGAGTAAAAAACATTCTTTCAGATGAAGAAAATCCTTGTTCACCTACAGAAATTCTTGTTGCCACCTTTACAAAAGCGGCGGCAGGTGAAATGCGTGAGAGAATTTCCAAAGCGTTAAAAGATGAAATTAAAAATAATCCTTCAAAAAAAGTCTATTTAAAAAAGCAGATTAATTTATTGCCGACTGCGGATATTTGCACTATGGACTCATTCTGTGCAAAAATTGTAAGAGAAAATTTTAACCTTGCAGAAATTTCTTCTGACTTTCAGATTATTGAAAAATCTGATTTGGAAGTTTTAAAAAAACAATGTATTAGCGAAGTTTTAGACGAGCTTTATGAAAATGAAGATAATTCATTTTCTGTGCTAAAATCATTCTTTATGAATGAAAGAGATGACTCCCGATTAGAAGATATTATTTTAAAACTTTGTTTTTTTTCAGAAGCATATCCTTCACCGCAGAAGTGGTTAAATGAAGTAACAGAAAGTTTTAATCCTGAACTTGATATTAACGAAACTGTTTTTGCTAAGCAAATGTATTCATATTTTGAACTTATGTTTGATTACTGGCAACAAAATATGAAAAAACTTTTGAAGTTACTTGTTGAAGATATAAACGAAGAAAATGATTTTACCGCTATTGCACGAAATAATATTGATTTGCTCGATAAATTTATTTGGGATTGTAAAGAAAGACGATGGGATGATTTAGTTAATGGAATGAGAGAAAATCCTATTGTTAAATATTCAAAATCAAACTTTAAGGGCTCATATTATAAGAACTTAAATGCGGTTATGGGCGAATGCAAAAAAGAAATTGATGGAATAATCAGCAAAGGTTTGCCAACATCTTCTGAGCATAAAGAAGATTGCGATTTGCTTTATCCTGTTGTTAAAAAGTTGTGTGAAGCTGTAACTATGTTTTCTCAAAAACTTATTGCAAAAAAGCAGGAACTTAATTCATATGATTTTTATGATATTCTTCATAAGTGTATTGATTTATTGGTTGAGTTCAATAGTGATGGTACTGTTTCAAAAACAGAGTTTGCTAAAGAGTTGACTGAAAAATATAAAGAAATTCTTATTGATGAATATCAGGATACAAACGAGGCGCAAAACATTCTTTTTGAAATAATTTCAAGAGATAAAAAGAATTTCTACTGTGTTGGTGATGTTAAGCAAAGCATATATCGTTTCCGTAGAGCGACACCGACTTTGTTTATGGATTTAAAAGCGCAGTTACCGGTTTATGATGGTACATTTAACAAACCGACACAAATTATACTTGAGAAAAATTTCAGAAGTAGAAACGATATAACTCAGTGTGTTAATTTTATATTCTCACAACTTATGTCAAAAGAAATAGGCGATATTAAATATGACGAAAATGAATATTTATATTGTGGTGCCGAGTATCCTGAATCTTCAGGAGAAAAAATTGAACTTCATATTTTAGATTCAGTTTCACTCAGTGCCGAAGAAAGCCACTTAAGAGAAGCGGAATATATTGCAAAGTTTATTAAAAACACTGTTGAACGCGGTGCTTTGGTTAAGGATGAAAACGGTATGCGCCCTGCAAGATATGATGATTTCTGTATAATTGCAAGAAGTTTTAAAGGTAATCTCGACAATTTTACCGATGCACTTTCTGAACTTGGTATTCCGTCTGTTTTTGAAGGAGAAGAAATAAATTCGAAATCTAAAGAAATTTCTTTACTTATTTCGCTTATAAAAGCAATAAACAATCCGCTTTTAGATGTTCCGCTTGTTTCAGTTATGCTTTCACCTTTGTTTGGTTTTACAACCGATGAATTAGCAGAAATAAGACTTATAGATAAAAAAAGTGATATTTATACTTGTGTGCTTGAATATGCAAAAGAAAGCGAAAAGGCGAAATTTTTTGTAAGAAAACTTGATTTTTACAGAAATATTGCGGCAAGTTACCCGATTTACGATTTTGTAAAATTACTTGTTGATGATGCTGCGATTTCAGAAATATATATGTCAACAGATAATGGCAAGGAACGCTATAATTCAATTCAGAGTGTGTTGAAAACAGCAGAAAACTTCAGTAATACAGGTCGCTACGGACTTGCAAGTTACGTCCGTTATCTTGATTCTGTAATTCAGAATAATGCACTCAGTAATGGTAGTGCTTCGGCGTCAACCGGTGTAAAATTAATGACAATTCATAAAAGTAAGGGTCTTGAATTTCCTTATGTAATTTTAGCGAATTGTGCGAAATCATTTAATTTCCGTGAGACAACTGAACCACTTCTTGTTTCGCGTGAAGTTGGTGTTGGACTTAAAATTCGTGATGATAAGAAGTTTACTAAATATGATACTCTATCAACTATTGCCAATGAAAAATCACTCAAAATAAGCGGGGTTTCAGAAGAATTACGAATTCTTTATGTTGCATTAACAAGAGCAAAAGAAAATCTTGTCTTTGTGTGTTCTGTAAATTCACAAAAATCAAAAGAGCGAATATCTGCACCTTTATGTTTTTATGATGAAGATGCTAAAAGAAGGTTTAATCCGTTTTCTGTTTATAAATATATGAATTTCAGTGAATGGATTTGTTCTGCTTTTATTTTTCACGAACAAGCAAAGTTTTTGCGTGAGTATGTCGGTATGACCACAACTGAAAAATTAGAGGACAGTTTCAATTTAAAAGTTAATATTGAAACAGAATATGATTTAACAGAATTTGGGGAAGAGCAACAAGAAGAAATTGAAGCAGAAGTAAATTACGATTTACTTGAACAAATAAAAGAACGAGCAGAGTATATTTACCCTTATGATGAACTTTCAACTGTTCTTGCTAAAATTAATGCTTCATCTGTAGAAAAACACATAGCTAGGCGCGAATTTTTTGCAAGTAAAAAACCAAAGTTTGTAAATGAAAAAGCAACAGGTGCAAAGAGAGGTACAGTTGTTCATAAATTCCTTGAGTTGTGTGATTTTAAAAACGCATATGAGAATTTTGACAATGAAATTTCAAGACTTCTTTCAGAATTTAAGTTGACAGAAGATGAAATTTCTGTTATAGATAAATTGGATATTGAAAAATTCTTTAACGATGATGTAGGGCAAAGGCTTTTGAAATCCAATGGAGTTTATAAAGAATATGAATTTTCAGTTCTGAAAAATGCAGGTGAGTTTTACCCAGAATTACCTGAAAAGCTCAAAGATGAAAAAATTGTTGTTCAGGGTAAATTTGACTGTGCTTTTATAGAACCTGACGGTGCAGTTCTTATAGATTATAAGACAGATAAAATTACTGACGAAGAAACTCTTATTTCAATTTATAAAGGTCAGTTGGATGTTTACAAAGCCGCACTTGAAGAATGTATTGAAATTCCTGTTAAAGAAACATATATCTATTCCTTTAAAATTGGAAAATTTATAAAAATTTGATTTTTGAAAGGATTGGTTTTTATGAGTAAAAAAGCAATGAAAATCTGTTTTGGTATTATTGCGGTTGTTATTGTATTTACGGTAGCAGTAGCAATTTTAACCCGCGAAAAAGTGCCGACACTTGAAGAGAAAATTAAATCCGGTGCAGTAATGCACGATGGTACAAAAGATAGTGTTTTTGAGTCACCGGAAGGCAGTTACTCTTTGAAAATTACTTCAGTTTATGAAACCCTCCCTGAAACAACAGATGAAAATGCACCGGATGCAGACAGGGTAGTAGTTGTAATTTATGAGTACTCTAATGATGATATTTCAAATGGTCTTGTTATAAGCTCTGCTCACTTTAAAGCGTATGACAAGTCAGGTAAAGAACTTAACATTTACCCACAGGCAAACCTTTTTGAACCCGGAGAAATAAGTGCTTTGGGTACTCACACCGCAAGTGTTGCTTTTGCTTTAAGCGGTAATGCAGAAAACTATATTCAGGTCGATTATTATAATGACTTAGCTTCTGAAACACCTGACTTGGTGTATGAGGGAGTATGGAAATAAATTTAAAATTAAGAATTAAAAATTTAAATTAAGGAAACGCTACGCGTTTGATTTTAATTATAGTTTGATTGTAATTATAATAATATAAAAAACAACTACATTCTTCAATTTTTGGTCTAACCTTAAATGATAGAATGTAGTTGTTTTCTATTATCTAATTCTTAATTTCTGTTTCCTGTTTCCTTAAATAAACACCTATTTCAAGATACAAAATATTTAATCAACTTCGAAAGCAAATCAATAAAATGAATAAATGATGGCATTCTGAAGAAGTTATCAAATGAAGTACCAATTTCACCTTTTTCTACATGAACAGGTATAAATCTCTGATTGGCAACATCGTTTTGCATAAACTGTGGATAATTTCGATTGCTGAAAACTGTTAACTGCTCTTCGCTTTCAAACATCCATTTGTACATTTCACCATGACCATCGTGAGTAGAGGAGTGCATCATATCTTTTACAAACCAGGTGCTTTCCGGCATTATAGAAGTTGAAGCATCAATTCTGTTGTCAGGAGAAATGAAGTTTTTATCAGTAAATCTTTGTTGTGTATAATCTTCTGGTAAATATCCGTTAATATCGGCACAAGTAGCACCTAAAGATGCATATTTTGTGTCAACAGTACCATCAGAATCATTGAGGTAAGCAGAAACAATCGGAGTTCTCTGCATATTGTAACCAACGACATTATAGAAAGTTGTTCCGTTTGCTTTAGATTCAGCAATCAACTGTTCTGCACTTTGTTGAACTTCGTAGTGATAAAAATCTATTCTTTCAATAAGTTTTGCGTTTTCTACAGCATCAAGCTTCATAAAAACCTTTGCTTCTTCGTAATATTCGTGTGGAACAAAACTCCAGATACCAGGCATTGTAGCAAACATCGGAATAAGTGCTTCATTAAATACTCTGTCCTTTAAATTTAGAACTAATTCATCACCGATTTCAATTAACTCATCTAAAAGCCCTGCGGTTACAAGCATTTCTAAAAGAAGGTAAACCATACCGCCTAAAAAGTCATTTTCAAGCTCCGGCATAGCCTGTGCTGCGTAACGCTCAATGGCATCTGCATTAAGTTCTACCTTACCTGTGTAAAGCTCACCCGCAACAGCAGTGCCTAAAAGTGGGCAGCACTGAAAAATTATTGTTTCAATATCTTTTGTACCGTAAAGTTTAATGTAACTCATAGTAGTTACACCGCCCATACTTGAAGCACGAAGTTGAACTGTATTGTGTTTAGTTAATTCTTTAACTTCCTGAATGTATTGATAAAGACCTTTAGCATTTTCAATAGGGTCAAGTCTGAAGTCGTAACCAAAATAATAGTTGTGGTCTAAACTGTGTTCTACTTCATCTGTAGGGTGGAATTCTTCGCAAGTAACACGTTCTGATGAGTTACCATCTTTATCGAGTGCCAAATCACCAAAAATTTTATTTACACATTCAATTAAAACATCACCAAATGCATTGTAGTCACCGTCATTTATTAACTGACCAGCAGCAGAAACAACTGGCATCAGTTCTCCAATAATGTAACCTGTGTCAGGTCTGAAAAGAACTCTTTCGTTTTTTGTACCCTCATCAAGTGTTAAAGTACCACTACCGAGTGCCGCAACATAAATAATTGGTGGCTCACCACAGTTGCATTCTTCATTTACTGCAAATGCGGGAACAACCGTAAGGGACAATAGAATTACAGAAAGAAATACCGCAAGAACTTTTTTCATAAAAGTACCCCCTAATTTTTTTAAAATGATTTTAACATATTTTGGTAAATTTTTAAAGATAGAAAGTGTATAAAAATTTCAAAGAGAATTTGTTGTATTTACATATTAGAATAAATATGTTAAAATCATTTTAGGAGAGTGTGATTTATGTCTTACAATTCTTTTGCTTACTATTACGATGAATTGACAAAAAATGTTGATTATAAAGGCAGAGCAGAATATATATGTGAAATTTTAAAAAAATATAATATAAAAGACGGTCTTCTTTTAGATTTGGCTTGTGGCACTGGTTCGCTTTCAATTGAACTTTCAAAATTGGGTTTTGAAGTAATCGGAACAGATGCTTCTTACGATATGTTGTCAGAAGCACAGAACAAAGCGGTAGATTGTGGTGAGAATATAATGTTCCTTTGTCAGAGAATGGAAGAAACAGACCTTTACGGCTCTGTAAGAGCAATTGTTTGTGCACTCGACAGTATTAATCACTTAACAGATTATGAATTGGTAAAAAAGACTTTTATAAATCTTAAAAATTTTCTTGATACTGATGGCATAATTGTTTTTGATGCAAATACAATTTATAAGCATCGGAGCGTTTTAGGCAATAATATTTATATTTATGATGAGAAGAATGTTTATTGTGCATGGAGAAACACTTTACAAAGTGATAATAAAACTGTAAATATTAACCTTGATTTTTTTGTCAAAGATGGCGAAAACTATTCAAGATGTGGTGAGAATTTTAATGAGGTAGCGTATACAGATGAAGAACTGACAACTGCAATTGAACAAGCTGGTTTCAGTGTTTTAGCAAGATATGCTGAATCAACATTCGATTTACCGGTCGAAACTACTGAGCGTGTAACTTACATAGTAGGGAGGAGTGACTTTTATGGATGATTTGTTGTATTTGAAAAGTGGAACAGATATAAGAGGCTCTGCGTTTTCAACAGATGGCAAACCGATTGATTTAACTGCTGAAAGATTGCAGGCGATTACCTGGGCATTTGTAAATCATTTAGAGCAAAAAATTAGTAAATTTGAAGATTTAAAAGTTGCAGTTGGTTACGATTCACGAATTTCTTCAATCAATATTAAAATGCTCATTTCTAATGTGCTTGCTGAAATGGGTGTTGATGTGTATGATTGTGGTTTATCTTCAACTCCATCTATGTTTATGTCTATAATTAATCATAATATGGACGCTGCAATAGAAATTACTGCAAGTCATTTGCCGATGGAAATGAACGGACTTAAATTCTTTACCCGTGATGGTGGCTATTCGGGAGATGATATAAGAGAAATTCTTAGTCGTGCTTCCACTAAACAATGGTTGAAAGATGATTTTAAAGCGAGTCCTAAAAAACTCAATAATATGGAAACTTATTGCTCCGGTCTTCGCGAAATGATTAAAAAAGGTGTAAATGCCGAAGATTATGAGCACCCGTTAAAAAATCTTAAAATAGTTGTTGACCCTAGTAACGGTGTGGGTGGGTTTTATATTACAGATGTTTTAGAACCGCTCGGTGCTGATACTTCCGGTAGTGTTGCGGTAAGTCCTAACGGTCATTTCCCGACACATCAGCCTAATCCTGAAAATAAAGCCGCTATGGATGCGATTTCTCAGGCAACTGTTAAAGAAAATGCAGATTTAGGTATAATTTTTGACACCGATTGTGACCGCTCTGCGTGTGTTGATAAAAATGGCACACCTATCAATCGTAATCGTTTAGTAGCCTTAGCATCATATATTGCACTTAAAAATTCACCCGGTGGTATTGTTGTTACCGACTCTGTTACTTCTGATGGTCTTACAGAATTTATTGAAATTGAATTATGTGGTATCCACCGCAGATTTAAGAGAGGTTATAAAAATGTAATAGACGAAGCAAAGCGTCTTACATTTGACGAGGGTAACAAAGCACCTTTGGCAATTGAAACATCAGGTCACGCTGCATTTTTAGATAATTACTACCTTGATGATGGTGCGTACCTTGCAACACAGATTGTTATCTTGTTAGCATGTTTGAGAAAGCAAGGCAAGACTAT
>JAEIGA010015269.1_pt1 | contig 11695 bp, 10 predicted proteins | sample 9270691 | NCBI WGS metagenome assembly JAEIGA01 (sample SAMN17057246, study PRJNA624740) | gut metagenome | biome: biome; isolation source: fecal sample | host: Bos grunniens | place: China: Xizang | collected 2019
GACTATATAAAGAGAAGGTGACTCATCCTTGAGTTCCTTCAAGGCATCCATAAGTCTGAATACGTCCTTGGTATAGTTGAAATACCTAGAACCGACGTCCTGTATTTCAACAATGACTGCATCAAGGGCCTTGATGTCATCGATTGAAAATTCAATATGATTAGTGTCAGGTGTCAGCTCAGTGTCACGGGGAGAAAATATCATTGACAGATTGCCACGCTCCCTGAAGATATCATACATATACCTTCCCTTCTCAGTATCCCAGCAGTTCTGTGTGCAGAAACAGCCCACCTTACCCTCTTGCAGGGTCCTGTCAAGCTGCTCCTCCAATGATGTAGTTCTGAATGAAAACATAAATAACTATTTGATGATTCTGTTCGCTATATCAATGATCTGCTGCGCAAGGGCATCTGCTGCCTGCGAGGTTGCAGCCTCAGCATAGATTCTGATGATAGGCTCTGTGTTCGAGCGGCGCAGATGCACCCACTCCTTTCTCTGCTCGAACGATATCTTCACGCCGTCGATCGTATTGATATCTTCCGCAGCATACTCGTTCTTTACCGCCTCAAGGATCTTGTCGATAAGTGCACTGTCAGAAAGCTCGATCTTATTCTTTGCAATCACATATTCAGGATATGTCGCTCTAAGCTCGGAAACCTTCATGTTCTTATATGCAAGGTTTGTAAGGAAGAGAGCAACGCCCACCATAGCATCACGGCCATAGTGAAGCGCCGGATAGATCACGCCTCCGTTACCCTCGCCTCCGATGACAGCTCCGCACTCCTTCATCTTGGTAGTCACATTCACCTCGCCGACAGCGGCTGCAGCATACTCACCGCCATACTGCTCAGTCACATCTCGCAGGGCACGTGACGAAGACAGGTTTGACGAAGTGGCCAGAGCATAAGGAGCCGCAACCTCATCAAGTGACTTTCCCGTATTGAGAGCCTCATTATATATACGCGACAGGAGATAATCAGCGACGCTCACGAGAGTGTATTCCTCACCGAAAGGATTGCCATCCTCGCAGATAAGCGCAAGTCTGTCCACGTCAGGATCCACCGATATACCGAAATCGGCATGATTTGCCACCACTGCCTCAGAAAGCTCCACAAGGTTCGAAGGCAGAGGCTCCGGGTTATGAGCAAACTCTCCCGTAGGTTCACAGTTCACACATACGCACTCCACTCCCATACGTTCGAGAAGACGAGGCATAATGATACCTCCAACCGAATTGACAGCATCGAGAACCACCTTGAAACCGGCTTTCTTCACAGCCTCGACATCAACAGTCGGAAGATCTAGGACTGCGTCAAGATGTGCATCAGTAAAATCCTTCTCCTCGATTGTTCCAAGAGAATCAACATCAGCAAAGTCAAAATCACCGATTTCAGCACATTCAAGAATTGCAGCGCCCTCCTGTGCATTAAGGAATTCTCCCTTTTCATTCAAAAGTTTAAGAGCGTTCCACTGCTTAGGGTTATGAGAGGCGGTAAGGATGATTCCTCCATCAGCCTCCTCAAATATCACAGCCATCTCTGTTGTCGGGGTCGAAGCGAAACCAGCCTTGATCACATCCACGCCGCAAGCCACTGCAGTTCCGCAGACAAGCTGCTCCACCATATCACCGGAAAGTCTCGCATCCTTTCCTACCACTATCCTATATCGTTCTGCCGACGGCTTCGGCCTGCGCTCTTTCAGTTTGACGCAATACGCATATGTAAACTTGACAATATCTATAGGAGAAAGACCTTCTCCGGGAGCACCGCCAATTGTTCCGCGGATGCCTGAAATTGATTTGATGAGAGTCATATAATATATATTAATCTAAACATGCAAAATTAAAATTTAATGCCAGCAATTACAAATTTAATATTACTTTTGCAGCCCAAACGAATATGACATGAAAGCTATCTGGACTATACTTCTGCTCATCGCCTCAAACGTATTCATGACCTTTGCATGGTACGGCCATCTCAAGCTTCAGGAGATGAAGATTTCATCGAGCTGGCCATTGATTCTGGTCATCCTCTTTTCATGGGGCGTGGCCTTTCTCGAATACTGCGCCCAGGTTCCGGCAAACCGAATCGGATTCATTGACAACGGAGGTCCATTCAACCTGATGCAGCTCAAGGTCATTCAGGAAGTGATTTCACTTACCGTGTTCACTGTGATTGTCACTCTGATGTTCAAGAACCAGGGACTTCAGTGGAACCATTTTGCAGCATTTTTCTGCCTCATCATGGCTGTTTTCTTCGTATTCTTGAAGTAAAATGCATAAAAAGTGTGATTTTTTTGCAGAAAAATTTGGAAGTAATAAAAAAATGCGTACCTTTGCAATCCCAAAACGATAACACGCTCGGTTCGTATAACGGTTAGTACTCAAGATTCTCAATCTTGCAATAGGGGTTCGATTCCCCTACCGAGTACCAGAAGCCTCGCAAAATGCGAGGCTTTTTCTTTTTTTACTATATTTGTTCTCCCAAAAGCAGAACAGCATGAACAGATATATCATATTTCTTACATCAATAGCTATGACACTAGCCTCAGCCATCGCATGCGATGACAAAGACAAGAAACCATATCCGCCAAGCATAAACAGGCCCGAAACGGAAACTGACACCACTCCCGAGTCAAAGGAGCCCATCATAATCACTCCGACTACAGAACCAGGAGGATACATCGAAGATCTGTCACTCCTGCGCTACACTCCTGGAATGCAGATCAATGTTGATGACAAGACTTTCTCTTCAAGGCTCAACGAGGTAGCAGAGGCCGGTTTCAAGTATGTAGAGCTCAAGTTCAAATATGCTTATGGTCTGACTACAAGAAGCGATGAGGAAGTAAACAGGATCTTTGCCTCGATGCAGGAGCAGCTTGATGCAAAGGGAATCACAGTCTGGTCAATCCATCTCCCATATGACAATGCGACATGGAACAACATAGGTGGAGCTGAAGACATACGAAGTCAGTCAGTCGCTCATCTCATAAGGGTCATGAGACTGTGCTGCAGTCATTTCAAAACCTGCAGGAACTTTGTGACTCATGCGAGCAAGGGTGTCCTCTCCCCAAGATCACAGTCGATTTCACAGGCAAAGAAATCACTCGGAGAAATGGTGCCGGTCGCTAATCAGCTCGGTGTGAGAATCTGCGTGGAGAACCTTGTAGGAAGCCTTTGCTACTATTATTCAGAACTGGAATCCGTATGCAAGGATTTCCCGGAAGTATACTACACGTTCGACATAGGACATGCTAACTGCAAGGGATATGACGTAGTTGAATTCCTTCAGAACGAAGGTACCAGACTCGGAACAGTCCACATCCATGACACAATCTTCAACTCGGGAAAGGATACGCACATGATGGTATGGGAAGGAGACATCAAAAGATGGGGTGAGGTTTATAAAACCATGCTCGAAACCAACAGGTACAGAGGAGTCTTCATGTTCGAGCCACAGGACAGCCAGAGCGCAAAAGATGTAATGGCTGCCTACGAAAGGGTTGTCAGCGACTTTATCGCACTGATGGAAAAATAGGGGTCTATTTCACCCCGAGAATATTGATCTGAGAAGGCATGATTTCGAATCGGACAGGAGCCTGGCCGACATTTTCGCCGTCAACCTCCACATTAGGAAGCACATTCTCGGGAATAACTTCCACTTTGGCTCCTCTTCCGACACAGAGTTCCTTTACCTTTGTAAACGAACCTGTAAAGAGTCTGAAAGCCTTGCGTGCTATGATACTCAGCGGAAGATCCGGTATCACCGTAATGTCTACAAGACCGTCATCCAGCAAAGCGTCAGAAGTCTGACGCATTCCTCCTCCCGAATACTTCCCAATGCCGAAAGCTATGGACAGAATGTCGCCATCATAGAGAATGCTTCCGTCACAAATCACCCTGACCTTGACCGGAACTCTCGTTCTCAAGCATTTCAAAAGAGCCAGAGCATAGAGTATTTTGCCTCTGTAACCAAGTTTCTTATTGACATTCACTACCTTGCACACGTCAGCATCGAGCCCGGCTCCAGCTACATTCACCATATACAGATGCTTGTTCACTGAAGAGTCAGAATTCAGAAGACTCACCTTTACTATGTCCTGACGGATGAAAGATCCGGATGCCAGAAGGGCGATAGCTTTCTTCATGTCCCTAGGAACACCGGTGGACCTTATCCAATCGTTTCCCGAGCCCATCGGAAGAACAGCCAGGGTAAATTCGTCTGTCGATGTCCCGGCAGCAACAGCCTCGGGGCTCTCGACGTAAGAAAGGATTCCATTCAGCACATCGTGAACAGTCCCGTCTCCACCTACAGCTATGACACGCCTGTAACCTTGTGATGCCACACCGTAAGCAATGTCGTGCGCATTACCATCCTTACCGGTATAACGGCACTGATAATCAACCCCATACGATTCAAGCACAGCTTCTGCCCCACGCCAGAGAGAGCCGGCCTTTTTAGAAGCAGCATAGACATTGACTATGACAATCCACTGTTCCATCATTACTTGATCTTAATGACCATATCATAAGATATGGGCCACAAACGACATTTGGTGATTAAAAGGAGAACAAAAGTAGTAAATAAAGGGAACGTATGAAATTTTTTTGTAATTTTGCAGAGATATTGACCTTAATAAATAGTGAAATGGGAAAAGTAATTGCTATAGCAAATCAAAAGGGTGGAGTCGGAAAGACAACTACCGCCATCAATCTGGCGGCTTCATTGGCGGTTCTTGAGAAAAAGGTGCTCATCATTGACGCCGACCCTCAGGCAAACACGACTTCCGGACTTAATTTTTCCCCTGAGGATGATCAGAAGAGAACCCTCTATGAGGTGATGATCGGCAAGATCGACGTCAGAGACGCTCTGATTCAGACAGAAATCGAGCTGATGCACATGATCCCGTCACACATCAACCTTGTCGGCGCAGAAATAGAGATGCAGGCAGTCAGTGACAGAGAGTCGATACTCAAGAACGCCCTCGCTCCAATCAGGGATGACTACGACTTCATCATCATAGACTGTTCTCCGTCGTTAGGAATCATAACCGTGAATTCACTTACGGCAGCCGATTCTGTGATGATACCGGTGCAGCCTGAATTCTTCGCGCTGGAAGGTCTTGGCAAGCTGCTCCAGACCATGCGTCTGGTGCAGGGCGGCCCGAACCCTGACCTTACCATCGAAGGTTTTGTCGTAACCATGTTTGACGGCCGAACCAAGGTGCACAACCAGGTGCTCGGAGAACTGAGAGAGCATTTCAAGGACATGGTGTTCGACACCATAATTCAGAGAAACATCAGACTTAGCGAGGCACCGTCACATGGAAAGCCTATCATTCTGTATGATGTGATCTGCAACGGTACCGCAAACTATCTCAACCTCGCAAAAGAGGTTCTCGAAAAGAATTCCCTCTAAAATCAGAAGAATAAGATGAGCAAACAGCAGAGAGGACTTGGTAAAGGCCTTGGAGCACTTCTCGGAGGTGATGCACCAGACCTTACCCACGTAAGAAAGCCGGTCGGCTACGTCAACAAGCAGGTTGTTACTGAGAGCCCAGTGAAGACCCAGGACACTGCCGACATATTGAGGATTCCTGTCGATATGATCGAACCGAATCCTTACCAGCCTCGAATGAGCTTTGACCAGGAGGCACTCGAGGAACTCGCAGATTCGATCAGGACGCTCGGTCTGATCCAGCCGATCACTGTGCGCAGGAAACCTGACGGACGCTACCAGATCATCAGCGGTGAAAGAAGATTCAGAGCCTGTCGTCTTGCCGGATTTGAAATGGTTCCGGCATATATACGCGATACCAACGACCAGGGAATGCTGGAAATGGCTATCGTGGAGAACATCCAGAGAGAGGATCTGGACCCTATAGAAGTTGCACTGAGCTACCAGAGGCTCATTGAAGAGTGCAGTCTCACACAGGAGCAGATGGCAATCCGAGTAGGAAAGAAACGCGCATCGGTTACCAACTACCTCAGACTCCTCAAACTCCCTGCAAAGATTCAGCACGACCTGAAGGTCGGACTTCTTAGCGTCGGCCATGCCAAGGTGCTCCTCGGCATCGAGGACCTCAAACTCCAGGAATACCTGTGCGACCTTGTCATCAAGGAAGGACTTTCTGTACGTCAGCTTGAAGAGAAGCTCGCAAAACTCGGGGAAGCCAAGAAGAAGAATGAGCCAGAGGCTCAGGACCTTCCGGAAGAATATTTCAAGGTTCTCGAGCTTGTCGGCAAATATTTTGAAAACAGCATCAGCCTGAAACGCTCAGGTAATGGAAAGGGATCGATGACCATCCGTTTCACTTCAGATGATGAAGTAAAGCGATTCCTTAAGGCACTTGAAGACTCTAAATTCTGATGCAGAAAACACACAGATACATATTGATGACAGTCATCTTCCTTGCAGGCTTTGCGTTTCAGGCGCAGGCCCAGTTCAAGGAAGGAGCTTTCACGCAATCATACATAGACGAGTCAGACAGCACCGCGGTGAGTGACACAGCCGACAAATTGTTCTCTTTCAAGGAATTGTTCAGAGGTCTTGCTCACAAGAGCGAACTGAAGATCGGTACGATGTTCGCCGGTTCAGTAATGCTTCCGGGTTCTGCACAGATCTACAATGGTGACTATTGGAAGCTTCCCATTGTGTATGGAGGACTTGGAGCCCTGGCGGGATCAGGTGGTTATTACCTGCATACCTACAACAAGTCCAAGAAGGCATACGACAATTTTATGGCTGAAAAATCAGCCTTTGAGACTGCAAACCCCGGTCAGACCTATCAGTTTACAGCCCCCGAGATAAATTACAAAGCCAAGACCACGGGAACCTGGCTTCTTGCAGGAGCAGGACTTGTCTACTGGGGATCGCTGATGGACGGACTTGTAAGCTACAAGAGTGACAAGGATCCATTGCCGGGAAGAGCCACCCTCTACTCTGCCCTTCTGCCAGGCCTCGGCCAGATCTACAATGGTGAATTCTACAAAGTGCCGATCTATTGGGGCTGTATAATGGGATCGGTTCATTTCCTCATGAACTTCAACACAAACTACAAGAGATTCAAGAGGATACACAATGAGGCTACTACAGATCCAAGCTATTCGGAAAACATCAGCGCGGAAACCGCGGTATGGTATCGAGATGTATACAGAAGATACAGGGATTATTCCATTGTAGCCACTGCAGCATTCTATCTTCTTCAGGTCATAGATGCCAACGTCTTCGCATACATGCACGACTTTGAAGTCAGTGATGACATAACCATGGATATTGAGCCTACTGTAATCGCACCGGACAATGCATACGCGTTCCACTCTTCGAACATAGGTGTCAACAATGCAATAGGTCTGAGATTAGGAATAAGATTCTGACAAATAATCGAATTATAACATAATGACAATAAAAAGGCTTATCACAGTCGCTCTTGCGACTGTTTTTATTTCAGCTCTATCGGCTGAAGCTCAAGATAACAACGTTAAAAAGAACAGAAAATCGCTTGAGCAGGAAAATACTGAACTTCGCGCAAAGATGGATTCGCTTGTTGCTGAACTTGACAGATACCGTGCGGAACTCGAGGTAGCAGACAGCATCAGAAGGGAATTGGCCGAACAGGAAGAGATGTCTGAAACAGATGAAGCACAGTTAAGCCCTGAAGACTATACTGCAGAGGTATCTGACAGCCTTCTGAGCATATGGTACCTGCAGAAGAACACATCGATGGAAGAGGACATCGATATGGATTCCGTCAAGTTCGAATCAAGCGTTCCGGATTCAGTCTATATGGACAGGCTGGCGAAGATGAACTCATTCATCAGACTACCCTACAACGACATTGTCAGGAACTACATAATCCTCTACTCTGAGAAAATGGGAGTCAGAATCGAGAACATCCTCGGCCTTTGCTCTTATTACATGCCTATATTCCAGGAAACCCTCAACAGATATGACCTTCCCGAGGAGCTCAAGGCCATGGCGATCATCGAGTCGGCCCTCAACCCGACTGCTGTATCCAGAGCCGGAGCAAAGGGTATGTGGCAGTTCATGTACGGTACAGCAAAGATGTACGGACTTCATATCGATTCATTCGTAGATGAAAGACTCGACCCTGTAAAATCTGCAGATGCAGCAGCCAGATACCTTAGAGATGCCTACAACATCTTCGGAGACTGGAATCTCGCGATAGCATCATACAACTGTGGAGCCGGAAATGTAAATCGCGCCATCAGAAGAAGCGGCGGAAGCAGGGCGTTCTGGGACATCTGGCCATATCTTCCACGAGAGACACGCGGTTATGTTCCCGCATTTGTAGGAGCACTCTACACAATGAAATATTATAAGGAGCATGGCATCCGTCCGGCAGCGACAGAGATGCCCGTACATGTCGATACATTCAAGATCAACAAGATGCTCCATTTCAAGCAGGTCTATGAACTTGCAGGAGTTCCGATGGAACAGCTGAAGAACCTCAATCCTCAGTACAGACATGAAATCGTACCGGGCAATGAGAGAGAGTATATTCTCAGAATTCCATACAACTACACCAACGCCTTTATCGATCAGGAGGACACCCTCTACAGACATAAGGCAGATGTGTATTTCAATCCGGCCACAATCAAGAAGATCAAGGACGGCAGCGACGGAGAGAGAATCGTATACAAGGTCAAGAGCGGTGATTATCTCGGCAAGATCGCATCGAAATACAGAGTCAGCGTAAATCAGATCAAGAGGTGGAACAACCTTAAGAGTAACAACATCAGAGTCGGTCAAAGACTGATTATCTACAGAGGTGGCAAAGTGACAACTTCATCGTCGTCATCAGCACAATCATCGTCAACCGCGACCAAAACCACAGCAGCAAAGCCAGCTTCTGCTCAGACGTCAGCCAGCAAGACATCTACTGTAAATCCGTCTGCCGAGTATACGGTCTACACAGTACAATCAGGGGATTCTCTTTACCAGATTGCAAAGAAATTCCCAGGAGTAAGTGCTCAGAATATCATGGATTTCAATGGAATCGGCAGCAACATCAAACCAGGTATGAAGATAAAGATTCCTAAACTCTAAAAGGAAAATACTGACTGAAGTTCAAGCTCGGCTTTGCCGGGCTTTCTTTTTTCCTGCGGCATAAAGGGATATGCAGTGTAAGAGGCTCTCAGATACAGTTTCAGTTCACTCGAGATTCTTGCAGAGAGCATCAGAGCTGTCCATATGCCCCTGCCATAATAGGCTGGTACATTAAAGGCACCAGGGGCACTCCTTTCATACACATATATTCTGTCATCCCAGTCATCTATCCTGAATAGTCCCTGTCTTAGCCAGACAGAGAGATTGCTTACCATATATCCACCTTCGATATAAGACAAAAGCCCCCAGCCCGAACAGGACAATGCATTGACTCTCGTATTAATACGAAATTTTCCTAGTTCAGACATCACATCCATCCTCATATCCGTCCTGAAAGCCTCTCCCCAAGTACGATATCTTTCGCTGATGCGTGCCTTCACGCTGAGCCGCTCAGTTGGCATCCACTCCCAGATCACCAGACATTTTGCCTGAGTGCTCAAGCCTCTGTCATTCTTCTTGGGTGAAGGAAGGTGAACACAATCAAGTGTCACGGCGATCTTATGCTTATTCAGAAATGCAACGTCAGCACTCAGCGACACACCATATTCATTGGTCGGAGATGAGACGCTGCACATAGCACCCGCATATCCGGATCGGAAAGAGGGAGGATAATAACGGAGCATAGCAGCTAATCTCAAAGACTCTCCGGCAGGTACGATCGTCCCGGCCAGAGCCGCAGCGCTTCCGGAACTCCAATCATAAGCAGCCTCAGCAAAAATATCGGTTCCTCTGATACACCATCTTGTATCCAATGAAGACATCCTGGACGCTGACTCATAGGTTCCAGCATGAAAATCAGAATAATGCGTAATTGCCAAGTGCCCGTATCTGCCATATCTGGAAATGTTGACGGCTGGCATAAGCCGCATATCACGGAACTGTCCCTTGAAGGACTTTATACCGGGCAGATTCATGAATCCCGAAATCATATATCTACCTATTGTAGTTTCTGCTGCTACACCGGTAAAAGCATAATTACCCGTAAAGGATGATGGTAATGACAAGCCGGTAGGATTCTTCATAAAGGAGGATGTGGAAGACAGCGAGCTTAAAGACAATCCGCTTCGCAAGGCCAGTCCCTGTCCGAATCTTGCATTGAAATCCCCAAGAATGAATCTTGTGTGCATATTTTTCGAGTTCAGCAATACGCCTGCCGTGTAATTCAACGCATCCGGCTTGAATCTGCCATATGGAGAGTTCACCGCAGCTGCCACATGCAAGGCATCACCATATTGAATTCTGGACTTCATCCCGGTCATCCACAGATACCCGTCCTGACGTTTCACTCCAGCCCTGAGGGTTGCATCAATACAGAGCCGGGGATCTTCCTGAAGATAAATATCGGTCAACGCTTTGGAATCCAATGAGATAAAAGGAGATATCCTGCTTGTGAATTCTTCACCGAAACCGTCAATCATAGACAGTTCCACAAGAGAGAACACATACCCATGCCTTCGCCTGTAATCATCAAAAGACATGGCCCTGTATCTGTCAAGAAGTCCTGACGCAACCATCTCAGCCACTGAGCACTGATTAAGCTTCAACTGCCTGTTGATCAGATGCGAAAGGCTTTCAAAGTCATCATCGCTGACCTCCTCAGGAGTTCCGGCACCAAGAAACCTCATGATTTCGTATATCCCCTCTATTTCCTGCCCGGCAAGAGCCATTTCCGCCACCAGACATACAACAGTCACAATCTTCCTCATAAACCGTCACATTGTCACCCAAAAATAAAGGACGGCTTCAGCTATATTGTTGTTTTATGCTAAAACAACTCAAGATTTTTCTTTTTTTTATAATCATTTAACTATTTTTGTGGAATTAACATTACATATGTTTCATAGTTCATTCTAATATAGAGATGGAACAGATAACACTTAAAGACAAAACATTCAGGGTATCAATCCCATATGAGAAGATCTCTCAGGCTATTGATTCGGTAGCCGAAAAAATCAATTCAGACTTTAATGGATGCGAGGACGTTCCGGTCCTTCTATGCGTGTTGAACGGTTCGATAATGTTCATGTCAGAGCTTATGAAGCGAATTGACTTCAACTGCCAGATCGTGTCCATCAAACTCAGCTCATATGAGGGAACGTCTTCTACCGGTGATGTCAAGACAGCCATGGGGCTTACTGCTGACATCAGAGGCAGAAGAGTCATTATTGTGGAGGATATCGTTGACTCTGGCAACACGATTGTCCAGCTCAACAAAATCCTTTCGGATGCAGGAGCGTCAGAGTGCAGGACATGTACCCTTCTCTACAAACCTGAGGCTTGCAGAAAAGATATCACACTCGATTATGTCGCTATGGAGATTCCTAATGATTTCATCGTTGGATTCGGACTTGACTACGACGAGCTCGGACGTAACTATAAAGACATCTACACCATCGTCACCGAATAAGGCCCCCCTCGACAACTGAACTGACATAACTTAATTACTTATAGAAAACTAAATTACTTATAGAAAACCAAATTACTAGAAATATGAAATATTACGTTTTGTTTGGCCCTCCAGGTGCAGGAAAAGGCACACAGGCCACAGCAATGGTAGAAAAGTACAA
>JAEIGA010015271.1_pt1 | contig 11695 bp, 9 predicted proteins | sample 9270691 | NCBI WGS metagenome assembly JAEIGA01 (sample SAMN17057246, study PRJNA624740) | gut metagenome | biome: biome; isolation source: fecal sample | host: Bos grunniens | place: China: Xizang | collected 2019
CTATTGCGCCACGCCTCAGCACAGTCACCTTTTCCTCCGACACTTTTATGTCGCAGAGCACTGCGCCGCCCTCGCTGTTTTCCTCGTAGGAGAGGAAAATGCAGCCGTCCTTTTCACGAATACTTGCAAGGGGCGTCGATTCGCTTACCTCGGCATCCGATTCCATACCGCCGTCTAAATTCTTTATGTAGGAGCTTATCCTTATCCTGACCTTTTCGTTTTCCATAATTATCTCCGATTAGTTAGGCAAGAGTAAATAAAAGGTTACCCACCTTGCAAAGAGCCGATGGGCAACCGAAGAGAAATCAAAGCTTTTACCCGAGGGACTGCTTTTTCTTCATATTGTATTCGCTTCTCGGGTTAACGAATTCACGCCAGTTAAGGCTTCCAGATTCAAGGGCTGTGACAAGAGCCTCGGCAGTGGCAATATTTGTCGCAAGGGGAACGTTATAAACGTCACAAAGACGGAGAAGCGTATTCTCGTAGTCGTGAACCTCCTTTGAAGGGTCGGTACTCCTGAAATAAAATACCAAATCCACCTCGTCAAAGGAAATCTTCGAAGCTATCTGCTCCATACCGCCAACGTTACCCATCATAAGAGTTTCTATTTCAAGCCCGGTATGCTCGGATATATACTTGCCCGTAGAATAGGTTGCGCACAGATGGTGACGGCCAAGAATTCCGCAATACGCAAGACAGAATTGAGCCATTAGTTCTTTTTTATTGTCGTCAGCTATAATAGCAATATCCATTCATTTCCTCCTCGGGCAGTAAATTGTGTTTTAAAAATACGCCTTTTTTCTTTCATATATTTTAACATAAAATCTTTTATTTGTCAATGTAAATCGGGAATTTTTTACATATTGTGTAATTTGAGAAAGTTGTGGCTTGACTTACCGCCGAAAACTGTGTTATACTAACCTCGCGGCGGAGCTCGAACCACCGATGCGCCGCCGTTTTGAGAAATACAAATCAAGGAGTGATATTATGACGGTACATCTTTCCGATTACAAGCATCTTTTCAGGGGAGAGGATGCAACTCTTGCTTTGCAGGAGGCACTATATCAGTGCAAAACTCACCCCGGCTCAACTCTGAAGCTGGGAGGCGGCACTTTAAATTTCTCGGGTAAATACGCATATCAGAAAGAATATTATATATCCAACAACGATTACAGCAGAAAGAACATAATCTTCCCTCTCATCGGAATGACCGACACGGTAATAGACGGCGAGGGTGCGGAGCTTCTTTTTGAGGGTGAGGTTCTCCCCTTTGTAGTTGACGGCAGTTCGGGTGTAAAAATCAAGAATCTTTCAATAGACTATCCCCACCCATACTTTTTCCAGGCGGATATCACAGCTGCGGCAGAGGATTTTCTGGAGCTTGAATTTGACGAAAGCCAGTTTGATGCGACAGTTGAGGATGAAAGAGTAATTTTCACCAACAAGGGCAACGGCTTCAAGGTAAAGACCGGAAGAGTTATGGTTATGGAATTCGACAAGGATACCACAGCCCCATCATCCTCTATTCCGGCATACCATCTTTATATGTTTGACGAAAGCGACGGCTGGTTCCTTGAGCGTATGTACCGCTATGTAAAGCCAAAGCAGCTGGCATCCAATAAAATCCGTTTTGACGGACATTTCGGACATATTCACAACGTTGGTAACAAGCTTATCTGTACCTGCGGCCCCGGCAGAAGATGCCCCGGTATGCTCCTTAACGATTCCTCCGATACGGTTATTGAAAACGTAACGATGTACTCCTCAGCAGGAATGGGAATAGTCGGTCAGCTTTGCGAAAACATCACCCTGAGCGGTGTAAAAATGATACCCAACAAGGCAAAGGGTCGCTATCTTTCGGTAAACGCCGATGCCACTCATTTCATAAACTGCACAGGCGCGGTGCGTCTTGAGGGCTGCATATTTACGAATATGCTTGACGATGCTCTTAACTGCCACGGAAACTATCTGAAGATAGCAGAGGTCATAGACTCCCATACTCTTCTCGCCACCTTTGGTCACCATCAGCAGCAGGGAGTCAACGTAATTCGAGTAGGCGACGTTGTAAACCTTGTGGATAACCTGCCCATGACACCGATTGCACGTCTGACCGTCAAGGCATCGACCCTTATATCTTCCACCTTCGTAAGAGTGGAATTCGAAGAGGAGCTTCCCGAAATAAAGGATGGCTTCACCCTTGAAAACTTTACACGGATGCCGGAGCTTTATATAAACAACTGTGAAAGCGGCTACAACCGTCCCCGAGGCTTCCTGCCTTCCACCTGGAAAAAGACGGTTATTACGAACAATACCTTCTACAATATGAACACAGCCATTCATTTTACCGGCGACAGCAACAGCTGGTTTGAGGCGGGCGGTGTGCGAGACGTTACAGTCAAGGGCAACCGATTTGTCAATTCAGCTTATGCCGGAGGCTCTGTTATCGCCGTATCCCCTCACCTTAAGGATATGGACACCCTCTACCACAGCGGTATTGTAATAGAGGATAACTATTTCGAGCTTCACGAGAAGAGGTTCCTCGCAGCAAAGAACGTTGACGGTCTTATATTCAAAAACAATACCTATAAGCAAAACGACTCCCTCCCCGCTCACGGCGAGGCGGGCGAGGGCGGATTTAAGCTTGAGCCCTCCTGCGCAAATACCGATATCGAGCCTGTAAAGGAAATTTGACCAAAACAACTCTAAAAAAGCCCCGATGCCGAAATTATACACGGCATCGGGGTTATCTATTCATTTTGCTACTTGAAAGTTTATATTATTTTTCTTTCGTGAATAAAAATATTCCTCGCAGCTTGAAGGCTTACGTTGATTTTGTGACCTGAAGGTTTAAAATTTCTCGTTGCCGTTCTGCCTCCTCGGGATATCCCGCTATATGGCGCCGAGGGTCAAATGGCGCATCGGGAGATTCTCCGTAAAGGGATTCGTAAAGCGCCCTTCTTGCCTCGTATTCCCTCTGTCTCATAGCCTCGGTATTCTCTCTGTGAGAAAGCTTCGGGTCGGGGTAAATCGGCGGCATAATATGAAGTATGTGTTTCACACGCAAAAATCCGTTTTCATCATATTCCCCTGCGCACTCTCTCATTTCTGTGAAGGTAGGGATAATTGGAACTCCGTTAGTTGAAGCGAAGCGAAAGGCGCCGTCACGGTATGGGCGGGGACGTTTATAGTTAAACCACATTTCCTGCTCAGGATATATGAGCACGAAGCTCTCTTCCGAAAGCAGCCTCTTCAATGCGGGAGTAAAATTTCTCGCCATATAAGAGGGAGAGGGGGATACGGGCATTGTATTGCAGTTTTTCATAAGGAACCCGAAAAGTCCCTTCATAAAAACGTTGGTCTGCTGTACTATTATATGAAATTTTTTACCCTTCCCGCAAGCCTTCGCCAAAATTCTCGGCGGAGTGGAATCTGTGATACCGTAGTGATTAGCCGTTATTATAGCGCCGCCCTTGACGGATAGCGCATTTTCAAGCCCCACGATTTCGGTGTCCTTATTAAATTTTTTCGTCATAGCCTCAGCAAGCCATCTTGCGATAAGAGCCTTCACTCTCGCAATCGGTCCTCTGCGCAGATTGTCAAAGGGCAGAATAACTCTTTTAACGTCCTCCTCGCCAATCACGGGGTCTGAAAGCTCCACCTTGCGGAAGGTGTCCCCCTCGGCTATTGCCTTTTCAATATTTTCAATTACTCGGAGTCTTTCCTCCGAAAGCTTCGGTGTATTATTCAAAGCAGCTCTCCTTAAAAATCAAGCAAAGGATATCTCGTTAAAATATTCATACCTCAGAGCCTCGGCTATTCCATCGTCCTCGGCGAGGTATATCTCCTCCGCTGTGCGGATAAGCTTTTCCCCTCTCCTCATATCCTCAAGCCGCCTTTCCTCGGGATAGCCCGAAAGCCCTCGGACAAGCTGAGCATAAAATGGAGTTTTCCTTGCGAAATGCCAGAATTTATCCTCATAGGGTACGTTTTCGTAGTGCCAGGGCTTATTAAACATATTGAAGTGAACGAGATGTAAGCTCTCCTCGGCCATATCTCTTCCGACAATCGCCTGCTTGTTCCAGCCCTCGGGAAGATATCTCACTCTTCCCCGACAAAGGAAATTAAGATAATCCTGGTCCGGCGCTACCGTATTGAAATTGTATTTTTTAATAAGGTAGGTGAACTTCTCCTCTACCCTCTCACGTCTGAAGCCCTCAAGATTCATAACGAGAACACCGGAATTAAAATACTCTGCCGGGTCACCGACTCCGATATGACGCTCGACGTACTTGCGGAAGACGGGCTGTATTACGACGCTCTCGTCGGTTACGGCGCAAAGCAGGTCGGAGTCGAGATTGCATAAGTTATAAAGCTTTGCTACGTCGTCGCAAAGAACTATGTCGCAATCAAGATACACCGCCTTTTTTAAGTCTGGGAACATTGACGGTATGAAAAGCCTGTAATATATCGACTCGGAATAGTAATCACGAAGCCTCACCTTCAAATACTCCCTTATAGGAGCTATTTTTTCTTCCATGGAATGAACGCTGATTTTTACGTTCGGTTTTACCGCTTTTCTCGTCAAATTAAGGCTCTCGTCCGAAATTCCGAGGGAGAGTATGTGTACGTCGTAAAGGTTTTCCTCCTCCGCATACTCCGACAACGACAAAAGCGTTACCGAAAGATAAGGCAGATAGTTTTCGTCTGCCGCAAAAAACACGGGAATAATATTTTTACTGTTCGCCATAATTGTTATCCTTTATAATTCGTAAGCCGCAAAGCGCCTCTCGTCACAGGTCGGCTTAACGTTTATGCTGCCACGGCATTTTGCCGATTTACCCTTTGGCAAATTACATAGTTGCCTTCTCGTCTGCAGCCTCTTTTATCCTATCGTATTTTTTATAGATTTCTTCATAGCTGTAATCCTTCAGCTTCCCTCTTACAAGCTCCCTGTCCCAGGGCTTTATGTTTTCCGTGCGGAAATATGGCAGCCATCTTATAGTCATAGCGAAGTGCCTGATAAGGGTTTTATCCGAGGTCTTACGCTGCTCGTTGTAGCGCCTGTTAAGTATAAGCTTACGCTTTGCGTACTTGTTCAGTGCGTGCTGGTCGAAGAGCAGCATTTTTTTATCGTTGCACAGGACCCGACATTTTTTAAACACGCCATCGTCAACCATAGCCTTCATATTAAAAAGGAACACGCCCGAATTCAGATACCTCGGCCCGAAGAAGATTTTGCCGAAATAATCACGAACCCCCGCAAGATGGTAATCCCCGAGGTCTGTATCGTAAAGCTCCTCTATATTTCCCCTCGCCATAACGTCGGTGTCAAAATAAAGAAGCTTATCCCCAACACTGGGATAAAGCTCGTCGGCAAAGAGCCTTATCATGGCGTAAGGAGTATAGGAGGACGTCAGGTTTTTACTGTGAATAAGCTCACGCCCGAAGCTCTCCCCAAAATCTATAAGATGCACCTCGGATATAGGATTTTTCTCCTTTATCACCGACCGAAGAAGCTCCGTCATGTCTTCGGTTATGGGTCTGTACCTCTCGTCCACGTCGGTAAGATCCATGGTGCCTATGTAAAGCTCTATGGGTCTGTCTGTATATTCGATAACGGAAAGCACCGTGAGCAAAACGCCACGGAAAACGTTTTCATTTCCGCACATCAATATTTTCATTGAGGTATTATTATTCACAAGCCTCTCCTCTCCGATATTTATCATTTCATAGCGCAAAGCCGCTCTCGTTTATAATAGTACAAATCTACTCGCCGTCACTTGCCGCCTCGGCTGACGCGCCTGCGGAAGAGGTATCACATTCCTCCGCTTTTACGTATTCTATTACCCTCACGTCAGACAGCGCAAGTCTTCCCTCCATAACCGAGCGAACCCTCTCGGCAAGCGCCCAGGCGGCTTCTCTTACGGGAATATCCGTGTCGGGATATATAGGACCGTCTATATAAACGTCGGAGCCTATGCCCATCATACGCTTTTTATACACTCTCGTCATAACGAAAACAGGCTTTCCAAGCTTCACGGGATAGTCAAAGCTGCCCGAGGAAAAGGGCCTTACGAAGGGACAATAGGGCCATAAATGCGCCTCGGGATATATTACGACGGTGTTTCCCCTCTCACACCTCGCCTTTATTGCCGAGGTAAAATTACGCACAGCCGAAAGCTCCGTCGGCAAGGGTATTCCTCCCGCAAGGGGGAGAATTGGTCCAAGCACGGGAAGAGAAAAATTCTTCGAGCTTATAACCACGTGGCAATATCTCGGGAAGGTCAGCATATTCGGAGTAAAGGCGTCTGCCGCAGCCTGCGTATGGTTGCCGTAGACGAAAACACCCGATTTAGTATATTTTCTGAAATTCTTTTTTCCTATATACCTGTCCCTTGAGAAGAATTTTGTGTAAATGAAGGCAATAGGTGGCAGTATAACTCTGTAAAGGGCGAGGGCGAAAATCTTTGAAAAAATGCTTTTCCTCTCGTATTTGTAGCTTTTGTCTATCTTCTTTTCTTTAAGATTGCCTCCGTCAAAATCCTCGCTAAAGTCACGGTAGACGACAGTGCGTTTAGGGTATTTGGATTTTTTGTCCTTTTTCTCGTTTATCAAAATATCCTCCTCCCCACAAGCTCTACTTAAAAGCCCGAGCACATTATATCGGTTTTATTGTACCACAACGAAATAAAAAATGCAATATTTGCCAATTCCACTAAAAATGGAATTCTCTCACCCGGGTGAACCATGCTGTCCGATGCCTCTCCACAAAAGTGAGAAATTCAAAACGAGCATTGACTTTATATATTATTTATGATAAAATTTAAGCAGAGCATTGGCATTTTGTAAACTTTCATTTACATATATAACAAAAACCAACCGCAGGCGGTGACAATTTAAAGCAAACGGGCGGGCTTTCGGAAATATGGAGGGTTCTTTATGGAAAGCATTAAGGAAATTATAGCAAAAAATCTTGTGGAGCTGAGGCGGGCGAAAAAATATACTCAGCAGGACTTAGCTCGGGAGCTTAATTATTCGGATAAGGCAATTTCACGCTGGGAGCACGCAGAAACCTTGCCTGACATTGAAACCCTTTGCAAAATATGCGACCTGTACGGCGTCAAATTTGAATACCTCCTTCAAAAGGAGCAGCCTAAGAAAAACAATCCTTACGTTATCAAGACCGATATAGTAAACAAGATTATAATTCTTCTTATCGCTCTTGCTTCCCTTTGGCTAAGCTTCATTACCGCCTATATTTACAATAACATTATACTCGGCACAAACAAATGGCAGTTCTTTATATGGGCGCTTCCGCTTTCCGCCATTTTATGCCTTGTATGCAACGCCTTTTTCTTCCAAAGTAAGCTGTTTAACATTATAGCCGCCTCCGCTTTGTGCTGGACAGCTCTTTTAACCATTTACATAGAGCTTCTCGAACACAATATATGGATGCTCTTTATCTTAGGCGTACCCTTGCAGATACTCGTTCTGCTTACCGCCGCCCTCAAATCAAAGAACGAGCAAAGCACACCGTATAGCAGGGGATAAAAAATATGAAAATATATATTACAATTCCGCTGATATTCATTTTCGTTTCTCTTTTGATTCTCGCCCTTTGCTACATAACGTACAGAAAAACCTTTTACAGAAATCCCAAAAAAGAAAAATCCGACCCCTACGCCGGGATAGACCGAGAGTCAGTAAAGCCATACAGAGAGCGGAGCCTTCAGCTCCTTGAAGGCATTTTGCCCCTTCCATACGAGCAGGTCGAAACGGTGGCGGAGGACGGAACAGGGCTTTACGCAAGATTTTACCGAGGCAAAGACGGAGGGCCCTTCATTATACAGTGTCACGGATACAAAAGTACGCCCATGAGAGATTTTTCGGGTATAGGCACCGTGGGGCTTGACGAGGGGTACAACGTTATAATGATAGACCACAGAGCCCACGGAGAGAGCGGCGGCAGATGCATCACCTTCGGTCATAAGGAGAAGAGGGACTGCATATGCTGGGTAAAATATCTTACGGAGCGCTTCGGTGCTGATATAGAGGTGTTTTTACAAGGACTTTCTATGGGAGCGGCAACGGTTATTCTCGCCGCCGCCGAGAAGGATTTGCCGAGGTGCGTCAAGGGAGTACTTGCCGACTGCCCATATTCCTCGGCTAAGGACATAATCAAAAAGGTTATTCAGGGCATGAAGCTCCCCGCAAATATACTATACCCCTTCGTCAGACTCGGAGCTATTATATTCGGCGGCTTTGACCCGAACAAGGCGGACGTCACCGCCGCTGCAAAAAAAGCGAAACTACCTATATTACTTATACACGGGGATGCTGACAGCTTCGTTCCCTATGAAATGGGAAAGCAGGTAGCAGAGGCATCAGAGAAGGTCACCTTCCACACCTTCGGTGGCGCAGACCACGCAATAAGCTATCTGGTCGACGAGAAGCGCTATCGCTATATTACCGCAGAATTTTTAAGGAGCCTCACCTCCCACACTCACTCAAACGAAAGGTAAGTTTAAATGGAAAAGAAAATTATAAACGGATTTGAATTTGTACGCTCAAGGGGTATTCCCGAAATATCTGCAACCCTTCACGAGGGGCGCCATATAAAAAGCGGAGCAAGCCTTGCCTACCTTGAAAGAGAGGACAGCAACAAAACCTTCGCCATAGCCTTTAAGACCATACCCGAGGACAGCACGGGCGTTTTCCACATTCTTGAGCATTCGGTGCTGTGCGGCTCCCGTAAATACCCTGTAAAGGAGCCCTTCGTAGAGCTTCTCAAAAGCTCATTAAAAACCTTCCTTAACGCCTTCACCTTCCCCGATAAAACAATGTACCCCGTATCTTCAAGAAACCAAAAGGACTTTCTAAACCTGGTTGACGTTTATATGGATGCGGTTCTTTACCCGAGAGCCATATCGGACCCCAACGTGTTTTACCAGGAGGGGTGGCATTACGAGGTGGAGGAGTCCGGAGAGCTTTCCTACAAGGGCGTCGTATTCAACGAAATGAAGGGCGCATATTCCTCTGCCGACGAGGTGGAGATGTCGGAAATGTCGAAGCTTCTTTATAAGGGTAGCTGCTACGCCAAGGATTCGGGAGGAAGCCCCAAGGTTATCCCAACCCTCACCTTTGAGGAGTTCAAGGCGGCGCACGAAAAATACTACCACCCGTCAAACGCAAGAATTTTCCTTGACGGTAAAATAGAGCTTGAAGAAACCCTTTCGCTCCTTGATTCCTACCTTTGCGACTACGATGCGAAAGATGTACACGCCCACATAGAGGATATAAAAAAGGAAACCGGCAGATTTGCCAAGGTGGACTATGAAATTCCCGAGGGAGAGGATGCTTCCGGAAAGGCAAGACTCGTTTTTGGCTTCTATTCCCACGCCTGTCACGAAATAGAAAAGAGCGTCGCTCTTTCGGTTATAACCGACGCCATTGCAGGCTCAAATGAAGCCCCCTTCAAAAAAGTGCTCCTCGACTCAGGGCTTTGCGAGGACGTGACGTTTATTCCCTACGACGGGATTCGTGAAAATTGTCTGCTGCTTGAATTAAAGAACCTTAATGAAAACGACTGGGAGCGTGTCCGTGATTTGGTATTCCACACCCTGCAGGACATCGTGGCGAAGGGGATTGACAAGGAGGCGCTTACAGCCGCCTTTAACAGCCTCGAATTCAAGGTAAGAGAGCAGGACGGCGGTTACTATCCTGCGGGAATTTCCTACTCCATAGCCGCCCTCGGCACATGGCTTTATGACGAGGACCCGATTATAGGTCTTCGCTTTGAGGAAACTGTTGCCACTCTTAAGGCGGCTCTTGACACGGATTACTACGAAAGGCTCCTTGAAGATACCCTGATAAATTCTCCTCACAGCGCTACCCTTCTTATGCTCCCTTCAAAGGAGCTTGGCAGAAAAAATGCGGAGGAGGAGTCGGCAGCCCTCGCCTTTGCAAAGGATAAAATGGGTGACGAGGGGCTTTTGGAGATAAGGGCTTTATGCGAAAATCTCACCTCTCACCAGACTGCCCCCGACAGTGAGGAGGCACTCGCAACCCTGCCCTATCTTACTTTAGAGGATATAAACCCCGAGCCGGAGGAAATCCCTGTGGAAGACAGCACGGAGGAGGGGGTCAGAGTTATTTTTACCCCCACAGAATCCAGAGGCATCACCTATCTTTCACTTCTCTTTGACATAAGCGACCTTACAGAAAAGGAGCTGTTCTTTGCCTCGGTTATAACCGATATCCTCACCAATATAAGGACAAAAAACAACTCTGCGATAGCTTTACAAAACAGACTGAAAAGCAACTTAGGCTCGGTTTCATTTTCCACCTTCTCGGTAAGCCACAGTGGAATACCCACCCCATATTTTAAGCTTTCCTCAAGCTTCCTCGATTCGAAGTGTGAGGTTGCCGTGGAGCTTATTAAGGAAATAACAATGCTTTCAGACCTATCCGACGGAGAAACAATTTCAAAGCTCTTGAAGCAAATTAAGTCTTCCGCCTACGAGGGAATATGCGCCTCGGGTCACTCCTCTGCCATAGGAAGAGCCGCAGCCTATACGAGCTGCGAGGCTGCAATTTCCGAATATACCGAGGGAATTGAGTTTTACAGAGCCTTAAAGGCGCTTGACTCGAGCTTTGAAGAAAAGCGTGAAGAATTTCTCGAGGACCTCCAAAGCCTGTATCGCCGCATTTTCACAAGAGAAAGACTTACCGTCAGCTACTCGGGCAAAAGCTGTCCTGAGCTGCCGAAAAAATTTATACGAATATTCCCGATAACGGGCGAAGCTCCTTCCGAATGTAAAATCAAGCCTTTAGGCAAAAGAAACGAGGGCTTCGTAATTCCTGCGGGTGTTTCCTTTGCGGCTCTCTGCGGCACGGTTAACGAGGCTCGGGAACAGGAATTTTCGGGAACACTTTCGGTTGTCCGCTCTATTCTTTCCTACGGATACCTTTGGAACAAAATAAGGGTTGAAGGAGGCGCTTACGGCTCAGGGCTGGTATGCCGCCGCTCAGGGCTCGTTGGCTTCTATTCCTACCGTGACCCGAATGCCGCCCGTTCCTTAGAGCTTTACGGCGGCAGCTCCGATTATTTAAGAGCTTTGGCAAATTCAGGTGAGGACCTTACAGGCTTTATCATAGGCGCTGTGGGAGAGAGCGACCCTCTTCTGACGCCAAAAACCACAGGCGCTTTAGGTATGCTTTTAGCCCTTCGAGGAGAAAGCCACTGCGACAGAGTCAAAAAAAGAGAGCAAATGCTCTCCACCGACAAAACTGCCCTCATAGCGGCAGCTGACCTCATAGACGACGTATGCCGAGAGGGGGCGTTCTGCATAATCGGTGGCAAGGAAAAGCTCGAAGGCGCAAAATCAAAGCTTAAAGAAATCAGCGAGCTTTAATTTTTCTGCCCACGAGCAATCTACCAGACGCCAAGTGAGGGAACAAAAAACAGTTGGTAACTTTTTTCGAAGCGAAGTCCCACGTACAATAAGAAACATTGTTATAAGAAAGAGAGAACAAATCGGTTTGCAGCCGAAACGTTCTCTCTTTTTGCCAGTTTTCAGTTTAGAGTTATGAGGCTCGCTCCTCTCGCCGTTATGAATTTGCTGCGCAAATGTTATGATATGATTTACCCATCTAACCTCAAACTTGGGCGTTGCCCAATCATAACTATGCGAAG
>JAEIGA010015272.1_pt1 | contig 11695 bp, 8 predicted proteins | sample 9270691 | NCBI WGS metagenome assembly JAEIGA01 (sample SAMN17057246, study PRJNA624740) | gut metagenome | biome: biome; isolation source: fecal sample | host: Bos grunniens | place: China: Xizang | collected 2019
ACTACTCGACAGGTGGTGCGAAGGGCGCTAAGGGCGCAAAGCGATAAACAAGTTCAACAGCAGTCTAACCCAGTAAAATCTCACATTATGAAACGATTGATTTTAGCATTTGCCCTGGCATTTACGCTCTCATCGTGTGGCATTGGTTACTATGCCTATGACACTCCCGTGCCCGTAACCGGCTCGATCAATATCTCGTTGCAACCTTCGTGGGGTCCAGCGGGTTATGATTATGCGATGTACTACTACTTCCCCGAGTTCAACTTCTACTACGACGTTGAGCGTGCCGTGTTCCACTACCTGAACTATGGCCGATGGGTATCGGCAAAGGTTCTGCCGCACGGTCGTCACTTCCCCACCGACCTGCATCGCTACTACAAGGTTGTAATCAACCACCGTAACCCGTGGAACTACAACCGTCAGCACAAAAATCAGTACAAGCACTTCAAGGGCGTCTACAACCAGCGCAATCTGCGCGACGTGAGAGGTAACGGTCACTACCAGAACAATCCTCGCACTGAACCACCGCGCCGCATACACTATCAGAACTCAACACCCTCGCGCAACAACAATACCGCGCGACCAGGCAATGGCAGCAGACCCGGCTCGCAGGGCAATATCGGTCAGGGACAGCGCCCCGGACAGGGACAGCGCCCCGCAGGTCAGGGAGGAACGGTGTCGCGTCCTAACAACAACCCGCCCAAGGGCAACTCATCGGGCAATGTGCATCCCGGCGGTCAGGGCGGATCGAAGGGCGGTACTACCAATAGCCGTTCGACATCATCGCAGTCATCAGGCGCGACGGGTTCTCGCTCAACAGGCTCTCGTGGCAGATAATACTTACACACAACTATAAAACAACAATAACATGAAACGATTACTCCTTATTTTTGCCATGACCTGTATGGCTATGCAGGCATCGGCCGGCATTGTCCCCAAGTTCAAGTGGGGTGTTAAGGCTGGTATGGATTATCAGAGCAATAACTTCAGCGATAGCATCAACAACTTCCAGTTTGACTCAAGCACTGGCTGGTATGCCGGCTTGCAGGGCGACCTCACATGGGTTGGATTCGGTATTCACCCCGAGATCCTCTTCTCGCACAACGCCTTTGATGTTGCGGACGGTCTTGGCAAGGTAAAGCTGAACAAGGTTGATATTCCCGTGCTGTTGCAGTACCGTTTCCTGGGTGTGCTCGCACTGCAGGCAGGTCCCACGTTCTGCGTTATGACCGATACAAGTGGCGAGATGACAGGCGTAGAGTGGGATTTCAATCGTCCTACGATTGGCTACGCAGTAGGTGCCGAGGCTCGTATCTGGAAGCTCAGCGTATCGGCTCGCTATAACGGCTCATTCAAGCGCAGCGAGGTGATGGGTTACACCACAGGAAAGAATAAGATTGACACATTCCAGCTGGGTGTAGGATTCTATTTCTAACCGCTGACATACCAACAAAAAAAGGAGGCTACCCAATCGGATAGCCTCCTTTTTTATTTACTGCATATTAGAAGTTGTACACCGCAACGTATGCCAATGCTGCCAGTGCTGCACCGGTGAGCGGGCCAAGGATCGGCACCCAGCTGTAGCCCCAGCCGCTTGAGCCCTTACCCTTGATGGGCAGCAGAGCGTGAGCGATACGAGGACCAAGGTCACGCGCGGGGTTCAAGGCATAACCTGTAGTACCACCGAGTGACATACCTACGGCAACGATCAACATCGCTGTGGGGAAGCTTGCCAAGCCACCCATACCCACCTCAGGAGTATTCTCCGTATTGCCGATAGCCAGGATAACGAAGATCAAAAGCATAGTAGCAACCAACTCGCAGAAGAAGTTGCGACCCTTGTTTTCGATGGCGGGGATGGTACAGAAGATACCGAGCTTGGTAGCAGGATCGTCCGTAATATCGAAGTGATCCTTATAATAGATATACACCAGCGTTGCACCGCAGAATGCACCGAGCATCTGTGCTACGACATATCCCGCAACGTGTGCCCAGGGGAACGAACCCGCAATGGCAAAGCCCAATGTTACGGCAGGGCTAAGGTGTGCGCCAGAGTAAGGACCAGCAATCAGCACACCTGTCATAACGGCAAGACCCCATGCCAAAGTGATTACGATCAGGCCTGCGTTATTACCCTTTGTTCCCTTCAAGGAGTGGTTGGCAACGACTCCGTCACCCATCAGAATGAGCACCATCGTACCGATGAACTCAAACAAGCATTGTGTAAAAAAAGGTGTCTCCATGTTTATGTGTAGTTAAAGATTAATTATTCTTGAGTGTGCGACGTACTGCATCGTGCCAGCCATCAACGGCAACCTTCACCGACTCGCGATCCGTCGTAGGCGCGAACTCACGCTCGGCCTGCCACTGCTTGCGAATCTCATCCAGGCTCGACCAATAGCCAACGGCCAGACCTGCCAGATAAGCTGCACCGAGAGCAGTAGTCTCGGTTACCTCGGGACGAATAACACGGGTGTTGAGAATATCCGACTGGAACTGCATCAACAGATTGTTACGTGCCGCACCGCCATCAACCTTAAGCTCCTTGAGCTCAATACCTGCATCGCGCTGCATAGCATCTACGATGTCGAGTGTCTGGTAAGCAATACCCTCCAGCGCTGCACGTGCAATGTGCGCTGCCGTAGTGCCTCGGCTGATGCCGCTAATGCTACCGCGAGCATACTGATCCCAATAGGGAGCTGCCAGACCCGTAAGCGCAGGTACAAAATACACGCCACCAGTATCAGGCACCGACTCTGCCAGAGCCTCCACCTCGCTTGACGATGAGATTACGCCCAGGCCATCGCGCAACCACTGCACAACGGAACCGCCAACAAAGATACTACCCTCCAGGGCGTAATTTACCTTATCGCCGATTTTCCATGCAACCGTTGTCAAGAGATTATTCTTCGAGTCAATAGGCTTCTCGCCGCTATTCATCAGAAGGAAACAACCCGTGCCATAGGTATTCTTCACAGCACCCGGCTCAACACACATCTGACCGAAGAGTGCTGCCTGCTGGTCACCGGCAATACCTGCAATGGGGATATTATTGGCAAAGATTGTAGAGTTGGTCGAGCCATACACCTCACTTGATGAACGCACCTCGGGCATCATCGAGAGCGGGATATCGAACAGACTAAGCAACTCCTTATCCCACTGTAGAGTGTGGATATTAAAGAGCATCGTACGCGATGCGTTACTTACATCCGTAACGTGTACCTCGCCCTTCGTCAAACGCCAGATAAGCCACGTATCGACGGTACCGAACATCAGCTTACCCTGCTCGGCACGCTCGCGGGCACCCTCGACATTATCCAGAATCCACTTCACCTTAGTGGCGCTGAAGTAGGCATCAATGATAAGACCCGTGCGTGAGCGGATAAACTCCGTGTGGCCTGCCTCCTTCAACGAGTCGCAATACTCCGAGGTGCGGCGATCCTGCCATACGATGGCATTATAGATGGGCTCCTCTGTCTCGCGATCCCATACAATGGTAGTCTCGCGCTGGTTGGTAATACCGATAGCGGCTATGTCAGCAGGAGCAATATCCATCGCCGTTAGTGCCTCAGCCATAACCGATGCCTGCGACGACCATATCTCATTGGGATCGTGCTCAACCCATCCCGAGCGGGGGAAATGCTGTGTAAACTCACGCTGTGCCATAGAGCAGATCTGCCCCTTCTGATTAAAGACAATCGCTCGAGAACTGCTGGTTCCCTGATCGAGCGAGAGAATGTATTTTTCCATATTTTTCATTTTAAGGTTCTGGCGGAGAAACGCGGAATGAGATTAAAATATTATTTCCACGAATACATTTTATACAAATTTAACGATTTTATAAATAAAAAACAAAGGGCTGTCGACAAAACTGCGACAACCCTCGATATTAAAACTACAATAGATACGACTACGGCATCACTCGGCCGGGATATGCCTCCAGAGCCTTGCCCAGGATAAAGAGTGCACGACGAAGATCATCCTTCTTCAGGACATATGCAATACGCACCTCGTTGCGACCCTTTGTGGGATCGGTGTAGAAACCCGAAGCGGGAGCCATCATGACTGTTTCGCCTTCGTACTCAAACTCCGAGAGGCACCAAGCGCAGAACTTATCGCTATCGTCAATAGGCAGACGTGCAACGGTATAGAATGCACCCATAGGGATGGGTGAATATACTCCGGGGATCTTGTTTAGCCCGTCGATAAGGCAATTGCGACGCTCGATATACTCCTCATATGTGCGGATCATATATTTGCGTGGCACGTCGAGCGACGCCTCGGCCACAATCTGACCAATGAGCGGAGGACTCAGGCGAGCCTGACAGAACTTCATCACAGCTTTGCGCAGTTCGCGATTCTTCGTAATGAGGGCGCCGATACGGATACCACACTCCGAATAACGCTTCGACACTGAGTCGATGAGCACCACATTCTGCTCGATACCCTCAAGGTGACAGGCCGAGATATAGGGCGAGCCGGTATAGATAAACTCACGGTAAACCTCGTCAGAGAAGAGGAAGAGATCGTACTTCTTCACCAAGTCGCGGATACGGTTCATCTCCTTGCGGGTATAGAGGTAGCCCGTGGGATTGTTGGGGTTACAAATCAGAATACCGCGTGTACGCTCGTTGATAAGTTCCTCAAACTGCTCAACCTTCGGCAACGAGAAACCCTCCTCGATAGATGTTGAGACGGTACGGATCACCGCACCAGCCGATATGGCAAAGGCCATATAGTTGGCGTAGGCCGGCTCGGGAACGATGATCTCATCACCGGGATTAAGGCACGACATAAAGGCAAACAACACAGCCTCCGAACCGCCCGTAGTGATAATGATATCGTCGGGAGAGAGTTTGATCTGATATTGGTCATAGTAGCCTACCAGCTTCTCGCGGAGCGACAGGAAGCCGTCGCTGGGGCTATACTCCAACAATGTGCGGTCGATGGTTTTGAGCGCATCCAGACCCTCCTGCGGTGTGGGCAGGTCGGGCTGACCGATATTGAGGTGATATACCTTCACGCCACGACGCTTTGCGTCATCGGCCAAAGGTACCAATTTTCTAATAGGCGATGCCGGCATGCGGATCGCACGTTCTGAAATATGAGGCATATTCTCTTTCTAACCTAATTTTTCTCGCCGTCAAGCAACTGCTGAATCTTGAGCAGGAGACCCGTACGGTGAATAAGATATTTTGCAACAAAGGCCTGCATCGAAGCATAGGTTGCAGGACGATGACTGCGAATCCATTCAACACCATAATACAAGCCCGAAGTGGCCAAAAAGCCTGACGCAATGGTGACATACAGCTGCACCTCAGGAGTACAATCAAACACGTTGCACATATGCCAAGCAACTACAACCAAGCCGTTAAGGAAGATGACATTTAGTGCCGTGATAACGTGGCTGAAGCCCAGGGCGATAAACATATGGTGAAGGTGAGTCTTGTCGGGGCTGAATGGTGAACGACGCTGCAACATACGAGCAGTCATAACACGCAAGGTATCAAAGACGGGAACAGCCAGAACTGCCAAGGTGAAGCTGATGGTAGAACCCGTAACCACATCAGATCCGGACTGGATTACTCGCATCACAAAGAGTGAGCAGATAAAACCGAGCACCAAAGATCCGCCATCGCCCATAAACATCTTGTATCTGCGACCAAACATATTATGCAACATAAACGGTATCAATGCTCCAAAGACGGCATATGCCAGAGTTGCATACGACACGTCACCCATACGCTGAAAACAGGTAGCAAAGAGAATCGATGCAAACATACCATAGCCCGAACAGAGACCATCCACGCCGTCGATGAGGTTGATGGAGTTGATAATACCCACACATGATACCAAGGTAAGCACGATAGCTACCGCTATAGGCAAATCAAATACACCCCACAAACCGTGGAAGTCATCAATATAGATTCCTCCCAGGAACATCATCAGGCAGACGGTAAAGATCTGCACACCAAAGCGCAAGCGTGGCGACAGGCTCAGGATATCATCACCAACACCCGTATAGAGCATAATGAGCATAGCAATGATAAGCTCGAACTGGATGCTCATGCCGGGAATATAGTATCCAGCAACACTGAGGCTGAGCATAACACCCAGGAAGACACCCACACCACCCAATACGGGGATAGGCACCTTATTGAGTTTACGCGCATCAGGATTGTCAACAATGTTTTTCAATGTGGCAATCTTCACTAGTGTGGGATGAACGGCTGATACAACAGTTGCTGCAACTAACATCGGCAACAAGGTCGATAAAACGAATTCTGCCATAGTAGTTTATTTTAGGGGGATTGATTTTCTTACTCAACAACACTCTTTGCCGGGAGATCCTTCACAATACGCTTCATACGCTCCGAGCCTACGATCTCCGCAACAGCGGGGATAAGCAATACGCCACCCATGCCTGCTACAGCGCCGAGGAACGTAAATGCAAAAAGTATCATAGCACGCTGGGGCTTACTCTTCTTATAAGGTACCGTAACGGGCTTGATGACTGTCAAAATGGGAGTGGTTTCCTTAACCGAGATCTTCGCCTGCTCAACCTGCTGCGCTAGAGAAGTATATACACCCTGTGCCAACGTGTACTCAGCATCCAGACGCTCCAACTCTGTACGGGCAGAATATCGAGATGTGTTCATGTTAGCATCGCGCAACTTTGCACGGCGTGCCTGCACATCCTCAAAATTTCGCTTAGCCTCATCAAAACGCTCCTGAACGAAGTCCAGATTCGACTGCACCTTCTCGATCTTGAACTCCGTGATATACTTCTGCAGAAGAGTTAGTGTAGCCTGCGCCAATTGTGCCGCAGCAAGAGGCTCAGACATATTGGCTGTGATAGTCACATAGCCTTTTTTCTCGTCAAGAGAAAGAGCTATACTTTCTCCGAGTATAGTCATCGCATCATACTCATCCTTTGAGATGGTCTCGATAGCATTGCTATCGCCACCTACGCCACTATAATCGGGTTCGGGCTGCTCTCCACGAATCGCATTAAGAATAGTGAAAGGGAGACCAATAGTATACTTCTTAATATATGAGAAGACACTAGGCTTATTATACTCCTTGCTGGTATAGTAATCAAAGAAACTTACAGGATGTCCTACCTCCTCAAAATCAATCATAGTCTGCATCAACTCCTTGCGGAAAGTTGTACTACCCATGATATTCTCATACACATTGGGAGAGAGGCTCTCAGCACTCTGAGCGGCATTAAGATTAATACCAGCCAATGCAGCCAGCGAACTCATACTTGACGATGGACCCGACTTTGACGTCTGAGGCACTACATCACACGATGCCGTATAGACCTTGGCACTAAATAGTGCCACCAGCACTCCCAGCACCATAAACACCGCCGTAACCTTTACGATAAGCCAACGATTAACCCACATGCGCTGGATCAACTCAATGAGGTCGATTTCCTGCTCCTCAGGGATATTATTATATTGATTTTGCATCTGATCCATAGCCATAACTATTTTGTAGCGAGATTAATAGCCGAAATAACCACTGCACCCATCGAAGCCGTAGACGAAAGCATCTGAACTACCTGTGCCCAGTTGATCGGCTCCTTGGCCATCTTACTCGGGATGATGATAATACTACCGGGACGCACATTAGCCGACATTCCTGAATCAACCATACCGTTCATATAGATTACAAATGCTCTATTCTTGCGGGCGCGGTTATCAAAGCCACCGGCAGACTTAACGTAATACTTCAGATTCTTACCCTCCTTAAAGGTAACAGAGTTAGGATAGAGAACCGATCCCATCACACGCACCGTACCGTTGTATTCAGGAACCATAATCTGATCGCCATCGCGAAGCACTACATCAGCATCTGAGCCGGGACGCTCCAAGGCAGCCGCAAGGTCGATACCAACGGTATACACATCCTGCAACTCTACACCTGCCATACTGAGAGAATCGCGCTCCGAGCCTGACTGCTTATCAATCATCTCCTGCAGTGACTCGCTCTGCTGACGCTCCTCAACAGTCATACGGCGCAACAGATATGCGCCCTCAACAAATGCACCAGGGTTAGCGCCTCCTGCCGCTGCGATAACCTCCGAAAGACGCATATTACGACGTGCCAGGGGATAGTTACCGGCAAAAGCGACCTCACCCTGCACCGTTACACTGCTCTGAGTAATGTATACGGGTGAATTTCGCACATATACCTGATCAAAGGGCTGCAACTCGAAATTGGATCCATTGACAGAGAGATCGTTATCGATATCTACGGTAAAAGTCTCAAACAAGGTCTCGCTGATCTGCATGCTCTTGGGATCCTTGATACGACGTGTTACAGTTACATTAGCTGTAGAAGCCGACTCCAGCAGACCTCCTGATGCGACAACGAGATCCTCGATTGTCATCTTCTCGGCATAGGGGTAAGTATCAGGACGAGCCACAGCTCCCAAAACCGTCACGGTATACTCCTGCTGCATCTCCTTCACCGATGCTACAACGAGCAAGTCATTAGCACGCAACTGTATATCTGCCACACGACCAGCCATCAAACCGGCCAGATCGATAGCCTTTGCCTCCATAGTCCAGTCGGGCTTCTCGCGATACAATACGGCGCGCGACATAAAGGCATCCTCACGCAGACCATCGGCACGAGCAATAAGCTGCTTTACGGTCTTCACATTGTCGTCGATAGCGTAATAACCCTCGCGATATACGGCACCCATCACCTCAACACGATTCTCATGGCGATTGATGCTACCTGCAACCGACACAACGTCACCATCCTCCAGCGCAAACTTGTCGAGCTCCTTGCCGTCAATGGTAAACGACTTATACTGACCGCCCTGACGACGTGTCACACTGACCATATTTCGATTAGCCTCGCTGGTAAACTCGCCAGCATAAGCGATAAGGTCGGCAACGGTCTCGTTCGAGCGTAACTCATAGAACATGGGTCGCTTAACCTCGCCCGACACCTCTACCAACTTGCCATAAGCCGATACCGAGATAAGGTCGCCATCACGCAAAGCAATGTCACCCTCGCTCTTTCCATTGAGGATATAATCGTACACATCCACCTCAGAGAAGAGTTTACCCCCGCGGTAGAGTTTGATATTTCTTAACGTACCGATCTCGTTTACACCGCCAGCTACATAGAGAGCATGGAAGAGTGTCGCCAGAGAAGGAAGTGTATATGTACCAGCAACACCGACCTCACCCATAACATTAACTTGGATACTGCGGATACCGCTCAGCGTAAGGCTCATCTGCACCGTACCGTCATACAAGCCCTCATAGATAGCCCCCAAGGCGTTACGCACGCGGATCTTTGCCTCCGATATTGTAAGGCCTGCAACTGCCACGGGACCTACATCGGGAATTACAACGCGACCATCGGGGGTAACCACCGCCTGGTGAGTCATCTGCGAGTTGCCCCACACATCCACAATCACCTCATCGCCCGAACCCAACACATAATTCTCGGGGGTTGCGATATTCAGATTGGGCTCGAAGGTCATCTGTGAGTTGTTGAACATATCCTGCCCAAAGACTCTAAGAGTCTTAGTAGGCTCGCCCAACATACCTCGCAACTCGGGCATCAAACGAAGCAACGAGTCGCGCTGCGACTGCTCTGTTGCGACTTCGCTACGACCACGACGGGGATCAAAATCGCGTGATTCACGTGTAAGAATCTTATAACGCGGATCATTTGTATTAAAACGGAAAGTACCATCAGTACCCAAAGTGTACTGAATACCCGGCACATAACGGCCATTGATGTAGTAGCCATTCTGCCAATCACCCTGACTTACGGGCTCGGCCTGCTGAGACTGTGCAGTAGTTGTCGTTGCAGTTGCCTGACGCGTGCGACGTACACTGGCATTATTCTGCTGAGCCTTGCCAATCTGCGCCTGCGTGAGTGTACCATTACGATAAGCCTCCAGCAACTCCTGCTGACTCTGCGCCATGGCAGCACCGCTTAGTGCAAACAGTGCAAAGATAAGGAATGAGATTTTTTTCATATTTTATAGCATACTTAATTATCTAATACTCATCAAAATAGATCCCCACACCCACAAAACGGCAGGAGATTTTCACCGATAAAACGGCCCATAATGACATATATTGCTACAAATATAGCAAAAAAATAGTGCCCAGCCAAACATTTACTCCATATTATACATCTCTCAACATCCTATGCTCTAACGCTTTTTGCTCTTGCGGGGTTTCTTGCGAACCGACCATCCGAAATGGCCTAACATCTTACCCAGCGAATAATACTCACCGTGCGAATAGACTATAGGCTCGGCACGCTCCAGTTCAAGACGTCCTGTCTCGGGGTTTATCCACTCCTCGTCAACGAGCACATTCACCACATCGGCCAAGAACATATCATGCGAACCCAAGGGTATGATTTGACGCACACGGCACTCAATGGATATGGGCGACTCCTCCACGGCAGGGGCCTTAACTACGGCCGAGGGAATGGGAGTTAAGCCCATCTCCGTAAACTTATCATAGTCCCTACCCGAACGCACTCCACACCAGTCAGTTGCGCGAGCAAGTGAGGTGGTAGTGAGATTGATTACAAACTCGCCCGTGCGCTTGATAATGTCGTACGAGTGGCGCTCGGGTCGCACCGAGATGTAGCACATCGGCGGATTGGTACACACAGTACCCGTCCACGCTACGGTAAAGAGATTCTGCTCATCGCCATCGCCACAGCTCACCAGCACGGCCGGCAAGGGGTATATCATTGTTCCTGGTTTCCAACTCTGCTTCATAGTCGAAAAAGTTTAATCTTTCAAAGATAGTATTTATTTGGGGAACAACAAAAAATGGGACTGCCTATAACCATCAGCAATCCCATTCCTACGGCGCCTAAGCAACGACGCCGACCCAAATACTTACGTCCTATATATTTAACCTAACCTGCTTATCTGTTATACGATACCCTGCGCCAGCATAGCCTCCGCAACGGTCATGAAACCTGCGATGTTGGCACCCTTCACGTAGTTTACGTAGCCATCATCCTCGGTACCGTACTGCACACACACGGCGTGAATCTTCTTCATAATCTCCTGCAACTTGGCATCAACCTCCTCGCCGCTCCACTTCAGACGCATAGAGTTCTGCGTCATCTCGAGGCCTGAGGTAGCTACGCCACCAGCATTTGAAGCCTTACCGGGAGAGTAGAGGATCTTAGCCTTCTGGAAGCACTCGATAGCCTCGGGAGTAGAGGGCATGTTGGCACCCTCAACAACGCACATACAGCCATTTGCAACCAGCTGAGCAGCCTGCTCGCCATTGAGCTCATTCTGCGTAGCACAAGGCATAGCGATGTCGCACATCACGCCCCAGGGACGCTCGCCCTCGAAGTACTGAGCTGTAGGATACTTGTTCACATACTCGCGGATACGGCCACGAAGCATATTCTTGAGCTCGAAGATATACTGCAACTTATCCTCGTCGATACCATCGGGATCGTAGATATAACCGTTTGAGTCAGACATGGTAACAACCTTTGCTCCAAGCGAGAGAGCCTTCTCGGCTGCGAACTGAGCAACATTACCCGAGCCAGAGATTGCAACCACCTTACCAGCGTATGAATCGCCCTTGGTAGCAAGCATGGCCTGACCGAAGTAGCAAGCACCATAACCTGTAGCCTCGGGACGCTTGATTGAGCCACCGAAGGTGAT
>JAEIGA010015273.1_pt1 | contig 11695 bp, 7 predicted proteins | sample 9270691 | NCBI WGS metagenome assembly JAEIGA01 (sample SAMN17057246, study PRJNA624740) | gut metagenome | biome: biome; isolation source: fecal sample | host: Bos grunniens | place: China: Xizang | collected 2019
CGAAGGACTACTAAAAAAGGTTTATTCCGATATAAAGGGAGAGGTTTTTATAGCTCTTGGCGCAAACGGAGACGCTGAGGTGAGATCTGAAGAACTGGCGCACGATATAGTGGAGGAGCTGCCGAAAATTCAAGGGAAGCTCATGAAGGATATAACGGCTCTTTATAACGGTGACCCTGCTGCAACCTGCCCAGAGGAGATAGCACTTTCTTATCCAGGCTTTTACGCTATTTCAATTTACAGAATAGCGCACGAACTTTACATAAGGAAGATTCCCTTGATTCCAAGGCTTATGACCGAATATGGGCACAGCAAAACAGGAATAGATATTCACGCAGGAGCAACTATAGGGGACTATTTCTTCATAGATCACGGTACGGGTATAGTTATCGGAGAAACCACCACTATTGGAAACAACGTAAAGATTTATCAAGGAGTTACCCTTGGCGCAAAGAGCTTTGAGCTTGATGACGGTGGAAATCCCGTAAAGGGCATCAAGCGCCACCCCGATATCGGAAATAACGTTATCATATACGCAAACGCCACAATACTTGGAGGAAACACAAAAATAGGTGATGGCTGTGTGATAGGCGGTAACGTGTGGCTGACTCATTCGGTTAATGCGGGGCAGGTCGTCTATTATAATTCCAGCAATTCAATTCCTAAAAACTAAATTTACAGGAGCTTTAAATGAAGGTTGATAAAAATTATTTTCCCGGTTGGGTGAGAAAGTCCTTCACCTTTACCAATGATGATGGAAATATAGTCCTTGATACGAAATTTATAAACATTTTGAAGCCTTACGGAATACTCGGAACGTTTAATCTGTGTGATGCAAAGCGAGCAGAGCCGCAGTTCCTGCGTGAGCTTTACCGAGGCTATGGGATAGCAAACCATTGCAAAAGACATCCCTTTGCATTAGATCCAGATGAGAGCTATACCGTTTCCGACGAGGAATTTAGCCCCGAAACCGCAGACGAAAAGCTTCTCTATAAAAAGGAGCTTGAGGGGGAGTATTACAAGCACATAGGCAGGGGGTGGCGCACATTCTGCACCGCTGACACCTATTGTTCCCTTGTGAAATTAGCGCAGGAGGAGCTTGGTGAGGTGTTTGGCGCAGGCGCTGTAAAAAGCTACGTATGGCCCTTCACCGAGCAGAAGGACCCGAGGATACATAAATTCTTGAAGGATTATGGCTTCCGCTCTATAAGACGTGTTGGTGCGCTTAAGGACACAACGGGCTTCGCTCTCCCCGCCGACCGCATGGCTTGGTCATATAATGCAACCGATGCGGATTTGCTCGAGGTGGCGGAGCTTTACGAAAGCTATCCCGACGACGGTGAACTAAAGTTCTTCTGCTTCGGGCTTCATTCTCACGATTATGAAAACGCTAACACCTGGTGGAAGCTAAAAGAGCTTGGCGAAAAATACGGCAATCGTCCCGAGAGCTACTACTACGCCTCCGTAGACGATATATTCGATTATGAGGATGCTTTGGGAGAGCTTATTATAAATGAAAGCTCTGTTGAAAATCCTACGGATATAACTCTTTATATAAAGGTAGACGGCGAGCGAATTGTCCTTCCACCAAGGTATAAATTCGAAAAATAAAACAGCTTGATTTTGATTCTGTGTATTTTCAAAGAAATGAGTCGACACTGTTTCTTTGAGTTGCAGACTGTAAAGATAAAAAGCGAGAGAACAAACGGTAAATTCGTCTGTTTTCTCGCCTTTTTATTTACACTGTAAAATATTGTTTTCTTTTAAATTAGTTTTTTGTCGGGGAGCAAAAGTCCTTATTCCTCAATTTTTCCCGCATCGGGAAATCTGCCGGAAAGCTTGAAGCCATCAAGACCTCCCCTGCAAATAGCGTGGAAAATCCTGTGCCTCAGCCCGTGGTTTTCTCTTTCTAAGGAAAGAAGCCTCGTTTTCATTTTTTCTCTTTCCGTGTTGTGGTCCTCAGGGCAGGGATTTTTTGAAATGGGAAGCGCTCTTTTTTTAGCAAAGTAGGAAACGTCACGTTCTTCAGCATAAATAAGCGGTCTTATAACGGTGATTTTCCTGTTTGAAAGGTAGGTTACAGGAGAGAAGCAACCAAGTCTTCCCTCGAAGAATAAATTGAGCATAAAGGTTTCGACAACGTCGTCAAAATGATGCCCTAAAGCAACCTTGTTGCAGCCTTCTTCTACTGCGGCAAGATGTAGCGCACCTCTTCTCATTTTTGCGCAAAGTGAGCAGGGGTTGCTCTCGCGGCGCACGTCGAAAATTATCTTTGCAATATCGGTTTTTGCAATTATAAATTTAACGTCTATTTTTTCGCAGAAATCACGTAGGGCGGAAAAGTCCGCATCAGGGAAGCCCATATCAACGGTTATTGCTACAACGTCGTATTTTTTTGGATAAAATCTTCTCATGGCAGCCAGAGTTTCAAGAAGGGTAAGAGAATCCTTGCCACCGGAAAGCCCTACGGCAATTTTATCGTTTTCTTCTATCATTGAGTAGTCGTCGACCGCTCGTCTGACAAAGCTTAAAAGCCTTTTCATTTCATTCATAGTTACAAAAAACTCCGATTTTGCGTATAATGAGTAGTAAATACAATATAAGGAGAAAAAGTTTTGGCAATAAAGATATACATAGACCAAGGGCATAATCCCAGGGATTTCAATACGGGAGCCGAGGGGCAGGGCTTTTTTGAGCAGGATATAACCTATCGCATAGGCGTGCTGCTTAACAGGCTCTTTGAATCAAACCCCAATTTTGAAACAAGGCTCTCACGTCCCACAGCGGAAACTATATTAGGCTTCTCCAATGCGACAAGTCTTTCCGAAAGAGTGCGAGAGGCCAATTCCTACGGGGCAGATTTGTTCCTTTCACTTCATACGAATGCATCTGTAAACCCTGCAGCAAACGGCTCCGAATGCTTAGTTTACAGTATGAATGCAAACGTAGCCGTCGGAGTGGCAGAGGATATACTCAGCCAAATGACTCTTATCACAGGCCTTAAAAATCGAGGAATAGTGGAGCGCCCGGGGCTATACGTATTGAGAAAAACAGAAATGCCCGCAGTGGTTGTGGAAATGGGCTTTATAACAAACCCATCCGACGCAGAGCTTCTTGCATATTCTCCAAACCTTTTTGCCGACGGAATATATAGGGGAGTGCTGCAGTATTACGGGCTCGCTTGAAATTATTTCAAATACAACGAGGACATAGAAAGATATTCCTCTGTAGCGGCGGGGGATTGGCAGTGAAAGAGGTAGGTTGCGCCGCAATCGGGGCAAAATGCTTCAATCCCGTCGGGGGTATATCTTAAATCGTATGTACCGCTGTGGCAGGGGCAGTCAATAGCGCCCTCGGCCTCTAAATCCTTGATTAAAAATCTCAAGCAGTCGTAAACACCTGCGTCGGGGAGTATTTCGTCCTCGTCAAGGTCCTGGGGCTGAATGTCGCGAAGCTCCTCGCCCCCCATATCGGAAATAAGCTTGGAAAGAGCCTTAGCTCCCTCGGCGGCAGCCTCGTCAATCTTCTCTTTATCACCGATGTAGCCTATATCCATTCCAGTATAAGGACAATTCAGAAGGAATAAATCCTTGCCGAAGAATATACTGTCGGACACTAAAAAATTATGATTTTGCCTACAAAAAACGCAGGGGGCTGAAATTCTGTATTTGTTGCTTTCTGCCTTCGTTATATCAAGGGAGCTTTTTTGGCAGGAGCATTTTAAGCGGAGCATTCCCGAGCGTAGAGCAACCTCCGCCACCAGTCCGTAAATTAAATCTCCGCATTCGGGGCATCTGTAAGCTATATGCGTGTGCTTTGGTATATAAGCCATATCAATGACCTTTCTTTTAAAATTCCATAATTGTTTTGCTGAGGGACTCAACGTCTTCTTCATTCATACTGAGAAAAATACGAAGTATTTCTTTTGAAAAGGCGAGAGCGCAGCCCATTCCCTTTGCAGTAACGGTTTTTCCGTCGCTTACAACAGGGGCATCAATCACTACTGCTCCGTCAAGATATCCTTCGAAACCAGGATAGCATACTGCCCGCTTTCCTGACAGTAAGCCTCTTTTACCGAGGATAAAGGGAGCTGCGCATATAGCGGCAATACCGCCGTCAAGTATGCTTACATTAGCGAGAATTTTATCGCAAAAATCCGATTCGTCGAGGTTTTTTGCCCCGGGCATACCACCGGGGAGAATTACGTCTGTGAATTCGGAGGCAGAAGCCTCCGCATCAGACTTGTCGGCAATAACAGTAATGCCGTGAGCGCCAACAATTTCTCTGCCGCCTATACCGACGGTGACAACCTCACAGCCTACGCGGCGTAAAACGTCGAGTGGGGTGAGAGCCTCTATTTCTTCAAAACCGTTTGCAAGAAGTAAAGCAATTTTGTGTTTCATAAAATCTCCCCGGGGCATCTTGGCCTAAAGGCGCAATCAAAGCGCTTGAAATTGGCGTAATAATTAACCCCTTAATATGGTTTAGTAATAATCGTCGTCGCTGGTAAGGCGGGAGAGCTTTTCGTTCCATTCGGTCATACTTATAAGAACGTCTCTTGGCTTAGAGCCGTTTTTCTCGCCTACGATGCCTAAGTCTTCCATAATATCAATGTACTTGGCGGCTTTTGAATATCCTATTCCAAGCTTTCTCTGTAGGAAGGAGGTAGCAACGTTGCCGTTTCTTATTGCAAGCTCGGTAGCATTTAAGAATTTTCTGTCGTGAAGGTATCCTACGTCGCTTGAGCCTTCGTCGTCACCCTCGTCATCGCCACCCTTGCTCTTGTTACCGCATTTCTGAGCGGCTCGCTTCATATCCGCCATAGCCTCCTCGTCGTAAAGCTCACCTTTTGCCTGCTTCTTAACGAAATCTACTATTGAAGCAGTTTCGTTTTCGGAAACGAAAGCGCCTTGAACACGTTTGGGGTTAGGCTTTCCACCGGGAGCAAAGAGCATATCGCCTTTACCAATCAGCTTTTCGGCTCCTATCGTTTCGAGTATGGTACGAGAGTCAACTCCGGAGGAAACCTTACAAGCGATTCTTGACGGAATATTTGCCTTGATAACACCTGTAATAACGTTAACCGAGGGTCTTTGCGTACCGATAACAAGATGTATGCCCGCAGCTCTTGCCTTCTGAGCAATAAGCATTATCAGGTTCTCGACAGGATCTCTCACCTGAATCATAAGGTCGTTAAGCTCGTCGATAAATATAACTATCTTAGGCATAGGAGCGCCAAGCTCGGGATTTTCGCTTACCTTTTCGTTGTAAGAGTCAATACCCCTGACGCAGAGCTTCTCGATTATATCGTATCTCTTGTTCATTTCGTCAACCGCCCACATAAGAGCGCCCGCCGCCTGCTTCGGCTCGGTAACAACAGGAACAAGAAGGTGGGGAATACCGTTATAAGGAGCAAACTCAACCTTCTTGGGGTCAATCATAATAAACTTAACCTCGTCAGGACGAGCCTTATAAAGAATGCTTGTAATAAGTGAGTTCATACATACCGATTTACCCATACCGGTTGCACCTGCAATAAGCAGGTGAGGCATAGTAGATATGTCACCGTAAACCAAAGAGCCCTCGACGCTCTTACCGATACAAACGGTAGTTTTCGAAGGATTTGACGTAAACTCCTCTGCCTCAAGAAGGTCGCGGAGAGAAACGATAGAGGGGGTGGAGTTGGGAACCTCGATACCGACAGCGCTCTTTCCGGGAATTGGCGCCTCGATTCTTATGGATTCTGCTGCAAGAACCATTGCCAAATCGTCTGAGAGCTTTTCTATCTGGTTAACTCTGATGCCCTTTGCAGGAACTATTGAGTATCTTGTAATTCGGGGGCCTCGCTCAATTCCTCTGACTGTTGCAGCAATATTAAAGGAATCAAGTGTGCTGATAAGCTTTTCGGCTCCAAGCTGAGCCTCCTCGTTTATCTGCTCGGTATTTTCCGCAGTTCCTTTTTTCAGCAAATCAATAGGCGGGAACCTGTAAGAGGTGTAATCGGGAAGCTTCTTTTCTTCCTTTTTCTTGCCCTCGGGCATAGTTTTGGCGGTGGAAATGTCAAAGGGAGGCGTATCATTCTCTTCTTCAAAATCACCTTCCTCGTTATATTCTTCCTCTTCTGTATCGTAAAGCGAGTCATCATCCCCGCTTAAGGATTCCGTTACGTCGTCGTTTTTCTTGAATATATCGAACATTTCCTTAAATTCGTTAATTTTCGGGTTTTGCTCAGCAAGAGGAATTTCGGTTTTTCGCACATCTTCCTCCTCGTAGTAAAGCTCACCGTCGTCTTCGTCCTCTTCCTCCTCGTCCTCGTCGGAGAAATCAAGCCCAAACCTTGAGGCAGCTCCACCTCTTAAATCACTCTCAAGCATAGAGCGGTTTACCGTGAGCTTTTCCTCGGAACTGCTGTAAATATCCCCGCTCTCCTCGTAAACAGGGAAGGAAAGGTCATTCTCGTCTTTTTCGACGGTGGTGTCGATAAAGCCGTCCTCAGCCTCGTCGCTATCCGCCTCTCCCGGGAAATATGAGGTAAAGGTTGCTCCGGAAACAACTCTTTCCGTATCCTTGTTTTTTGCAGCCCATTCAGCCTGAATTTGCTCTCTTATCTCGGCTTCGATGCGCCGCCTTTCTTCTTCCTTGATGCGTGCATCTTCCTCTTCCTTAAGGCGCCTTTGCTCGGCAAGACGCTTTTCTTCTTCAGCCTGCCTTACCTCTTCGGCCATTTCCGCCTCTATCTTCTTGCGTATCTCGGCATAGAGGTCCTCGCCCGCTTTTTCATAGCTGCTCTTATGTGTATCTTCTGTATAGGAGTAATAGTCTGCATTCTCGCCTCTCGCCTCGGCAATTCTTTCTATCTCTGCTCTGCGTACCGCCTCGGCAAGTCTTTCTGCCTCTGCAAGTTTTTCAGCTTCCGCCTCGCGCTCTTCTTCCTCTCTGCGCATAGCCTCGGCCGCTCTTGCCGCCTCGGCAAGGCGCTCCGCTTCAAGCATAGCCGCAACTCTTGCGTTTTGCTCGGCGCACTCTCTTTCTCTTTCTTCGTTTTCCATAGCAGCTCTTTGCGCAGCCTCTTTGTCGGCTTTTCTCTTCAAAGCCTCACGGCGTCTTTCTTCAAATTCAGCCATACGGCGAAGCTGCTCGGCACGCTCGGGCGTGAGGTTGGATATGTCTTCCGTAAAAGAGGGGGTTGTATCGAAGGATTTAGAGCGGCTGGATTTTTTAGAAGCTCTTTTCTCATTAGACGTAAGATCGAAGGGGTCGAAATCGTTGGCAAAAACAGACTCTGCCGATTCGTCAATTCCGTAGGAATTTGCTGCTCCGGTGCGGCTCAGCGGCTCACGGGCTTCAAATATTATATCGTCGGAGCGGTAGGAATCCTCCATAGTGTCGCATCTTTCGAAGGTAGGCGTATCGGAGAGGTTATTATTGGTGCGTACAGGCTCGTCGAATGTTTCGCTTTCAGTGGTATTTCGTTTTTTATCAACACTGTCGCGCAGTATATAACCCGCCTCTGCGGCAGCACCGTCTTTTGTTTCGATTATTCCAAGCTCGGGAATCTCAAGTCGGCTAACGCCGTTATCGGCGTAAAAGAAATCGTCGTTAGCAAATTCGGAGTCACGTCCCTCGTTTTTCTTCTGCTCCTTCTTCTTTTGCTTTTCTTCACGCAGTCTTTGCTTTTCAGCCTTTTTCTCCTCGTTTTTCTTTTCAAGTCTTGCGCCAAAATTAACGATAGCGGCAAGAATTCTAAGGAAGAACTTTGAGATTCCTTTTCCTTTACCCGCAAAGAAGAAGGTGGCGTAAAGAGCGACGGTAAGACAAAGAATTATAATGAGCCCGGGCATACCGAATACGTGAATAAGTCCGACGGCAATAGCACCGCCGACAAATCCTCCGCCGACGCCTGATATACCGTTTTGGTAGAATAAGCCACCGTCAAATATATGCTCTGCGCTGAAATTGGGAATTATATAAGCCAGCTGCGAGAGGGTTATCAGGGTAATAATCGAGAAAATAATGCGTGAGGCGAGCCGCCTTTCCTTAAGGTCGGACTTAAGGAAAATTGCGTGTATCGCAATCAGCACGGGAATAACGTATGCAACGTAAGAAAACAGACCCTTGAAAAATTCGGTAATGAATTTTCCGAAAGCGCCCGTATTTTCGGTTATAAAGCACACAGCGAGGAAAATAGCCAGCGCCCAGAGAATCAGCGGTACAGCCCTGACAAATCCTTTCATCTCTGCCGGTGCGTTTTTAACGTTGTCTTTTGTATCTTTAGAAGAGTCACGCTCTTCACTATTGTTCTTTTCGATTTCGGAAGCTACGTCCTTATCCTGCTCGGCAGTATTTTTAGTATCGTCATTGATTTTTTTCAACAGCACGTCCTCCTCATTGATGTTCTACTAATAATGATACCAAATTTTTCTGCAAATTACAATAGAAAAAATAAAAAATGTCAATTTAAAATATAAGCGGATAAATATTTAAAATCCCGATTGACAAAGTGTTGGTGCTGTGATAAAATGTGCATAAGACCTCGGAGTCTAAAAAAATGAAAAGGATAATAAACATGAAATTTTACCAGAGCTGGAAGGGAAGAAACTGTACCGCAGGACGTGACGCTTGGTTTTGCGCTACCGTGCCCGGAAATATTCAGAAGGACTATGCGGTAGTAAATAATTTTGCCGATTGGCAGTATGCGGACAACTATAAGCAGTTTTTAGATATAGAAGACGACCATTGGGAGTATCGCACGAAGCTTGAATACAGAAAAAATGACGGTGAGCGAGTGTTCTTCGTCAGCCGTGGTATCAACTATAAATACGACGTTTTGCTTAACGGAGATAAGATATATTCCTACGAGGGAATGTTCCGTGGCTTTGAGTTGGATTTAACCGACAAGCTTATGGGAGAAGACGAGATTACAGTACATATCTATCCTCATCCGAAAAGCAAAAGAGGAGAAGCAGGCACCCGTGACGAGGCAAACGAGTCTTGCAATCCCCCTGTATACTACGGCTGGGACTGGAATCCCCGTCTTCTTATATCCGGAATCTGGGACGATACGTATATTGAAACGAGAGACGATTCCTATATATCCGGAGCAGAGGTTCTTACCGATTTGAGTGACGACCTTGCCGAGGGTGCGGTTAAGGTTTCTTATGACTGTAAATTGCCCTGTGAAATAATATTACTTGACGAAATGGGTACCGAGGTTTACCGTGGTACAGACAAGAGCTTTAAAATTCACAACCCCAACCTCTGGTGGTGTAACGGGCAGGGAAAACCCTATCTCTATACATGGAAAATCCGCAATGAGAAGGAAGAAGTCGAGGGGCGTGTCGGCTTCAGACGCTTAAGACTTCTTCAGAATATAGGCTGCGATGGACCTCACACGTTCCCTAAAGGAAGATATGAGGCTCCCATTACCATAGAGCTTAACGGCAGGCGTATAAGAGCAAAAGGCTCAAACTGGGTTAATCCCGAGCTGTTCTGGGGTGAGATTACCTCAGAGCGCTATGAGGAGCTTATAACCCTCGCTAAGGATTGCCATATGAACATATTCCGTATGTGGGGCGGCGCAGGAATGCCTAAGGAGAGCTTCTACGACATCTGCGACAGAATGGGAATTATGATATGGCAGGAATTCTTCTTAGCTTGTAATAACTATATGGACGTCGGCAATTATATGGAGGTTCTCGAGAGCGAAGCATCTGCGGCAATTATTAAATTCCGCCATCACCCCGCCCTCGCATTCTGGTGCGGCGGTAATGAGCTGTTCAACAACTGGTCGGGAATGGACGACCAGTCCCATCCTCTCCGTCTTCTAAACAAGCTTTGCTTTGAGCTTGATTATAAGCGCCCCTTCCTTTACACCTCGCCTCTTTACGGTATGTCCCACGGCGGATACACCTTCTGGGCAGAGGACCAGGGCGGCGACGCATTCCAGCAGTTCCAGAACGCCTCTGCTACGGCATACACCGAGTTCGGCGTACCCGCTATGGCGAGCGTTGAAACCTTGAAGGAAATAATCCCCGCAGAGGAGCTGTTCCCCATAAAGAGAACCGATGCCTGGATTGCGCACCACGGCTTTGACGCCTGGGGCGAGCATAGATGGGTGTCGCTCGACGTATTCCGTCGTTATTTCGGTGAGCCTTCCTCTATTGAAGAAATGGTAAATAAATCCACCTGGGCGCAGTGCGAGGGGTATAGAGGCGCCTTTGAGGAAATGCGCCGCCAGTGGCCTCGTTGCAGTATGTCGGTTAACTGGTGCTTCAACGAGCCTTGGAAGACCTGCGCAGGAAATAACCTTATCGGTTATCCCACGAGAGTAAGACCTGTCTACTACTATGTGCAGAAGGCTCTTCGTCCTACTCTTTTCAGCGCAAAAATCGGAAAATTCGATTGGAATGCAGGCGAAACCTTTGAAGCTGAGCTTTGGCTCCTTAACGATTCACCTGAAGCGGTTAAGGGCAGCGTTACTGTAACTGCCTCGGTTGGCGAAGAGAGGTTTGACCTTCTCACCTGGAATGCCTCTGCTAATGCAAACAATAACAAGCAGGGTCCCACCGTAAGGTTCGTCCTTCCTAACGTGGCTGATACGGATAAGGTAACTCTCACTCTCGCAGCAGAGGATGGCAGAGAGAGTGAATACGTATTTATGTATAAGCCCGAGGGCGCAAAGAATACTCTCCGTCAGCTTAACGTTTAATTCGGCTTTTTAGAAAAGCTTAATTTTAACCGATTTTTCTTACAGTATGATTGGTAGCGTTTTGAGAAAAACATAAAAAAACAAACAATTATAGTGAAAAACAAGGCGCAGACAAAGCTTTTTGCAATGTCTGCGCCTTGTTTATGGATTTAAAAGAAAAAAATAAGCATTGGTGAGGGCAAAGCAAAAAGTCATTACGAAAAAATCTCGTAATGACTTTTTGCTTTGAGTGTGTTTGCGCAGTGAACATCAGTGAATATAATTTATCTTTTATTATCGTTCTTAATCCTGCACTGTAATGCCATATTCCCGGAGTATGGATTTAGCTCCTTCAAGCTCTTCCTCTGTGGGAATCCTCTTTGGGCTTTCGTTCTTCATACCCAGGGATGCGTATTTCGACCCTGCGTAGTTGTGATAGGGAAGCACTCTTACCTTCACTAAGGTTTTTATTTCCGAAAGCAGTTTTGCAATGTCGGTAATTTCCTTTTCGTTATAGTCGGGAACGAAGGGGATTCTCACCTCAATCCTTGCTCCTCGTTCGGATAAGTAGCGGATATTATCAATAATCGGTGAGTTGTCAGCTCCCGTACATTTTTTGTGAGTATCGGCATTTATAGCCTTTATGTCATAAAGGAATACGTCAGTGTATGGAATAACCTTGTCAAGCTCGGTTTTATTTACGAACCCGCAGGTGTCAATGGCGCAGTTTATCTCCTCCGCCTTCAGCATCTCCAAAACCTCGCGGCAAAAATCAGCCTGCATTAAGCACTCTCCGCCGGAGAGAGTAACGCCACCGCCCGAGTTCTCATAAAACTCTCGGTCCTCAAGCAGTATTTTCACAAGCTCTTCCGATTCAATCTCTTTTCCGTAAAGAGTCAGCGCCTCGCCAAGACAGACCTCGGCACACCTTCCGCAGCCGATACAAAGACCTCTGTCAAAGGTATGAATGCCGTCTGCAATTTTATGAGCTTCGGTAGGGCAGACTGC
>JAEIGA010015274.1_pt1 | contig 11694 bp, 21 predicted proteins | sample 9270691 | NCBI WGS metagenome assembly JAEIGA01 (sample SAMN17057246, study PRJNA624740) | gut metagenome | biome: biome; isolation source: fecal sample | host: Bos grunniens | place: China: Xizang | collected 2019
ATTTTATATTTAGTATCATCAAATATATGCATTGATATAGATAACATATCACTTATATAAGATTCAATAAAATCTTTATCTAATAAAGGGAAATGATTACAACAGTGTGAAAGAAAAACAAGAAATTTTAGTTGATAATAAACATCTTTCAACGGTTCTACTCTTGTAAACACCCCATAGTTACTTGGATTAATAATTTGTGAATTAACAAAAAAACTATAAATATTTATTTTATCATACTGTTTTTTTCTATTTAAAAAATTTTTCCAAATCCATTGAAAATGTAAATAATTTATTTCAAATCTTTCTTTTTTTAGGAAAAAAAATAAAAGTCTATAAATTAATGTTTCAATTTGTTTTTTTTGCATATATTAATTTGACTTAAAATTAATTCTAACGCAAAGATATTAATAAAATATTAGATTGGCAAATATTTATATATTAAAAATATTAAAATAAAATGGAAAAAGTTAGATTTTTAAGAGGTACGAGAGAAGCTTTTGAACGATTAATGAATTGTGAAAATGATATTTTTTATGTTGTAGAAGAACACAATACTAATAATCAATCTGAAACAGAAAAAGAGGAAGAATAGTATTTAATTTCTTCCTCTTTTATCATCTTAATTAACTACCAACCACCACTTTTGCGTGTCTAATTACTTTGTTATTTAGCTTATAACCATTTTGAATTATATTAGCAATAATACCTTGTTCTACTGTATTTGTCATCATTATTGCTTCATGATATTCATCATCAAATGATGTTTCTTTAGGTGTTATTTCAATTTGTTCAACCCCATTATTTTTTAAAACATTATTAAATTTATCAAAGATAAGTTTAATTCCAGTTTTATCATCTTCGTTTACAATATTATTAATGGCACGTTCAAAATCATCAATTACATTAAGAAAATCTTCAACTGTTTTAGAATGACCATGCTGTCTAATTTCTTCTTTTTCCTTAATTGTTCTTTTTCTGAAATTATCATACTCAGCAGCTAAACGCAAATATTTATCTTCAAGTTGTTCAATTTTTTCATTTGCTTTAACTAAAGTTTCTTCCAACTCATTTATTTTCAAATCGTATCCTATAATCTCCTCCATATTTTATTTTTTCTTTTAATTTATTAATAATAAATTGAATTTTATTATTAGTTGTGTATCCTAAAAAGGATACATTATTGTATACCTTATATTGCATTTCAAGTTGGTCTTTTGTGTACCAACACCTATTATGAAATTTTTTCTTGTATTTGTAATAACGATATATAATTTGCGCTAATTTATTTTGAACATATCTTTCTATTTTATCAATTTCCTTTTCTTTTTCTTTCAAATAAACATAATAAATAATATATATGATACAACCACCAAACATAAAGAAAGACATACATGAAAAACCTCTAATGTTTATTCTTGTTTTTCTTTCAAGTTCCTCAATATCATTAATGAAAAAGAATAACAATATTAAAGAAAAAGCAAAATACATTAAATAACTAATAAATAAAATTTTCATATTTTTTTTATTATTGTTTCATATGACGAGTGATTAATCCAATGTGTCGGAAAATAATAGTCTAAGTGATTCCATATGGGTACACCATTAGAATATTTGTGGTTATATTTTTCGTTTAAATGCATATATCTATTGAAAATAGCCTTTCCGTTTTTTTCAATAAATGATATTTTTTTATATTTGTTTTTAAGCCATAAACTATATGGAATTATAAAGAAGATGCCAAAAAAAACTTCTAAAAACATTAACCTTGTTTGACAATTATAATTTTCTAAATATAATTTTTTATATATATTTTCAATATGTATATGTTTTTTTATAAAAAATGTTATTATCATATTTATGAAAATAAACATCGTCCATATTAACAATAAATAAGGTATAATCATTTTATAATATTTTCTCTTTAATTAAAAATTTCACCCACTTTTTATTAATTCTAACAATATCTCCCCCATATGCATTATAGTTATAACGACCCATTAAATAACTTTTTAAAAAGTTATGTGTGTGTCGGTAATCATTTTTCTGCCATAATGGTATAAAAATAGGTTCGCTTATTTTATCCTTATCATTGTTAGATAATATTTTTTCTCTAAAAATACGATATTTTTCACTTATTAAAGAACCATATAAAATAGAAAATTTTTGATATAAATCAAATCTTCTAAACATTATTTGTACAACATCTTCGCTAAGTGAAACACAATGAAATTCATTCAATAATCCATCATTTTTAATTAAATAATTATATTCTTTTTGTTCTTTTAAAAAACGATAAAGAAGCCTATCAATCTGTTTCACATTTTGATATTTTTTTTCTTTAAAACCTATTTTTTTCTTTTTAAGAAAAGAAAAAATATATTTGAATAAATTCATTTTTTTTTAATTTAATATTAACATTGCAAATATACAATAAAAAAATATAATAAAAAAAAATAAGACCATCCAACGTATAAATCTATTAACTATTGCTTGTATGTGTGTTACATATTTATAAAACAAATTATTAATTTTTATATTAAATAATATTAAATTAGCCTCATTTTTTAGTTATAACCTCCCAATAAAAATCATCTGTTAATTCATTTATTTCTTTAACATTCTTTTTTGCTTGAACTCGTTCTTTATCGCTTGGATTAAACAGTCTTCTACATAAATCGCACATAATAGGTTTCATGAGTTCAATGAATTCATTATGTGTATAATGTTTCGCTGTTATATTTATATTTTTCTTATTTTCTTTTAAGAAATCATTAAATGATTTTAATACTATTTTTTTTTCCATAAAAACTCTTCAAGGGAACTCCATCCTTTAGGGTGGAGAGGAATTGAAGAATAGCCTTTTGTTAGTTAAACATTAATTTCTTTATCTTGTTGCAAAGATAATAACTTTTCAGCAAATAAACAAAAAAAAAATGAATTTTTTTTGTTATTTTTTTATATTTTTTGATTTATTAAGATATTTATAATAAAAGGTAACTGATAAATATATGGAACTGAAAAGAAATTCTAATGCAGTTTATTTATTGAATTATCATTTGATATTGATAACTAAATACAGAAAGAAAGTGTTCACAAATGATAATATTATAGAACGAACAAAAGAGATAATGAGAAACATTGCGAAAGATTTTGATGCTGAAATAATAAATCAAGAATGTGGTGAAGACCATATTCATTTAATGATTTCAACTAAACCTACTACAGAATTAACAAAAATGGTAAATCTACTTAAAGGAACATCATCAAGATATTTAAGGAAAGAATATGAACAAGAATTATCAGATATGCTATATGGAGATTCATTTTGGAGTGATTCTTACTATATCGCAACAGCTGGAAATGTATCAGTAGATACAATCTATAAATACATTGAAAATCAAAGAAAAAAAATCTAACCATTAAATATGTATAAGGCATATAAATATAGAATATACCCGAATAAGGAACAACAAGAAAGAATGCAGCAATTCTTTGGATGTTGTAGGTTCGTATACAATAAGTATATCGAATGGTATTCTGTTGCCTATAAACAATGGAAAGAAAATGGTGTAAACATAGGTAAAACTCCATTGTTGACTGAATTTAAAAAAGAATATGATTTTCTTAAAGAATGTGATAATGCGGCTCTCGCATATTCACGAAGTAATTTTGAACGAGCAATAAAGGATTTTATAAAGTCAAAGAATGGGAAACGAAAAGGAAAACGTTTAGGTTTCCCTAAATTCAAATCAAAACATAAGTCCAAAATGACTTATAAGACATGTGATGCTCATGGCGGTATTCGTTTTGTTGATGATTCACATATAAAATTACCTAAAATGGGCTTAGTTAAATGTATTAAACATCGAAATTTTATTGGCACAATTAAGGCGGTAACTATTGAATGTAAAAACAGTGGCAAATACTATATATCTCTAATGGTTGAATGCCAAAATGATTGTAACCCAATAATAAATAAAAAAAAACACATTGACAATCTTAATGTTGTTGGACTTGATATGTCATTATCAAACTTTGTTGTTTCTTCTAATAATGATGACAATATGATAACCAAATATGTCCGATTATATAGGAAAAATGAGAAACGTTTGCAAATGCTTCAACGTAAATTAAGTAAAAAGCAGAAAGGTTCATCCAATAGGGAAAAGTTTAAACGTAGGGTATCTGTCCTTCATGAACATATAATGAATCAACGAAAGGATTATCTTGAGAAATTATCATTATATTATGTTCGCAAATATGACATTATAATGCTTGAAGACATTAACATACAAGAAATGTCTCGTAGTTTGCGTTTGGGTAAATCTGTGATGGATTTAGGTTTTGGCATGTTCCGTTCAATGTTAGAACGAAAATGTATATCTTATGACACTAGTATCGTTTATATTGATAAATGGTATCCTAGTAGTAAGATGTGTAATTCTTGTGGACACAAGAACTCCCTACTACGTTTAAGTGATAGGGAGTGGGTGTGTCCAAAATGCGGTATTATTATTGATAGGGATTATAATGCCGCATGTAATATCCGTGATTATGTGTATAAGATAATTAATAATACCGAAGGAACTTCGGAAATTTACGCTTGTGGAGATACAGCCTCTACATTAAGGGAAACCTTATTGCAAGTAGTGTCGTTGAAACAAGAAGCACCCTCCTTTAGGTGGGTGTAGTTCACAAAAAATAAACTTTTTTTCTTTAGCATTCACTACGCCACGCTGGCCCACTTCCACATCCACTATTAAAATATGGTTTTGGATTACCACATCTATCATATATAACATTTGATGAGCCACATCCGCTACTATAAGAAGAACTAATGTTTGATGTAGGTTTATCTTCATAGCATATTTCAAATGATTTTAAAATTTCTGATGGTTGACGGAAACGATAACCATTAGAACCACAACTGTCATAATAACGAACTTTAATTGACCCATCCTTTCTCATAACAAGTTGTTTACCATTCAGTTCAAGCGGAATCCAACCATCTTTAATTCTTACAAAGCCATTATCAATGATATATGGTTTTTTTTCATGTTTTTGTTGAAACAAAATATTTTTTTCATTTGTTAAATGTTTCTTTGCTAATTTATCAGCAACTCGTTCAGCAAGCTCATCCATGAACTGTTCTGAAAATATTTTTTTTAAAAAATTATTCATTATATTTTATTTTTTTCTATTATTTCCAGTAAGGATATATATTCCCATCTTCATAAACAACCCCAAACGCATAAGGTTTATGAAAGAAAAATCTTGTTGACAATTTAAATAAATCTGCACAAGAGCAATGGGATTTTTTATTAATTAAAAAACAAACTCTTTTAATAGTTAAATTACCTTTAAATGTTGAAATCCAAGGTGTTATATCAAAATTACTTGTTTTGCAACCATGAGCAAATGGTGATTTCATTTTAATACCAAATGTTTCTTCAAAAGAAATAAAATTATCTTCAGTTTCAAATAATTCAGCGACTCTTATATTAGAAAAACCTAAATCATTATAATGTTTGATACAGTTAATAACATCATCTTTTTCACATAGATATGGTTTATTTAAATTAAGATTAACACATATCTTTTCTTTATGTGGGAGCATTTCATATAACGCTTGATGATTGTATTTAGATTTAACACCTCTAATTTTATCAGCAATTTCTTCATTATAATGTTGTGGTGAAAACGCTAAACTATCAACCATATCAATAATTTGAAATACTTTCTCTTTACACTTCCAACAAGTAGTAGGGAAAGATGTGATTATATTAATACTCAATTTAGGTGCATTTGTTTTAATTTTGTTTATAAAATCAATAATTTCATCAATAAACAATAATGGTTCACCACCACTAATAGTGATACTATTTATTTTATCTTTAACATTAATAACTTGTTCAACCATTTTATCAATATTTGGTTTAACTGCATTAACGCCTTTGTTTTTAGCATCAACACAAAAAAAACATTTATTTTCGCATTTTTGAGTAAAATGAATCATTAATTCATTATGTATCTTATCACAAGTGTTAATTCGATATTTTATCATTTTTATGTAAATTTTTAATATTTACAAAATCTTCTTTCAAATATTTATCATAAAAAATTGACATTACACTATCACGATAATTAATTTGTCTATTTATATAATCATTCACATTGTAATCATGCATTTTCAATGTGAAAGTTATAAAATTAAAAGATTTTGGTATAAATCCATATACTTCATTAAAAATATGTTGATATTCATTAAAATATCTTTTTCTTATCATTCCATGATATAAATATTCACACTTTTTTGAAGTAGCTATTATTTTTGGAAATATATGAGGGGAAGTATTACCTTTTAATTTCACAATATAATATATTAAACCTCGTATTTTATTCACTTCATTTGTTTTGTTAAGACACAATAAAAATGAACGTAAATAAAAGTTATTTTGTATTATTTCAAATATTTTTTTTTGATTTATATGTAGTGTCATAAAACAAATATTAGATTCTTTATAAATTTATAATTTTAGGAACATTAATATCACAATATTTTATTAACAATTCAGATAAACTATATTGACTTAAATGCATTTCGATTGTTTTAACTGGTATAACTGAATTATTTGCTTTAAAAATATAATTTTGAATATCTTTAATAAATCTTTCTTTAATTATTGTGAAAAATGCGAACTCCCATTCTCTACGTTTTATTGTATCTATCTTTATATGATATAAAGAATAGTTATTTATCCAAACATATGGCAAGTGGATATTATTAGACCATAATAAATTGTTTTCTATCGCTTTTAAAATTTGTTGCCCTTGAGGGTAAACATCACATATTTTGGCTGACCTTAAAAGTGCTTTAATATAAAAATTATTTAAAAATGCATTTGTCATATATTCCTAATATATTTTTTCTTAATGCAAAATTACATAAATTAGGAATATAATAATATATTTTTTTAGTTAAAAATAATTAAAAATACATTATTTTCCTCTTTCTTTAGAGTATGGGAATAATTTGTTATTCTCTTCAAATAATTTTCTAAGCGCAATAGTTTCTTTTTTATTTTTGCCTAATACAAAAGCATATTTATGTTTTGAATGGAGCCCCCCCCCAATTCATCCCACGGTTAAAACACGTGGGCTTTCTTGGGCATTTTTTTGTGAACATATTTTTTATTTATAATATTAAAATTAGTTTTCCACAACAAGTACATTTGACAAATGCGCCTTCTATAATATTTTTATCAGTGTATTTAATAAGTGTATCACATTCATAACACTCAATGGTTTTGACTGAACCATATATGGATTTTAAACCATTCATAAAAGAACGCATTTCTTCTTTTTCTTCTGAATCAAATGATGAACAACCGCCATCACCTTCTAAATCAACACATAATAATATGTTATCAATTATTTTATCAACATTACTCATATCTTTTTTTATGCAAATATACATAAAAAAAAGGAGTATTGCAAAATACTCCTTTAATTATTTTTTTTTATTCTTCCCCACTATCAAATGCTTTAATATTTATTTTAGGCTTAATCAAAAACAGTACATCGCAAGTAGGTTCAATTAAACTTAATATTTCTTTATAATCTTTATATACCATTGGAGATTCATCCAAAGTACCTTTTCCTACTGATGTTGAATATATACCTTCCATTGATGTTATGAATTCATTAACATCAACATTTTCTTTTGCTTTTGCTCTTGACATCAAACGTCCAGCACCATGAGGAGCAGAATAATTCCAATCTTCATTTGATTTACCAGCACAAATAGCTAAACCATCACGCATATTGAAAGGTATTATCATTTTTTCTCCTTCATAAGAAGCAATTGCGCCTTTTCTAATAATATGGTCAATAGGTGATATGAAATTATGTACAGTGTATATAGTTTCAGTTATCTTATTTAAACCAAATTTTCTAACAATATCGAAAATGCGTTCAGCAATAATCTTATGATTATATTTAGCATATGCTTGAGCAAAAAACATATCTGTTATATAACCCATCATATTATCATTATGAAGATAACCATTATAATGTCCTTCTTTTAATGATTCAAGATATAGATTTAAATCTTCCTTAAAGTTTTTCATATTAGAATGATTTTTCATATAATCTTCTTTAAAAACAGAAGTATAATGCTTTATTTCTTTTTTGGAAAGAGCTGCATTTTTAGAAAAATTATCCCAATATTTAAACACTTTCATTCCAAAATTTCTTGAACCACAATGTATTGTTATTGCTGAACCATTATCAAATTCACCATATTCGATAAAATGATTTCCACCACCAACAGTACCAATTGACTTATAAAATACACTTCTATCCATGCCAATTTTTCTAAGCATATCTGTTATGTATTTTTCATTAACATCAATATCATAGACCATTTCTGACCACGTAGAACGAGCTTTATTCATTTCCTTTTTCATAAATTTAATGAAATCTTTCATATCAAAAACTCGTTTATCATGAATATCGAATCCTGTTGGTATTGACATTCTTATTTTATGTTCAATCTCCATATAGTCAAAAGGATTCAACTTTTCATTAAATAACATACAAGTCATCCCACAGCCAATATCACAACCTACATGAGAGGGATTAACATAATCAAATAAAGGTGCTGTGAAACCAATTGTAATACCTTTTCCTGCATGTACATCTGGCATCACTCTTACCTTATTATCAGAAAATGTAGGGTGATTAGCAATATCATATAGCAAAGATAGCGCTGTCTCTTCTACGTTGTCCGTGAAAATTTTTAAATCTTTACAATATTTTCCCTTAATTTCTATCATAATATATTTCAAGATATTAAATCAATTCATATTCATCTTCAAATTCTGTATATAATGACCTTTTCACATCATCATTTGTTATTTTATAACAACAAATTTTTTCACCCATATAAAGGATTAAATCAACTATATATATAGTATTAGTTTTTTTATGTCTAATTTTATCTCCAATTTTAAATCTTGGAATTATAATTTCCCCCATATTTTTTTATTAATTAATTTTTTGCACAAAATAAAAATGAGAATAAGTTTTATATATAAGGGCAATATGATTAACACAAAACTTTATATCATCTAAATTTTGTGGGAATTTATCTTTTATTCTATTCGACAACTCTTCCCCTTCTGTTAATTCGTGGAGATTTAACAAATGATGATACTTATTATATATAGCTTCAATTTCGTCTCTATATAATGCTTTAAACATAATATATAAATGTTTAATCTTTAGACTTTAAAAAATAAAATAATATAAGTAGAAAAAAATCTATAATAACCATAATTGAATAATGTAACCAAAACTCTTTTCCGTCATATGACCACAATGGTATATTTATAAATCCTAAAATTAAAGACAATATAAATGTGTAAAATACTTTTTTATTTATGTTCTTCATTTTTCAAACTTTTTAAAAATAGTCTTGTAGCTTCTAATTTTAACACATCATCAGTATTAAAATAATTATCACGATTCAACCATAGAAATAATTGATATCCTCTTTCTCCAAACTCTTTTTTTATTTTTCTCCTATCATTTGAAGTTAACTTAAAACTAGCCATATATATCTAAATTAGTTGCGTCATTAGCTAAACCCATTGGAATAAGACTATTAATATCTAAATGATTTTCGTAGCACCATTGAATAAACTCTAATGCATCACCAAATTCCAATTTATGTCTCCACAAATCACTAATTTCTTCATCAGATTCCCATTCATAACAGAAACGATTACGGATATAATTCTTTTGTTCCTCCGTCATACTTGAAAGAGGGAAAAGGTATGGTTTGAATTTAGTTATATCACAAGCAACATCACCAAAAAAAGTTGCAGTATTTGCTTCGTATTTATATATTTCGTCATGTTTATTATAAAAGCTAGCCACAAACAAATCATTCAAAGTGCCTCTAATACCAGACACATGCTCAACAACTACATTATAAGGTAATCTTGCACTCAAATCTTTCAATAACAAAACTTTATTCTCGTGTATCATTTTTATATTTTTTTATTACTTATGCAAATATATAAAAAAAACAGAGAATATAAAAACACTCTCTGTTAAAAAAAGTTAACTATTATTTTTTATATTTATTAAATCTCGTAGAACATCAGATATTAACTTGTTTATAAAACAGCCACCAACTCCACATGACGCAAAAACACCTATTAAACACCATAAATTAGGGATTAATAAAACACTAATAAGAGAACAAGCCATAACACTTAATGCTATGCCAAATAATTTCCAAAAGGAAGCATAGGTCCACCATTTAATCCACTTCGTTTCTCTCATATTTATATATTTTTTTATTTTATTATTTATTTATAATTTCTTCATATTTTGCTAACAATTCTTGTGTTGATTTTGGATAAAATGAATTATTAAATTCCCAAAATTCATCCATTGTTTTCACAAAGACATTATTATATAAATAATCTTTCATTTCTTTAGTTTTTTCAATATCTTTTTCAAATTCATCATAACTTAATTTATAATGATAATCAGAAATATTTTTCTTTAAGAATGAATTTAGATTATTAAATTCTTCTTCATTTCGACTAAATAAATAATTACAATAAATGTAATTACTATTCATTTTATAATTAATGGTAGTATAAGGACGTTTTTGGCGATATAGGTGTCCAAATATCATGTCGGTTATTAATAGGACTTTATTACCAGCAAGAAATGTTTTAAGACTTATTAATGGTTCATCTTGCCCCCAACATTTAAGTCCTTCCAACATTTTCAATCTATTCCAATTTTCAACAGAAAACATATAACACGCGCCTAATAAACAAGGAACTTGAACAATTTTTTCATTTTCATCAATTTTTTCTGATTTATAAGCCCATTTAGGTATTAATGTATATTTTTCATGAGCAATACAACAACCATAAGTTTGGATTACTTTTGGTTGAAGTTCTTCTAATGTCATATTATCATATTCATCCAATAAACTTAATGTTCTACCAAAATAAACATTATCTGTGCCATATTCTTCCATTATCTGTACAGCACGTTTATCCCAATCTTTTTCCCATATTCTCATATGCCCATCAAGTATGATGAAGTAAGGCGTTTTTACAGATTTGACTCCATCAACTCTAGCACCAGCAACACCAGAAGGTATTGTGTTATGAATATATTCACAATTATATTTATCAGCAATTGCTTTGTAATCATAATCATTATCAGAAGCATCATTTACTAAAATGATGGGCATATTATCAGTGGTAGCTCTAATAGATTTCACAGTTTTTTCGACTTCATCATATTCATTTCTAAATGAAATTAGAGCTGTCATTTTATTATCCATATTTCTTTTTTTTATAATAAATATCATAAAAAAAGAAAGGAGAAGATAATATCTCTCCTTTCAACCATACAAAAGAAATTAAACGCTTTCAATTATAGCTGTTGGCAAAATTTTTCTTTTTTGAGCATTTGTTTTGCCATTCCAAAGTTGTTTAATTATATCTTCCATTTTCATATAATCTGTCTTGTGGAGACTCCATCCTTTAGGTTGGAGAGGAAACAAGACTTATGCCTTTTATTTAGTTAAACATTATTATTTTTTTAATTAATATAATATTTATAAATAACAAAGTTCTTTGACATATGGTATTG
>JAEIGA010015275.1_pt1 | contig 11694 bp, 11 predicted proteins | sample 9270691 | NCBI WGS metagenome assembly JAEIGA01 (sample SAMN17057246, study PRJNA624740) | gut metagenome | biome: biome; isolation source: fecal sample | host: Bos grunniens | place: China: Xizang | collected 2019
CTCTACCGCGACACTTCCGGCATATTTGGCTATGGCTTCAGGGCGGATGCTGATCATCCCAAGATCATTATTCATGCTACCCTTCATGATTAACCTCCTAACGGTAAATCCTACAACGTAATATTATAATCTTTCGGACTGACTGATGCAAACGATCAGTTTCTGAAACTGTGTATTGGCGCCGGTATGCGGCCTCCTCTGTCCACAAATTCACTGCAGTCACAACGATTGACCGGCATAACAGGCGCATCACCGAGTAAGCCTCCGAAATGAGCAAAATCGCCAACCTCTTTTCCTATCACAGGAATGATACGTACAGCTGTGGTCTTGCCGTTTACCATGCCAATTGCCATCTCATCGGCAATAATGCCTGCTATAGATGACGCCGGCAAGTCACCGGGAACAGCAATCATATCAAGCCCGACAGAGCAGACGCATGTCATAGCTTCAAGCTTTTCAATCGTAATATTCCCTGCCTCAGCTGCCCTGATCATAGAATGATCTTCACTGACCGGAATAAAGGCGCCGCTTAAGCCTCCTACATTGGATGCTGCCATGACACCACCCTTTTTGACCTGGTCATTGAGCATAGCAAGGGCGGCCGTTGTACCGGGCGCTCCGGCGCTCTCAAGTCCCATTTCCTGCAAAATATCAGCGATGCTGTCACCTACAGCCGGTGTTGGCGCCAATGATAGATCTACAATACCAAACGGAATATTCAGTTCAGCGCTGGCGCGTGCAGCTGCCAGCTGGCCGATCCTGGTGATTTTAAATGCGGTCTTCTTGATTACATCGCACAGTTCTCTGAAGTCCTTTCCGTGCGCTTTTGTCAGCGCATGTCGAACCACGCCGGGGCCGCTGACACCGACATTGATAACACAGTCTCCTTCTGTCACACCCAAAAAAGCACCGGCCATAAAGGGATTATCATCCGGCGCATTGCAAAGCACGACAAGCTTTGCACAGCCGATCGAATCCTGATCTCTGGTCAATTCTGCAGTCTCGCGGATCACATCACCCATCATACGGACGATATCCATATTGATACCGGTTTTTGATGATCCTGCGACAACAGAAGCACAGACACGTTCTGTTGAAGCAAGTGCTTCAGGAATCGAACGGATAAACATCTCCTCCCCTTCCGTCATGTCTTTTGAGACCAGAGCGGAATATCCGCCGATAAAATTCACACCGATCTCGGCGGCCGCTTCATCCAAGGTCTTTGCGATACGAACATAATCCGAGGGGTTGCGGCACGCCGATGCTCCAATTATGGAAGCAGGCGTGATTGCCACGCGTTTATTGACAACAGGAAAGCCGAACTCAGCTTCTATCTTGTCGCCAACGCGTACCAGATCGTGTCCGAGCGTCACGATTTTATTCTTGATATTGTCACAGAGACGGTCCATCGAATCGCTGATGCAATCAATCAGACTGACTCCGAGCGTGATGGTGCGGACATCGAGATTTTCAGACTCGATCATATGATTAGTTTCAGATACTTCAAACAGATTAATCATGTGAACAGCTCCTTCAGATACGGTGCATCGATTCGAAAATCTCTTCCTTCTGACAGTGAATATCCATTCCAAGCTGTCGTCCCAGTTTCTTAATGTCTTTTGATACGGACGCAAACTGATCATCAATCGATGTGGCATCGATTACCATCATCATATTGAAATAACCGTCCACAATGGTCTGCGAAATATCGAGGATGTTGATTCCCCGATCAGCCAGATAGGTGCAGATACTGGCAATGATCCCGACTGAATCTTTGCCGACTACTGTAATGACTGCTCTTTTCATAAGCCAAATCCTTTTCCAATAAAAACAAAAGTACTCGTGTCATTATATCATTAAGTAATCTGCCAACACAAGAATTTATACGAAACGTAAAAATTATCCTTGCATCGGGAAATCTTTTCTGATAGAATAGTGACGTTGTCGGATGACAACTCTCAGAATGAAGCCTATTGGAGGAGGTGTTAACCGTGGCTAAATGCGAAATCTGCGATAAGAATGTCCACTTTGGAAATAACGTGAGTCACTCTCACCGTAAATCTAGAAAAATGTGGAAGCCCAATGTCAAGTCTGTTCGCGTTAAGACTGAGGGCGGCGGAACGAAAAAGATGAATGTTTGCACCGCCTGCCTTCGTTCCGGTAAAGTTGAACGGGCATAATCAATTAAGTATAAAAAACCCAGGCTGTTAAAGCCTGGGTTTTTGTTTATTGTTCTATAACGTCCTCTCCGTCTTCCAGAGCGCGATCAAGCGTCTCCGATATCTCATCTTCTGTGATCGGATGTGATCTGGCATCGATACGGTCAAAGATATCCGGTACGAGGTCCATGATCTTCGTGATCGTATCCTGTTTCTTGATATTGACAAGCCTGGTCTTACCGTTCTGAATCACCAAAATCGAGCTCGGGATCATCTTGGCACCGACTCCACCTGACTTTCTTCCCCTGGAGTCCTGGGCCAGAACACCTGTCCCCATTGCGAAAGACACTTCCATCAGCGGTATCAGAGTCATCCCGTCAACATATATGGGGTCACCGACTACCGTCTTGGAAGAGACAACATGATCGATACCGTCAAACATAGATCTTACCGCACCTGTGAATCCGTTCTTATTTCCGTTGTTATCATTATTATTACTCATGCAGCCTCTCCTTCCTTGATGACTTCCATGGAATGTTCCATTTTCTTTTTGAAAGATTTGAAATCTTTAATCGTTCTCCATAAATTGATATCTAACAGTAATGGCAGCGCAAAAACAACTAAACTCCCGATGCGCAACTTGCCTTTGATATCTCCATTCAGATTGACAATGTCCTGATCAAAACAAAACTCAGGCAATTCGATTTTGTCAATATGCGGATAGATAGCGGATAAAGCAGCCGCCAGCCTGGCTGTAGTACACGGATCGTCAAATCCAAGCTCCCCTTCGATAATAAACCGGGAAGGCAGAAGTTTGTGTCCCAGCTTCTTGAGACGTTTTATGAAACGCCTTGCAATCTTTCTGTGGCTCTTTTCTGTTAGAAACGCCAGGATCTCTTCTTTCGCAAATCTGATCTCATTTATCGTATCATAGATTCTGTCAAAAGTGAATCGACGTTTACTTGAGGATTTCTCTTTATTCTTCTCTTTTCTTTTTTTCTTTTGCTTTTCTTCATCCTCCAGCAAATGTACCGGTTTTGTCTTATCGTCCTTCAAGGCCTCGGGCTTTTTGTCAGCGGACTGTTTATGCGCATCGTGATCAGTATCAGTTGACTCCGTTTCAGTTTCTGAAACAGTTATATGATCTGTTTTTTTCTCTTCTTTAGTTTTGGCCGATTGTTCTTTTTCTTTTTTCTTTTCTTTTTTGTCTGTCTCCGATTCTTCATAATCGCCGGTAAGCGGGAACTTCTTCCATGCGATCCTGAAACGCGCATCGAATTCTTTATGCTCCAGCTCACACGTAAACTTGATGAGTCTCAGGAGCCAACTGGCATTGCCTTCAACCGTCAGTTCATTCAGATCTTTAGTCACATGAAATAACGCACGGTACCTGAGCGGTACAAGCGTCACGATCAGAAGAATCAGCACAATAAAAGCCAGGATGCCCAGAAGGATCCATCCAAGAACTTTCAGAATTGTCAAAAGAATCGTCAAAGCCATGTGATTACTCCGTCGGCCTGTCTTCAAGCAGTTGACATACAAATTGTTTAAGATCAATCGAACCGGTAGAAGCTAGCGCATCCTCAGTCATTCTCATGATCAGATGCTCAGCTTCTTTCTTGTTTTCGGCAAAACCGATAACAACAAGATCATCAGTCGGATAACAAGGCTGATAAAGCTGTCTGCACTTTATGATTTCAATCTGATCATCAGCGCGCCGGTTCAAGACGATAACATGGAGGCTGCCGACATCTTCTTGACGGCTGATGCTCTGTTTGAGATCAGCTTTTTTGTATTTTAATTTGTCGGTGACATACACCTTTTCCATGAATCTCATCATCATACCTCTTACTGACTATAATAAGCGTCAAAAACACTTTTTGCAACGGCGATAGCAGATGCCCCGCTTTGATCAGCACTCTCTATGACAACCGCAACAACTATATCAGGATGATCAACATTGGCATAACCGACAAACAACGAATGACTCTTATTCTTATCGCTTGAGTATTCGGCTGTTCCGGTCTTGGCTGCAGCTGTATAGGAGCCTGAATTAAGTGCGCGGCCGGTACCGTCCGTTACCACAGAGCGCATATACCGCTGTAATGCAGCGGCCTCCTCAGCAGAGAGAAGTCGCTTGTATGATTTAGGCGAATACTTCTTAACGTTTTTATTCTGATCATTGTTGATCTCTGTTACGAGATATGGCTTCATGAGCAGACCGTCATTTGCGACGGCACATCCGATCAAGGCAAGATGATAAGGACTGATCTGTGTATTTCCCTGTCCCATCGCCGTCATCATCATTTCACCGGGTCCGGTATCTTTGTCTACAACGAACTGACTCTTTTTAGCAGGCAGCTGACTGGGAAGTTTCTTGTTAAACAGCAGAGAATCGGCTGTTGTTCTGTATTTAGCCGGATCTAAATGAAGCCCGATATTGACAAATGAGGCATTGCATGAATTTGCAAATGAACTCTCTAAAGTCTCCATACCGTGCGCGGTTCCGTTGTAGCAATGAATGGTTGTGTCACTGTAGGTATAAGAGCCGTTGCATTCATAAGCGTAATTGGCATCGGTTCCGTTTTCCCGCAGGTATTCAAGCGCTGTTACAATTTTAAATGTGGAGCCGGGTGCGTATACGCCTTGGGTCGCACGGTTTAATAAAGCACTGTTCGGGTCGCTGTTCAATTGCTCCCATTGTTCTGAAACAGATTCGGGATTGAACGTAGGATTAGAATACATCAGCAAAATCTTGCCCGTATCCGGTGCTATTGCGACAGCAGCGCCTTTATTTGAACCTAGCGACTGTGCCGCGGCTTGCTGAAGATTAGTATCGAGTGTTGTAACAACCGTATCTCCCGGATTCTTTTTGCTTTGCAGATCATTCTTAAGCTGCTCCAGATATGACGCGTGCGAAGTAAGGAGCTCAAAGTTAAATACCGATTCGAGCCCTGCCTTACCCTTGGAATCATAGCCGACAACATGCGCGAACAGACTGCCAAACGGATAGCTTCGGTACTGCTCTCCGTCATCTGTTATTACAGTCTCTGCAAGCACCTGCCCGTTTCTGTCTACAATGGGACCACGCGCTATGTGCTCCGCCATCGAATCCAGACGGGCATTATGCGGATCGCGGATGAATGAGCGTGCTCTAACCTGATTGAAGTATACAAGATAAGCCATCATACAGATGAACAATGCAACGAACCCGTATGTCAATGCAGTCAACTGTCGATTCCGTTTCCTTCTCGCCTTCTCTTTCGGAGACGGAGGAAGCTTCTCCTCCTTGAACTCATCCAGATTCTCAGGCCTGTACACCTTTTTCTCCTGAACACGTTGCTGAGGACGTTGCGGAGCAGGACGCACAGGGAAGGTACCGGGTTCTTCAACCTGGCTGATGATATTTTCTTCTAATGATCCGTCATAGACTTCACGATCCTGATTAAAGTCAAGGATCTCGATATGAAAATCATCTGGATCTTTGCCTTTTTTTCTCAATGATCTTTTCCTCATCTTCGCGCAGCAGGTAAAGTCCCTGCACGATTGCAAACATCACCATGGTACTGATCAGCGAACTGCCGCCGTAACTCACCAAAGGAAGTGTGACCCCTGTGGAGGGGATAAACTTGATCACGCCGCCGATATTTAAAAAGGTCTGGGCAATATAACAGGTGCCCAACCCCAGGGCTATCAATTTATAAAAAACAGAGCGAAACTTCATCGCAACATTTAAAAACATAATATAGCAACTCAGACATATCAGAATCAGACATAAACCAAAGAACACGCCCATTTCCTCGCACAGAGCAGAAAAGATAAAATCACTCGTGGCCACCGGAATTGTTTCGGGCATACCCTGACCTAATCCCATACCAAACCATCCGCCTGTTCCTATCGCAAACAAAGACTGAGCGACCTGATAGCCCTGCGGATCATAGTTTCCTATCGGATCCTTCCAGGCAATAACACGGTCGCGTACATGCGAGAACAAATGATAGGCAACTATCGCGGCCAGTGACCCGGCAAACAGTCCGGCGATCGGATATAAAGCCTTTCCTGATGCCGCGTACAGCATGACCAGATAGACGACAAAAATAATCAGTGCTGCGCCGAGATCCTTGGAAATGACAAGAATCAACACATGGAGAGCAGCGACAGCTGTGGTTATGCATACATTCCTGAAGTCATGCTCACGATACAAACTTGCCGCGACGAAAAAGACAAACAGAAGTTTGACGAATTCTGAAGGCTGAATATTGATCGGTCCAATTGAAAATCCTAGTTTAGCTCCATTGCTGATCCCGCCGGCAACTAAAACTGCCATCAGCGATATAATCCCGATTCCTCCGTAAAGTATCTTAAGATCAGCCAGAGAACGTACTTTTCGGATGATAACCGGTACGACCAAGCTGACAATCAGCGCAGCGCACATAAAAACAAACTGACGAATGCCCTGATGGAACCGGAGCCTTGTGATCATAATGAGTCCGATCGCCAGAAGCATCAGCATATGATTGAGAAGCACGCGTGCAATACGCGGATAAAGCGTAGTGTATAAAATGATTGCAGCCAGAAAGAAAACGACTTGCAGACCATAAAAGATGATCATCTCTTTGCTCGGATTCTCCAGATAGAGAACAAAGAAACAAATAAAATGAAACAGTATGGTCAGGACGTTTTGCTTTGCGTACAAAGAACGCTGTCTTCTCTCCTCGTCATAAGTAAAAACAAGAAAGCTGTACAGCGTGTACAGAATGATGATCAGGATGACCATATATTTTGAAAAATGAATGATCAGATTACTCATAGAATTCCCTTATCCCAATGTCCTTTTGTATAACGATAAGAACATGTCTCACACTCCCCGGTAAATAAATCCAGAACATCACGGATGAGTTCAGGTGATTCTGTTGTAAAATCCAAACGATAACCGGTTCCGTTCAGCTGTGTCATAGATTCAAGCCTGGTGTGTAAAGAAACAGGAACGGAATTATACAAGATATTATAGCAGGAATCACATCTGTTTTGAACTCTAAACTTCTCTCCTTTCCTGTCGGTCATTGTGATGAAACCGTTTGTATGCGTACAGCCTGAACTGTTCTTTTGGATGCATTGCGCACTGATCATACGCGGTGCATATCCGTAGACGAACACTTCACGTTCAAAAGCTGATAAGCTTTCATCACTTATTATCTTGTATTCTGTATCTCTTATATCTTTATGATGCAGCTCCAAAGGATAGCAGCAGCCGTTGATTCCATTCTCAGAGAAAAACTTCACAGCGTCACTGTTAAAGGCATATAGTAGAAAATCAGCTTTCATAGGAACAGTAAGCCCGTTTTCTTTCATATAAGCAGCTTCATCAATTGAACGGATCAGTACGCCGTCAGTATGATTCAGATAATCAATCCATTCTTTATCAAATGTTTCAGGAACGAAGTCCGTAAATCCGTCAAAACGCACTAAATGCGGTAAAGCGACTGTGAGTTTCTTAGGATGATCGGATTGGTGAGCAGTCTGAATCAAATTGTCAAGTTGATTCGGATCGTGAAGGCACGCACTCTCGACTGAAATCTCTGTAATATACTTATTATCAAGTACTGCTTCGAACTGATCGAGATCTGAGACCAGCACATGCACTTCCCGGGCGTTTTCATGACAGTCGTTGCTTTTAGCAGCCTCTATCACTCTCTCACAGACGTCTGGAGAGACTTTACGCTTATAACTGTAAAGGAGTTCATCCTTCAGTAACTCGAGCGCTGTACGGCGCATACGGTTGAGTTCCCCAACCGGTAGAAATGTCTGATCATCTATCTTCGCCTCTGACCAGCTGATAGAGAAAGGATCGCGATCTGTTCTGGACAGTCTGTCTGTCACATTCTCAAATGTGAGCGGAGCTTTCAACGCTTTCTGTACAGGCATCGTAGATTCTACCGTTACCTGGGCATTACCGGCGGAATATGATAGTTTGGCAGGAGACTCCTCTCTGAGGAAGACAGATGCACTTACAGGAACTGGCGTCACCACAAAACAAGGAGGCAGTTTGTTTTCTTTACTGCCTGCGCGGAAAGAAGGATCGCTTCTTGTTATCATAGAAGGACCGTTACGATGATCATAATAACCGGTTCCCGTCAACGTTCTTGAATAAGTTGCTAACAGATCCAGATCTTTTTGAGATACGATGGGATCTGATACATTGTCATTTTCTGATTGTTTCAAATAAAGATCAGTGTACTTACGGTAAAGCGATGTAACCGTATACACATAATCTGCGCTTTTCATGCGGCCTTCTATTTTGAAAGAAACAACACCGGCGCGAATCAGGTCAGGAATCCGTGTTATCATGGATAAATCCTGCATGCTAAGCCAGTAACAGCTCTCACGATCTCCTTCATTCCTGTAAGGAAGTCTGCAAGGCTGCGCGCATCGTCCCCGGTTACCGCTGCGGTTGCCCATGAAGCTGCTGAAAAGGCATTTTCCTGAATATGCATAACACATCGCGCCGTGAACAAACGCCTCAATCTCCATTTCCTTAGAGGCGGTCAGAGTCTTTATTTCATCCAGCGAAAGCTCACGTGCAGGGATCACACGTTTGACGCCATAATCTTTCAGAAATCTCATACCGGCATACGAAGCGATGCTCATCTGTGTACTTGCATGAACAGGCAGGTCCGGATACTGGTCGCGCAATGCTTTACAAAGTCCGAGATCCTGAATGATCACAGCATCCAGCCCATGTTCATAAAACGGAAGCAGCCAGTCCAGACATTCCTGCATTTCACTTTCTTTCAGCAGAATATTGACTGTCAGATATAGCTTACGGCCCAGCAGATGCACATAGTCAATCGCTCTGATCAGTTCATCCTGATCAAAGTTATGCGCATAGGCACGAGCACTGAATTTATCCCCTCCGACATAGACCGCATCAGCACCAGCAGACATGGCCGCTTCAAGACATTCAAATGAGCCCGCCGGAGCAAGGATTTCAATATTCCGTCTGTCCATAATCAAAAAAATAACCCATCAAAAAAGGAACTTCTACAGCGATCGAAGTTCCTTTGTCATAAACACATTAACATCGGTATTGGAACCGATCAGTTTCTGCCTTTGCTGTTTTTGATCTCTGTCTCGAGCTTGACAATCTTCATCTGGAGATTGTTGTTTTCCTTTTTGACACGATCAAGATTCTTTTCGGCATTTTCGCACTTGATCTGAACAGAGATCAGTTCATGTTTGAGATCATACATTTCTTTGTCTTTGATCTCCAGATCTCCTTCCAGAGAGCTCGCCTGCTTCTTTGCTTTAAAGTAATCATCGGCCACATTAAGAGCAAGGAGAACACTGCGTGCGTCAGCGCTTTGTTTACGATAACTGTCGCTCTGTGCGCACTCTTCCATCTTGTGATTCAGATATGAGGAAATCTTTTGGAGATACTCCTCACTCTCAAAACCGCTTAATGTAAATACCTTTCCACCAATTAAAGCCTCAGTTTGATTTTTAGATGAAGCCATACCCAGTTCTCCTTCCTGCTGTTAACGAGTAATCATATCAAGGCTAAAGTAATACACATATACACAGATAATATATCATAAAATGAATCATATTACCACAAAAAACTGGGAAACCTGCAGTAGGTTCCCCAGTATGAATGATTCGCGAGAATAATCAGCGCTCTTCTCTGAAGTATGGTATACCCAATGACTCCGGCGGTTGATTCTCTTTCTTCTTTCTCATGCTCGTCGCTACGAGAACAATAATCGTTACCACATAAGGAATCATCTTGTAGAACTCTTTGATCGCCTGATTTGCTCCGGTCGGAATATACAAATACAGGATATACAGCGCGCCGAAAAGAATAGATGCGAAGACACCGATATTCGGACGCCATATTGTAAAGATAACGAGAGCAATTGCAAGCCATCCTCTGTCTCCGAATCCTTCGTTTGACCAAACACCTGACGCATAGTCCATGATGTAGAACAGGCCGCCAAGCCCGGCGATCATACTACCGATACAAGTCGCAAAATACTTATACCTTCCGACATTGATACCAGCTGCATCAGCTGTCGCCGGATTTTCGCCGACCGCACGCAGATTCAGTCCAAGTCTGGTATGTCGCAGAATATAAGCGGCAACAAAGGCAATAATGACAGACACATAGACCAAAAAGCCGTAATTCAGGAACATTCTGCCGAACCAGCCAAGATTCTTGGCAAACGGTAATTTATGCACAAAGCATCCGTGTGTGGCTGAAAGCGCGATGGAAGGAACTTCGGAACCGGTAAGTTTGATCAAAGAACCGCCGAAGAAGTTTCCGAAGCCGACACCGAAGGTCGTCAGCGCAAGACCGGTCACGTTTTGGTTCGCACGGAGCGATACGGTCAGGAACGAATAGATCAATCCCATGACGAGTGAACCGATCAGGCAGCAAACCATCGGGATCAGAATCCCCAGGAATGTATTAATAGGCTTATCTGCGGCTTTCAGTGACTGTTCATAGAAAAACGCGCCTATAACACCGCTGATAGCGCCGACATACATGATGCCGGGAATACCAAGGTTAAGGTTACCGGATTTCTCTGTAATCGTCTCGCCGGTACTGCCACAAAGAAGCGGGACACTTTGAACAACAGCTCGCGGGAAAAATGATACGATATCAAACATGTCTTACGCCTCCTCTCTGTGCTTATTGTGTTCCAGCTTGTAACTGACAAAGAACTCGCATCCTATCAGGAAGAAAATGATAATTCCGGTCAGGATATCGCTGAATGAATGGTTCAGGTAGAACCGGCTGGCGATCTCCTGTGCTCCGTTGCCCATGAAGGCAATCAGGAAACTTGTCAGGATCATCAGGATAGGATTGAATTTTGCCATCCAGGCTACCATAACGCCGGTAAAACCTCTTCCGCCTGCCAGTGTCGTTGTAATGGTATGAGCGGAACCGGCAACAAGCAGGTAACCGATCAAGCCGCAGAGCGCACCTGAAATAGCCATAGTTCTGACAAATACATGTTCGACTTTGATTCCGACGTAGCGTGCAGTCCGTTCGCTCTCACCGACAACAGCGATCTCATATCCCTGTTTGCTGTATTTCAGATAGAAGTACATAAAGATCGTTAAGGCAGCCACGACGATAATTGTCAGAAGATACTGCTGATTTGCAATCTTAGGAAGCCAGCCGGCCATCGTGTTCTGATTGATAACGCCGATCTTGCCGGATCCTTTAGGCACTTCCCAGCGAATGGTGAAATAAGCGGTAATCTGAATCGCTACATAGTTCATCATCAAAGTAAACAACGTCTCATTGGTATTCCATTTAGCTTTGAAGAAAGCAGGAATGATACCCCAAATGGCACCGGCAGCCATTGCTGCGATCAGCATCAGAATCAGCAATAAAGCATTCGGCATATCAGGATGATTGTGCATGACAGCACCGGATGCCATACAGCCGATCAGTACCTGCCCCTCACCTCCGATATTCCAGAAGCGCATCTTATATCCGGGAGTCAGCGCGAGGGAAATACCCAGAAGA
>JAEIGA010015276.1_pt1 | contig 11693 bp, 4 predicted proteins | sample 9270691 | NCBI WGS metagenome assembly JAEIGA01 (sample SAMN17057246, study PRJNA624740) | gut metagenome | biome: biome; isolation source: fecal sample | host: Bos grunniens | place: China: Xizang | collected 2019
TTAAGGCTATTGTACAGCCTAAGGAATCTGCCGAGATTTCTGTTGGTGCTACCGGTGAGCTCGGTATTAAGGTAGTTAACGTTAATAAGCTTACTCAGACTGAGGGCGATGAGCTTATTTTAAATGGCGGTCATGCATAATTTAAGTTAAATTAAGGTAGCTGCTCTTTAAGAGCAGCTACCACAGAGAATATAAAATATTATATAATAGGAGATTTATTATTATGTCTGAAAAAACTTTAAACACTAGAATTTTGCTTAAGTATGACACCTATGCAAACTGGACTCTTGATAATGAGACTACCCAGGCTAACAAAACCGGTGCAAACTTTGTGCTAAAGAGAGGCGAAATTGGTATTTGCGCTATTGAAGCTGCTCGTACCAATGATCCAACTGTGCAGACCCCAACTCCTACTGTTCTTTTTAAGGTAGGCGACGGTACTTCCCCTTTTAAAAACTTAAAATGGGCTTCTGCTCTTGCAGCTGACGTTTATGGTTGGGCTAAGGCTTCTGATGTACGGCTTAATGCAACTAACAAGTCTATTGAGTTTGTTGGCACCGATACGTCTGTTGAGATTCCTTACATGACAGAGTCTGAGGTTAAGGATATTACTGATCCTCTTACTGAGAGAATCGCAGACCTTGAGGCTAAGTTTACTGGAAATGACTCAGTTGATAAGCAGTTTGAGAACCTGGATGGCCGTTTAGACGCCGTTGAAGCCGCCGTAGGTATTGAAACCGATGAGAATGGCACTACAACTGTCGGTACTCGTGTTATTGCTGTTGAAGAAGCGATTGAAACTCTGACTGGCACCGACGCCACCGACGGCTCCGTTGCAAAGGCACTTAAGGATGCTAAGGACTATGCTGACGGCTTAGCTAGTAATTATGATGCTAGCGGTACTGCTGCCGAGGTCGCAGACGACTTGGCTGAGCACGTCCAGGCGACTGGCAATGTTCACAGCTTGACTAAGGCTGATATTGGCTTAGGTAATGTTGATAATAAGTCTGTTTCTGAAATCAAGACCGAGTTGTCTGGTGAAATTGCTGAGAACAACGAAGGCTTTGTGACAGGCGGCAAGGTTCATACCGCTGTTGAAGCAGCTAAGACTCATGCAGAGAATGAAATCGCAAAGCTCACAGTTGAGGGTGGTGCCGTTTATGTAAATACTCAGAATATTGCAGACTTACAAGGAGCTGTTGGCGAGCCTGCTGAAGGACAAACTGCTGCAACAGGTCTTTATGGATTGATTGCGGATGAGGCTACTGCCAGAAGTAATGCTGATGACGCTATTATTGATCGTTTAGAAGACGTTGAAGCCTTCTTCCATACAGCTGAAGGCGAAACTCTTGATAGTGCTCTTGATACCTTAAAAGAAATTCAGGACTACTTAAATGGTGATGGTGCGGCTACTGGTGGTATTATAGGTAGAGTTGCTGATTTAGAGGACGAGTTTAAAGCTAACGGCCGTGTAACTATCGCTGAAGGTGATATCACTACACTCAAGACGAGTATGGCAGCAGCAGAAGGTGAAATCGACGAGCTTCAGTCCATTACCAAGAGCTACCTGGCAAAGGGCGAAGATGGCAAAGTTGTCGAAGATGCTATCAAGACTGATGTTGACGCTGCTAAGCAGGCAGCTCAAGATGCTCAAGACGACGCTGATGCTGCTAATTTAGTACTTAATGGCACTAACAATGATGGTCTAGTTGCTAGAGTTGGTGCTCTCGAGAGCACCATTGGTGATGCTGATAGTGGCTTAGTAGCAGATAATGAAGCAAATAAGCAGGCTATCGCTGACCTTCAGGATGTTGTTGGTGATGCTGACGATGGCCTAGTAAAGGATGTTGCTGCCCTACAGGTAACTGTTGGTGATGATGATAGCGGTCTTGTTAAGGATGTTGCTGCTTTACAGGCTATTGTCTCTGCCGAGGGCGGTAATAGTAATGCTCAATTAAGAACAGATATTGGTGAACTTCAGACCAAAGTTAATGACGCTAGCACCGGCCTTGCTAAGACTTATGAAATTGCTGACGCCGCAAAGGATAAGGCTGAAACCAATGCTACAAATATTGCTACTATTCAGCAAAATGGCGTCACATCTGATGGCACTAACCTGATATATAATGGAGATATTATTTTCTTCGACTGCGGTGGTAGCGGCGTAGAATAAACTGTAAAAATATTAGATAAAAGGATGCTTTTAATAAGGCATCCTTTTATTTTTAATAAATCTTTTGCTAAATTATATGATATTTAAAAAATTAGTAGATTGGAGCTAGGTATATGGCAGCTAATACTGAGAATATAACAGGCATAGTTCAGCACCGTAGGGGCAAAACTGCTGAGTGGAAGCTTTCTCCCATTGTACCATATGAAGGTGAATTAGTCATCGAAGAATGTGATGATGGCACTTGCAGATGTAAGATAGGCGATGGTAGTAATACTTTTGAATATCTACCATATGTTGATGCAGCTACAGAGACCAGTGTAGAAACCCTAAAAACACAGGTAGAGCTCAATAGCTCTAATATCAAGACACTAAATACTAATGTGTCAAACCTCAAGCGTGAGGTTACTGGAATTAGGTCAGCTGTACAAAGTATTGTTGATCCTCGCATTGAAAAGCTTGATACGTTGTATGACACTCGGCTGAATACTATAGAGGCTCAACATAACTCAGATGTTAAAGAGCTTTATAAAGCAATAGACGAAAATGCAAAAGAACTAACTAAAAGTTTTAAAAATAACTTGGAGGCTCATGCAGTTGAAGCAGCAAATGCCATAGATACTAAAGTTACAGAAGCATCTTTGGAGTTGTTTAGCAATATTAGCTCAGTAAAGTCTGATCTGCAGAAACGAATTGTTGAGTTAGAGGCCGGACAGGTAAATAATGAGAGTTCTATTAATTCTGTTAATAATAAGCTAAGCTTAACTAGCGGCTCCTTATCGGACTCTATTAATAGAATAAATGCTGGCGAGCTAAAGATTAATGAGCTTATTGAGGAAGTGACAAAGCTAAAAGAGCTTGGCTACGGCGATATTGTTACGTCAGAAATGATCGGTCAGCTTCGAGCCGTTGAGGCAAAGGTAGAGCTGCTAAATACTTCTGATACTAATGTGCAAACTCAGTTATACTCTGTACAGGCTTCTTTGAGTAACGTTACACGGCAGCTAAAAGAGCTAAAAGATCGTCACAGTGCGGACTTAGCTATCGTAAAAGATAGTGTTGCTGCGTTAAAAACTGAGCTGAGTACTGCAGACACTGAAATGCTTGCAAAAATAAATGGTGAGCTTACCAAGCTGTGGACTGAAATAACTGACTTAGTTGATGATGACATCGTACTTTATGAAACATTTGTAACAACAAGTAATAAACTGACTAACAAAGTAAATAATCTTAAGTCATCTATCGATTCAAGCATAAATGTCGCAAAAAAAGATCTTACTGATGTTATTAATAATAAAGAGACTGCTTTAAAAAGCTTAGTAACTGCAAGTATGTCAGGACTTTCTGCAGAGCTATCTGGCGCAAAAGCGGAGTTGTCTGACAGCATTGGCGTGGTTAAATCTGCTGCCGATGCTGCAAATAAAGCTACCGTCGATTCAATAAAGTCGTTACAGGATGATGTTGTCGCTAAGCATACAGAGCTAACTGGTAAAATTGCAGATGCAAATAAAGTACTTGATCAATATAAAACTTCTACGGATACAGCTTTCAGCGGTGTCGATGGTAAGATTACAAGCTTGAATAAAAAGCTTATGGATACAGATGCACGGCTAGCTGTAGACAAAGAGCGACTTGATAGTCAGGCAAAACAAATTAGCCAAATAGTTAGGCTTGAAGCAGGAAGTACTACAGGTGATGCTGAATTAGCTAATGCACGTATTGATTATGAAGGCAAAGAATACGGCTCTGTTGGCGAGCATATCAGAGAAATAGAAAGTAGCCTCATGCAGCATCTTGGTACAGAGGCAATTAGTGGTTTGTACTATGATACCGACGGTGAAGTAGGTGTCATGGCACCTTACATGCTATACCTTAAAAACGCTGCTGGTGATATTTTGCCAGATACGGGTGTTCAAATTGTTAGTGGTGCAGGCGGTGGATCCGGCGGTGGCGGGTCTACTGCAACAAGCTCACTTAGTATTAGATTTATAACGCCTCAAAATGCGGTTTTTAATGCTGCAGATAGAGTTAGTTTAGAGTTTAGCTTTTTTGGCCAAGACTCCTCTGGAGATCCTATCATGCAAGCAGAGGCAGAATGGAAGTTTAATGGCGTAGCTAAAGCAAAAAATACTGTTAGATATGATTATAATACTTTTGACGTAACTAAATATCTAGCCGGCAGTGAAACCACTGTTACTGTAATAGTTAGAGATGGCAATGGCAGCGTTGTTACCAAGACCTGGTTTATACGGCGTGTAGAGCTTGCTTTAGAGTCGGATTTTAATGATAAGCGTGCGTATGCTGCAGGTGAAAGCTTTGTTTTCACTTATAAACCTGTCGGCACTATTGAAAAAAAGCTGATCATAAAGCTTGACGGCGAACTTTTAAGATTTGACAATACTTCTGATTATAGTGCAAAGTTATCGGCTGGAATATCTGGTCAAACTATGACCTATGAAAATGTAAGTGCGTTTTCCTCTTTGACTCATGGTGTCCATACACTCGAGGCATATTTAGAAGCAACTATAAATGATGCTGATACTACGCGTACACCATCTATATTCAAAGAAATTATAGTAAAAGATCCTAACAGCACACTTCCATTAATTAGCACAACTACGCAGACTGTGTATGGAAGGCAGTATGATACAGTAAATATTGTATACACTGTATATGATCCTAAAAGAGAACGACCTTTAGTTGATATCTTTTTAGATGACAGCTTAGTGCCGGTTATACAGAATAAAGAAATTTCTTTAAATCCAGATTATTTTAATACTCCAACTGCGGAGTATTCTTATAATGCTTTGGAAGCCGGCGTGCATACGGTTACTATAGTTTGTGGCACAGCTAGAAGAACTATTAACATTAGCATAGAAAGCATTGATACAGACTTATCTCCTGTAACCACCGGTCTTGTTTTTGATTTTAATCCGGCACTAGGTGACAACAGTAAGCTATGGGAAGATCGTGGCGTTGCCATGGCCTGCTCAGAAAATTTTGACTGGACTAATGGTGGCTATAAAATCGATGAAAATGGTGACCCATATTTCTGCATAAAAGCTGGAACCGCTGCAACAATTAATTATGAGCTGTTTGCGGATAATGCTAAAGATCGCGGTAAAGAGTTTAAAGCTATTTTTAAAACTACGAATGTTAGACAGCGTGACACATCTTTCTTAAGTTGTCTTAGCGATAATATTGGCATTGATATGCGAGTAGAAAATGCTACTTTGTACGATGGTAGCACAAGTAGCTTACGTACTGACTACTGTGAAGATGCTATCATTGAATATGAATTTAATATTAATATAGCAACTGACATGATGTTAGTTATGTCCTATGAAGATGGCACGCCTAATAAACCGTATGAGTACACGGGTAGCTCCTCTTTTACTCAGCCAGTTGGCAATCGCAAACCAATTGTTATTGGTAGCAATGACTGCGATGTGCATATTTACAGATTGAAGGCATACAATAGGTCGCTATCTGATGTCGAGATTAAAAATAACTTTATTGCTGACGCTAGAAATCTTGATGAAAAACTAGCTAGATTTAATAGAAATAATATTTATGATGATGGTAAACTAGTAACAACATCTGCTGATGGAGGCTTCTCCGTTGGCCCGTTAATGGCAGCCGCCCCTGATCTGCGCTATGTTTTCCTCGAGGTTCCCCAGTTTACAAATGATAAAGATAACAAAATTGATGGTTGTACTGTCTACTTTAGATATCCTGCCGGCAATAGGCCTCAAGATAACTGGACCTGTACCGGTGTAAGGCATAGGGGCCAAGGTACCTCAAGTAACGCTTATGGTTATGCAGGAAGAAATCTTGACCTCTGTATGGACAGAGATGAGTCATTATTTACTTGGCATGATAAAGATGCCGATGGAAATGATATTACAAGAACAGGCTCAAAAATTACGCTAACAGATACATCAGTACCAACTGACTATTTAAATATTAAAGTTAATATTGCATCTTCTGAAAATGCAAATAACGCTGAACTTGCCCGCAGATTCAATGAGTATCAACCATTCAAGCGCTATGCTAGAAAGAAGGATAGCCGTGTCAAAGACACTATGGAATTCTATAACTGTGTGGTATTCATAAGAGAGACGAGTACAGATACAGCTAATATTCCGCACAGAGAATTTGACGACAATAATTGGCATTTTTACGCAATCGGTAATATAGGTGATTCGAAAAAGACTGATGACACCCGTGTTAATAACGTAACTGATCCTAAGGAACACGTTGTTGAAATTATGGATGTTGACGTGCCCCTTGCTACGTTCCCAAGATACATCGAAGCTGGCTCTACCACAACCGAATGGGCACCAGGTAATAAAGCATATGACATCTTATATTCTAATGAATTTGTCTATGACGACGAAGGTGCGTTTGAGTCTTTTGGTGGTACATCTTTTGAGTTTAGATATGAAATGAAAAAAATATCTGATGAGCAACGAATGGCTAATATTACCGCATGGCGAAACTTCTATGACTTTGTTGTTACATCAACAGATGAAGAGTTTTATGCTAACTTAAAAGACTATTTTGTAGTCGATTCTGCTCTATACTACTATCTTTTCACTGAAAGATATACAATGGTAGATAATCGTGCTAAGAACTCGTTCTGGCATTACGGCAAAGTGTATATTTCCAATGAGGAAGCTACGACTCTCGGTGCTACAGAAGCTAGTTATTACATTATTGACGATGAAGCTGCAGCAATCAATGGTGGCTACCGTTATGACCTTACTTTTGGTTATGACATGGATACCGCCTTGGGTATTGATAACACTGGTGACTATATATTCGCCTACGGCAAGGAAGACACTGACTATTATCGAGATGGAGATCCTACTTCTGGACCAGTATTCAGAGCTGATACTAGTACATTCTTCTGTAAGCTTCGTGACTTATTTAAGACCGAACTACGTACTATGTTCAAATCAAGAGAAGATGCAAATGCGTGGCGTTCAGACGCGCTAATTAATCAGTGGGATGCTTCTCAATCAAAGTTTCCAGAGGAACTATGGCGACTAGACTATGAACGAAAGTACTACAGGACCTACAGAGGCTTATCTATTGATAATAGTATTAAACAAGCTACGGATAAAACTTTCTTAATAGGCAAATTCTTTGGTCGTAAAAAGTATGCTAGACGTGCCTTTGAAACAAACCAGGAAGTTTATTTTGCAACTAAATACTTTGGAAAAACCGTGGCTTCTGATACTGATACTATGTGGATAAGAGGAAACACAAATAATGGTCAGCAGAACTACTCCATTACAATAATTCCTTACTTGGATATGTACCCGCTTATTAAATATGGTAGTTCTGGAAGCTTCCAACACGGTATTGATGAGAATGGTAATCCAATTAGACTAAAAGCAGGTCAGCCTTACACTTTCGTGGATAGCGCAGTTAGCCGAGACTTTATCTATATTGGAGCTCCAGAGTGGATACAAGTAATCGGTGATCTATCAAAGTGTTATATTAGTGATAGTAGTTTTGCCAACGGTCAGCGACTACAAAGTCTTACTATTGGTGATAGCGCAGAAGGCTATACAAACTCTAATCTAAAGGCAGTTTCTGTAACTAGTAATGCACTTTTAGAGCATTTAGACCTTAGCAATGTTACAGGTCTTGAAGGTGAGCTAGATTTAACTGCTAATATTAATTTAAAAACTTTAAAAGCTTACGGTACAGCTTTGTCTAGTATTTCTTTTGCACCTGGCGGAAAGATAGCGCAAGTTGAGTTACCTATATCAGTATCTAAGATAGTACTTAAGGATCTTAAATACTTAAGCGCAGATCAGCCGGGTAGTGACCCGTATGCCAGCTACTTTGCTCTACCTAACATTAATAATGTTCAGTCACTTACCATTGAAAACTGCCCTAACTTCACTATTTCTCGTGTATTAGATAAGTTTAGTTGTACTGATGATTCAGGTAATCGAGTATTAAAAAATATCCGTTTAACTGGAATGTCTTTTGGTAATTATACATATGATAGGTTTATTGCTGACTTTGACTACCTTGGTGGCCTTGATATTAATGGTGATCCAACTACCACTGCCTGGTTAGACGGTACTATCCATTTTACTGGAACCTTAACGGGCGAACAATATAACTATGTGGTTACTCGCTATCCAGAGTTGGTCATTACTTATGATAAACTAGTATCCACCCTAAGATTTATGGATGCTAATGGCGAGCAGTGGGCTGACCCTCAGCTAATCAATGATAATCCAAATGTAGCCAACGATAATAACGGTACCAACCCTGCTAGCGAAGATAGTAAGCCCTATAAGGAGTCTACTGCTGAGTTTGATTACGAGTTCGTTAGCTGGTCAATGCAGAAAGACTTTATTATTGGTGAAAAGCAGCTGTATGATAAAGAAATTCTTGATAGACAGGCTTTGAATAATATAGTCGGTGACCGTGTGCTTTATCCAGTCTTTAAAGAGAGTAGAAGAAGCTATGAGGTTATATTTATTAATCCAAATAGCAACGGCGAAGATGTTGAGCTACTACGTACAATGATTCCATATGGTTGTGATTTAGTGTATCCAGGCACAAACCCAGAAAAATTGGATGCTATCGCATCTACTAGCCTGTATACTTTTATTGGTTGGGGCGATAGCTTAGGAAACCTTGTCGATACTATAACTGCAAATGTGACTGTGTATGCTCAATTCGCTATACTTGATACCACTTGGTGGGATATGCAATTGTCTGAAATACAGAATGGCTATAAAGTAGATACAACTAATAAAACTATCACATTATTTAAGTATAAAAATCCGTACAACAAAGCTGTTAAAATTCCATCAACCTTTACCATTGATGGAGATACTTACTCTGTTACAGGTATAGGCGGATTCTTAGGTCATACTAAGCTAGAACTAGTCAGTATACCAGAAACTGCTACTGCAATATCTTATACGAACAACACACAGCAGGGTGCTTTTGAAGGATGTACAAGCCTCGTTGAGATAACTTTACCAGAGGCTATTCAAAGTATTGGCTACAAAGCATTTTTTGGCTGCAGTAGTTTGTCTGAAGTTCATATACCAGAAATGGTATCCAGTATTGGTAAAGCTGCTTTTTCAGAATGTACTAGCCTTGTCAATATTACAGTAGATGGTAACAATAAGTATTATATTGTGCTAGACGGATGCGGTCTAGTTGAAAAAGCTACCAATACCTTAATTCAAGCACTACCTGGCGCAGCTATCCCAGAAACGATTGAAGCTTTGGGACCATATTGTTTTGCAAAAGTACCTGTTGAGACTGTTGATATTCCAGATGGTATAAGTATTATTCCAAGTAATGCTTTCAGTGGCTGTAAAAGCCTTACAACTGTGCACTTACCCGATTCTATACATACATTAGACGCTACCTGTTTCTCCGGATGCCAGAAGCTCTCTGATATTAATCTACCTGAAGGACTGCTTAACATAAACACATACATTTTTAATGGTTGTGCTCTAGGGAGCGTAGAAATTCCTTCAACTGTTACTAAGCTAGGCGACCATTCTTTCGGTAATATAACAGGCTTAAAAACGGTTATATTTAAAAAGCAGTTAAATGCAGACGGTACTGTTTTCGTACCTACTATTAATAAAGCTACTGAGTATAATAGCACCAAGGTAGGCGCATTTCAAGATTCCGGTTCCGCTCAAACTCCTATTGAATTTAAGCTACCGTGGTCTGAGACTGACCATATTGCTAAGTTTGGAAGCGCAACTGAGTCTTGGGGAGCTAAAGCGGCCAAGTTAACTTTTGATTACGTGGAGGGATAACTAATGTATAAAATAATACATAATAATAAAGTTATTGATGTGGCAGAATCTCCGCAGTTTATTAAAATTTTGCCGACTGGCCAGGTAGCCTTGACAAATAAAAGTGCTGCAAACGGCATTGCAGGTTCAGATGCCACTCTTTATAGCTTTGAGCCAGTGGCTCAGCCAGAAATAAAAGTAGTTTCTATTGAAGCTATTTCTTATGAGGAGTTTAGTAGATTACAAAGTCTACTAAACTCCGATAGTGAGATAGTTGCTGATAAGTCTAAATTAACTGACTACAAGCAAGAAGCTATTGCAAATTTGTCAAAAATTTGTCAAAGTAAAATAGTAGATGGCTTTAAGATTATCTTATCAGATGGCGAATCTTATCATTTTAGCCTAACCGCTGAGGATCAACTTAATCTACTCAGTATAGAAAATCAGCTTAATGCAGGTGCGCAAACAGTATTGTTTCACGCAACTGGTATGCCTTGCAGGCTATTTTATCGTGAGGATATGCTTAAAGTTATAAAAGCATTTAGGAACCATGTACTCTACCATACTACTTATTTTAACGTTGCAAAACAGTATATTAACTCATTAGCTGATGATAGGAAAATTGAACTATTTGCTTACGGCGATGATGTATCTTTTGCTACTAATGATATTATAGTAAAACGAATTCTTAGAAGAAATGGGAGTGGCCTTTAATGAATGCTCGTATAAGTCAATTACATAAAACTGAGGCGGGCTGGGCAGAAGTACAAGCTCAGTACGAGTCCAACAATAAAGTCTTTATACCAAGATCTGGCGAGCTTATTGTGTACGACCCGGATGAACACTGTGAGTACTCAAGGCTTAAGATTGGTGATGGTAATACAGCTTTACAGGATTTGCCATTTCTTGTAGAATCTACCTTAGCTACTAAGATAATTGATGCTGGACGAATTTAATTAAATAGAATTGCAGATTAGATCTATTAAAAGTATTTCTAATCTGCAATTTTTTTATATGCTAAATTAAAAGAGAATAATTGAATAATAGGTCAATCTGAAATGATGGTTGTCCCTGTGTCCAAAAATTTGAAAAGATAATTTTAAAGGAGACTATTTATGGTTTAATTAATACTCGTGGTCGTACAGCCTAGGCATAGACATTTTTGTTATTTGCTAAGTCTCTGATCTACGGGTTTATTTTTATATTAAGCATATTTAGTTAAAAATTATAAACACTTAAGGAGCGTATTTATGTCAACAAGAGCTGTTAAAACGCGTATTCAAAATAAGCACGACTTAGAAGCAAATTGGAAACAAGCTACCAATTTTGTACCCCTGGCAGGCGAACTTATAATATACGAAACTGATTATGACGAGACCTCAAATCCTACCGGCAGCAAATACCCAAGGATTAAGATTGGAGACGGTGTTATTAATACTGAGACTAACTCAGTAGAGGGCACTAATGTAGATAATCTACCATTTGTTGAACCTGCTTACTCTAATAATGAACCATTACTAAGCGATGTTGGTGGTATTAAGGCTGCAGCGCACGCAAATGGCTTTAACAATGTTCCCATTACTGATTTAATTACCGAGCTATTATATCCATATACTAAGCCAACAATCAGTGCTTTCTCGTTAACTCCTGGAGCTGGCACAAAAGAAAAGGATGTAGCATTTACAGTTACTGCCGCCTCTGCTACAATATCTAAAAAAAGCAAA
>JAEIGA010015277.1_pt1 | contig 11693 bp, 10 predicted proteins | sample 9270691 | NCBI WGS metagenome assembly JAEIGA01 (sample SAMN17057246, study PRJNA624740) | gut metagenome | biome: biome; isolation source: fecal sample | host: Bos grunniens | place: China: Xizang | collected 2019
GTCTGCAGGGTCAACACCGTTTCCAAGGCTCTTATGCATTGCACGGCCCTGACCGTCAACTACCCAACCGTGTGTAAGAACCTGCTTGAAGGGAGCGCCCTTGTCAAGCGCACCAACGCTGGTAAGGAGCGACGCCTGGAACCAACCGCGGTACTGGTCTGCGCCCTCAAGATAAACGTCCGCAGGCCAAAGCTCGGGCGTATCCTTCATAAGAGATGCAAAATGAGTTGAACCGGAGTCGAACCAACAGTCAAGCGTGTCCTTCTCCTTATTAAACTCCTTGCCTCCGCAGTGCGGGCAGGTAAATCCTTCGGGAGCAAGCTCCATAGCTTCCTTCTCGAACCAGATGTTGGAGCCGAACTCGTCGAACAGCTTCGAAATCTTCTCGATGGAAGCGGGAGTGGACACGGGCTTCTCGCAATCACAGCAGTAGAACACGGGAATGGGCAGACCCCAACGGCGCTGACGGGAGATACACCAGTCGCTGCGCTCGCGGATCATGGACTCCATGCGGTCGCCGCCCCATGCGGGGAACCACTCCACGTTCTCAATGGCCTTGACGGCCTGATCCTTGAAGGACTCCACCGAGCAGAACCACTGGGGGGTAGCGCGGAAGATGACGGGCTTCTTGCAGCGGTCATGGTGGGGATAGGAGTGCATGATCTCCTCAGAGGCAAAGAGCATGCCACTCTCGGCCATGTCGGCCTTGATGACGGGGTTGGAATCCTCGGTCTTCATGCCGGCATACTTGCCTGCGTACTCGGTGTGACGGCCGTAGTCGTCCACGGGTACCACAAGGTCCAGACCGTAACGCATACCCGTCTGATAGTCGTCGGCACCAAAACCGGGGGCAGTATGAACGCAACCGGTACCGCTGTCCATGGTGACGTACTCGGCGTTGACGAGCAGAGAGGTCTTATCCAGGAAGGGGTGCTTGGCCAGCATGCGCTCGAAGAACTCGCCGGGATAGGTGGCGAGGATCTCGTAATTTTCAAAGCCGCCCATCTTCATGGTCTTCTCGGTAAGCGCCTCGGCCATGATGTAAATCTCGCCGTTCTCGGCCTTGACCAGCACGTAGCTGTCGCGGGGATGCAGGCAGATACCCATGTTGCCGGGCAGAGTCCAGATGGTGGTGGTCCAAATGACAAAGAACATTTTGGAAGTGTCAAACTCGCCCAGCTTGCCCAGATCGTCGTGCATGGGGAACTTGACGTAGACGGAGGTACAGGGATCGTCCTTATACTCGATATCGGCCTCAGCCACGGCGGTGGCGCAGAAGGGACACCAGGTAACGGGCTTCAGTCCCTTGTAGATGTAGCCCTTGTCGAACATACGGCCGAAAATCTTGACCTCCTGACCCTCGAAGTGGCGATCCATGGTGCGATAAGGATGCTCCCAATCGCCCACAACGCCCAGGCGCTTAAAGCCTGCCATCTGCTTCTGGATGAAGTCCTCTGCAAACTCCTCGCAAGCCTTTCGGAACTCGGGGACCGTCATTTCCTTATTCAGCTTCTTTTTGGAGTTCTCGATCGCGCGCTCAATGGGCAGACCGTGGTTATCCCAACCGGGAATATAGGGGGTGTAGTGACCCATCATGGCCTGAGAACGGACGATGAAATCCTTCAGGGTCTTGTTCAGGGCGTGGCCCATGTGGATAAAGCCGTTGGAGAAGGGAGGGCCATCGTGGAGAACGAAGGGGGGCTTATCCTTGTTCTTCTCCAGCATCGTATTGTAGAGGTCAATGCTCTCCCAATAATTCAGGGTATCGGGCTCGCGCTGGGGCAGACCCGCCTTCATGGGGAAGGAGGTCTGAGGCAGATTCAGAGTGCTGTTGTAATCCTTGGACATTGGTTTTCAAAGCTCCTTATGTTATGTATGAATTTACTTTTTATAGAATATCGGCGGAGTACGCCGTTATTTTCAAGATTAAGGCCACCGATAGGCATCGGTGCGGAAGATGAACGCAGGCTTGGGGGGCGCGGTTCAAATGTACTTCCCCGCCACCAGCCGTATTCTTCCCTTCCGTGTCGTCCCATCGAAGGTATGAACGGCAAATTTTCCGTACCCCCGCACCGAAATAACGGAAGGCGCATCCACGGTGACCGCGCAATCCTCCACGATTTCATAGTCCAGCTCCACGAGTCCCGACCGCACGGCGGTCTGTGCCTTGTCGCGGGAGAGATTGCAGAGAGCCGCAACCACGCAGTCCAGCCGCTCGGAGGCGACGGTATCGCTGACGGGGGAAAGTCGGCGGGCAAGCGAGATGGATTCTCCCTCGGGCAAGCGGGAGACGCGCACGGCATCGGTCGCCACGCGCTCCAGATGGGTCATAAGAAAATCGGCAATGGGTGCCCCGCACAGAACAACCGCCTCACGGTCGTCGGCAACCGCCACGTCACCCAGAGCGTCACGATCCAGCCCCAGACCCAGTATGGAACCAAGATAATCGCGGTGCGTCAGTACACGAAAGCCCGAGCCGCGGATCCGCAGAGGGATCGCCAGATCGGAGAGCTCCTGCGCCGTATCGTCAAAGCCCGCCTCGCACAGCGCGCAAACGGGATCGGCCGCAAGTGCGTCGGGTTCGACAGCCCCCTCCAGATAGTCGGGGAGCAGGATCATCCGCACCCGTTCGGCCTCGGGGTAACCGCCCCATGCCAGCGCCGTGCCAGCCGACATACGCGCCGCCAGATAGGCACGAGCGTACTTGACCTCACGGGGCGTGAGGTAGGAGGTTGCCGCAAGCTCACCCCGTGCCGCGGCCTCACAGAGGTCGTCAAGCCGAGAGATCAGTGCGGCAATCTCTCCATCGGGCGCGAAAAAAACTTGTTTCATATCAGACTAAAAAAGAGTTTTCCAGAACCACGCTCAGAATCATGAGCAGAATGGTGGTGATGAAGTAGGGCATATCCAGGGGAACGCCCATAAACCACCCGAAACGCGCGCAAAGCTGGCGCACGGGCAGGATCACGGGCTCGGTAATGACGTAGAGCAGGTTCACAAAGATATTTTGCCCCGGCATGAAGAACCACGACAGGATGGCACGCACCATCATGGCGATGAGCAGAATATCCACGAACCACACGGCGCATTGCACCACAAGGTAGATCGCTCCGTTCATACGCATCCCTCCTCTCGGGGCCGGCAGGACTTACTCGGCATCCTCGTCGGAATCCTCCTCGTCGTAGCCGTCCTCATACTCCTCGTACTCGTCGTACTCATCGTATTCTTCGTACTCGTCCTCATCCTCCTCGGGAATGTCCAGCTCTTCCTCGTCCACCTCGACGCCGTTGGGAGCAATCACGATGATCTCGGGGGAGGTGCGGAACATCTCCGCCTCCAGCGCCAGAGCCGCGCCCATCATGTAATCGAACAGGCGAAGCAGGTTTTCGGTATCCAATTTGGATACGCGAACCACTACGATGTGACCCGACGCCATACCCCTGACGATGGCCTCACGGCAATCCTTGTAGGTAGCAGGGGTAAAGTACAGATGCTCGGGCTTAACCTCCTCGGGAGCGGGCTCCTCGTGGCGGGGCTCCTCCTCATAGACACGATCACGGTAAACGGGAGCGGGATCGTCATAGTAGCCGCGATCATCCGAGCGACGGTCGTCATAACGACGGTCGTCATAACGACGGTCATCCGCATAGCGGTCGTCACCGCGGCGGTCGTCGTAACGGCGGTCGTCACCGCGGCGGTCGTCATAACGACGGTCATCCGCATAGCGATCGTCACCGCGGCGGTCGTCGTAACGGCGATCGTCACCGTGGCGATCGTCACGGCGATCGTCGCCACCGCGATTGTCGGGGTAGGAGCCTACGTAGTAATCACTGTCATAGCCCGTATCCAGGTCAGTATCGGTTTCGGGCTGGCGGTTGAGCTTCTTCCAAAAATCCTTCATGTTTCTGTTCCTCTTTTTCTCTTTTATTGATTTTCGTTTGGTTTTATGTCAATGTTTTTGCGTTTTGGTTGTTGTGTCTTGAAACGATCTGCGGTCATTTCCCGGCGAACAGCGTGCGTCCCACGCGCACAAGGGTAGCGCCCTCGGCGGCGGCAACGGCGTAGGATTCCGACATACCCATAGAGAGTATCATGTCCTCCCCGCTCATGGGCAAGGTTCTCCAGATCTCCTCGCACAGCGTGCGGGTGTCTCCGAAATAGCAATGATACTCCTCGTCGGTGGAGCGCGGGGCCATAGTCATAAAGCCGCGCAGGCGCAGGTGGGGAAATCCCCCGCCCGTGATCAGCCGCGCAAAGTCGGCCGCCGCCTCGGGGGCGATGCCGCTCTTGCTCTCCTCGTGCCCCGAATTGATCTCAATGAGCACATCCACCGTGCGGTCAATCCTCGCGGCTTGCCGCTCGATCTCCTTGGCTAATTTCTCGGAGTCCAGCGATTGGATCATATCCACCTTATCGATGATGTACTTGACCTTGTTGGTCTGAAGCGTGCCTATGAAGTGAAACGAGATACCCGCCTCATGCAGCGGCTCGTATCGCTCAAGCAGCTGTTGAACGCGATTCTCCCCCACCACGGATATGCCCTGCTCGCGGTGCAGGTGCAGGATCTCCTCCACCTCAGCGCTCTTGATCGCCGCTGTGAGCAGTACCCGCGCGGGATCGCGCCCCGCCGCGATGCAGGCGTCGCGGATACACGCGCGCACAATGTCTGCGTTTTTATCCAGATAATCGAATGACATAATCTATACTCCGTACTCCGTTTATAGCGTATAGCGGTACTCGGCAGAGGTGACGGTCAATCAACTGATGACCTTACCCTCGTGCAGCTCGGTGCCGCTCGTAATAATCTTGTCGTTGATGTTGAGGAAGCTCCAGCCGTCGGCTGTGAGCTTGTCCCGCTCACCCTCGTCCAGACCTTCCAGCATGGCTTTGATATCCCCGTAGGTTTCAGCAATGACGTAGCCCTCGTGCTTCACCTTGATGCGGATCTTACGGAACTCCACCACGTTGCCCGACAGGATATACACCCCTCGGACGGGCTCACCCCCCGCGGGGGACGGCAGGGTGACGATGGCCTCGGCGGGAATGCGATAACCGCCAATGGAATGCGTCACGGTTTCCACCGTGATGCGGCGGTCAAAGGAAAAGCCCTCGGGCATGGCCTGCGTTTTGAAAACCAGAAGCGCGCCGCCCGCATCGGGCACCATACGCGCCACCGTCATGTCGATCACGACGTCGCCGCTCTCACCGCACAGCATGGAGTAGCGGCCTCCCACCTCGAAATGCGCCGCATCGGTCAGGGATACGTAGGCGGCGGCGTACCACTCGGGGCTATACACCATTTTGCCAACGGCACCCGTAGGCGTGGGCGCGGCGCCGCATTCGGTCATGGCAAGGAACTCCTCGGCGGTCATGGTCATGGCGTCGGCGTACGGGAACACGCCCTCGTAGCCGTCCAGGTCGTAGTAGAAGTACCCGCCCCGATCGGTCTGCAAATGACCGACGGCGGTAAGCTCGGCAACCAGCGCCGCTTGCTCGGCTCGCAGGGCAGACGCGCTGACGCCCTCGGCAGAGCCCGTCAGAACCTCGTACCGCCCCAGCGCACGGAGCATACGGTCGGCGTATCCGCCCACGGCAGAAAGATCTCCCCGCTCGACGGCTTCTAAAACACCCAAATACCCGTCATCAATGACGGCCACGGCATCACGCACGTCGTCGGGCGTTCCCTGCCCTCCCTCAGCCTCCAGCAGAGCAATACGGTCGGAGTATGTGTTGAGAAGAATCTGCAAAAGCCCGGCATACTCGGCAGCCTCGGAAGCGTACGCCGTCCCCATTGAGGAGCCGACCCGCACCTTCTCGCCGTTCTGCACGGTATAGAGGCAGACGTTACTGCCCGGGGAAACCATAACAGCCTCTTCGCGGAACAGGTACAGATCCATTTGCACGTAGGCTTGGTCTACGATCTCCTGGGTACGCAGGGTGGAAAGTCCCACCGTGAGGTGGCGCGCCACCTGATAAGCGGAAAACCCGATCACACCGAAGAGCAGGATCACGAGCCCCGCTTGCAGAACCGAGCGGCGCGGACGGAAGCGACGGCACAGGGCGGCAAGTCTGCGGGCATATTCGTAAATGACGGTTGCCATGGCGACCTCCTTTGCGTGTGCGGTACCGCTCGCGTTTTCCAAACGGACAAACGGGTAAACTATAAAGTATAGTATAACACAAAAATACAATCAGGAAAATAGATTTTCCGCATTGTTTACAATATCTTTAAAATCTTTGATCTCCCCACCCTCATCCACGGTGATCCACGACACGTAGGGTTTGGCGGAGAACCACGTAATCTGCCGTTTGGCGTAGCGTCGAGTCGCCATTTTAAGGGTTTCTGTGCAGGACTGCAGTGTAGCCATGCCATCCAGATAGGGAAACAGCTCCTTGTAGCCGATGGCCTGGGCCGCGGTTTGGCAAATGTCGAACACGCCCATCTCGCGCAGGCGGCGGGTTTCCTCTGCAAGCCCCTGCTCCAGCATGATATCCACGCGGCGGTCAATGCGGTCGTAGAGCAGCGCGCGGCTTTCGTAATGCAGGCCGATTACGGTCGCATCATAGGGGCAATCGGGCACGCGGGACTCGCGATCCAGCTCGCTCTTTTTCCGTCCCGTCGTGCGGCATATCTCAATGGCGCGCGCCACCCGCTTGACGTTGTTGGGATGGATGGCGTCGGCACTCTCGGGGTCAAGCTCACGAAGCATGGCGTGCAGCGCATCGTTGCCCTCCCGCTCGGCCAGCTCGCACAGCTCGCGGCGCAGGGTGGGGTCGCTGTCGGTCACCTCAAACGTACCGCCGCGCAGAAAGGCGTCGAGATACAGTCCCGTGCCACCGCATAGAATGGGCAATTTCCCGCGCGAGAGGATATCGTCCACAGCCGCCCGCGCGTCCCGCACGTAGTCGGCGCAGGAATATCCGCTCGGATCGGTGGGGGACACGATATCCATGAGGTGATGCGGCACGCCCCGCCGCTCGGCGGCGTCGGGCTTGGCGGTGCCGATATTCATATCCCGATAGATCTGCATGGAGTCGCAGGACACCACCTCGCCGCCGTGACGCAGGGCCAGTTCAACCGCAAGGGCGGTCTTGCCGCTCGCCGTACTGCCCACCACCGCGAGGATGCGGGGCTTATTGTTTAACAGGGCTTGGCTCACAGCTCGATGATCTGGGTGCCGTTCATGAGGATGTAATGCTCCTTGACACCCAGCTCCTCCATCCAGCCCTGAACCTCAATGGTCTTCCAGCCGTGGGTGTTGTAGCCCAGTCCCGCGTCGTTATCCCACAGCCACTTGGGGGTACACCACAGGCACGCGGTGGGGGCAACGGCCTCGTAGAAATCCTTTTTTACGCCGTTCTGACCGTGGTGGGCCATCTGGACGTAGTCGGCCTTGAGCTTGTCCGTCCCCGCGTACAGCGCGAGGATGCGGTCGCCCTCTTCCTCACCGGCGTCGCCGAGGAACAGGATTTTCTTGCCGCCCAGCGTCATCATGAACACCATGGTGGAATTATTGACGAAGTTGCACTGGATCTCGCAGTTGGGGGTATAGAGAATCTCGATGTGCGCCTCGCCGATGTCGTAGGTATCAAAGCCATAGGGCGTGAGAACCTTGTCGGCAAAGCGGGGGAGATTCGCCTGAAATTCCTCAATGGCGCGGTCATAGCCACGACCCTCGCGTGAGCAGTACTGAATCGAGGGGAAGTTGTAGTAGACGTGATCCACCGTGATCTTGTCCCAATGCTTCTCCACGACCTCGTTGAAGCAGGAGATATGGTCGAGGTGGGCATGGCTGAAGATCCACGCGTCCACATGGGGGATATCCTGCCCCGTGATATCGCGCAGGTAGGTCAGCATATTCTCGGCATCCTGACGGAAGCCGCCGTCGATGACGATCACGTGGTCGTCGGCAGTGGTGATGATATAGCTGTTCATCTGAGTGCCCGTAACGGAATTGAGCTGGTAGATGGTATTTTTCATGGTAATGTATCCTTTCGTGAATTAATGTATTATGTGCAACGCCGTATTGCGCCGATTATTGGATGAACATCGCATCGCCGAACGAGAAGAAACGATATTTTTCCTCCACTGCCGTCCTATACGCCTCCATGACCGTCTCGCGGTCATAGAACGCCGACACCAGCATGAGCAGGGTGGATTCGGGCAGGTGGAAATTGGTGATGAGCGCGTCCACCGCCTTGAAGCGGTAGCCGGGGTAAATGAAAATACCCGTGTCGGCATCCATAGCGTGGACGATTCCCTGCTCGTCGGAGGCGCTCTCCAGCGTGCGGCAGGAGGTGGTTCCCACGCAGATTACCCGTCCGCCCGCGGCGCGGCGCTCGTTAATGATTCGTGCCGACTCGGCAGGCACCGAGAAAAACTCGGTGTGCATGACGTGGTCGGTGATGGCGTCCTCCTTGACGGGTCGGAAGGTACCGAGTCCCACGTGGAGCATGACGGGGGCGATGGCAACGCCCTTCTCCCGCAGCGCGTCCAGCAGCTCGGGTGTGAAATGCAGGCCCGCGGTGGGTGCCGCCGCCGAGCCCTCGATCTTGGCGTAGACCGTCTGGTAGCGGTCGTTGTCCCTCAGCTGCTCGGTGATGTAGGGCGGCAGGGGCATCAGACCGATCTCGTGGAGGATGTTGTAGATATTTTCGTACTTGTCGCGGTCGAAATCAAAGCGGATGAGGCGGTTTCCCTCCTCCACCATGTCCACGACCTCACCCGTGAGCATTCCCTCGCCGAACACCATGCGGTGGCCGATGCGGGCGCGCTTGCCGGGCTTAACCAGGCATTCCCAGGTGTCCACCTCGCGCTGGCGGAGCAGCAGCAGCTCCACCGCCGCCTCGGGGCGCCCCTCGGCGTGTCCGTACAGGCGGGCGGGAATGACCTTGGAGTTATTGATAACCAGCACGTCCCCGGGACGGATGTGCTCCAGAATATCGTAAAAGTGCTTATGCTCCACGGTGCGGCTCGCGCGGTCCAGCACCATGAGGCGGGAGGTATCTCGCTTCTCCATCGGGTGCTGGGCGATGAGCTCGGGCGGGAGCTCGTAGGCAAAATCCGCCGTGCGCAAATCGGTGGCGGGGCGGTCGTTTATGATTGGGGTATCACTCATAAAAGCGGAAATCCTTTCCTCGGTCGGGGTCTTGCGACAGTCCAATCGACCGAATGCGGCATATATTGACAGCAGGTAGTGTTCCTGCCTTCACCCCCAAGGAGAAGCGGAATCGCTCCCGCGGGGTAAAAATCACATCTAATCCTTATTATATAACAAATCGGCAAAAATTGCAAGAGCTTTGCACGTTTTCCTTACATTTTTTGCTCAAATTTTCTCTCGTTTTGAACCTCCCGTACTCCCATCCCATACAAGAGAAAGGTACAAAGTATGAAACCATCAAGCCCCCTGTTATTTGAGGGCTGCGGCACCGCCCTCGTCACGCCCATGCGTGGGGGTGACATTGACAAGACTGCCTTCACCGCGCTCGTCACCATGCAGATCGAAGAGGGGGCAGACGCCCTCATCGTCTGCGGCACGACGGGCGAATCCCCTACCCTGACCGACCGAGAGAAGCATTGGCTCTTCTCCGAGGCGGTGCGTGTGAGCCGCGCCTCGGGACGGCGTATCCCCGTGATCGCGGGCACGGGGAGCAACAACACCACCCGCGCCGTGGAGCTCTCCCGTTTGGCGGAGGCCTGCGGCTGTGACGGGTTGCTCGTGGTCACGCCCTACTACAACAAGGCATCGGAATGTGGCCTCGTCCGCCACTACGAAACCGTGGCCGACGCGGTCAATATCCCTCTCATCGTCTACCACGTCCCTTCCCGCACGGGGTGCAAAATGCCCCTCTCGGTCTGTCGGACTCTGGCGCTTCACCCCCGCATCGTGGGCATCAAGGATGCCACGGGTGACCTCTCCTTTGCGGCGCACGTGGCGTTGGAATGCGGTGACGGTCTGCCCTTGTATGCGGGCTGTGACGACGTGATCGTTCCCCTTCTGTCGGTCGGCGGGCGGGGGGTGATCTCGGTCGTGTCCAACCTCATCCCCGCTCTCGTCAGCCGTCTGTGCCGCCTCTGGCGGGACGGCAAGGCCGCCGAGGCCGCCCGTGAGCAGCTCGCCCTTCTGCCCCTCTGCGACGCGCTGTTTTCAGATGTGAATCCCATCCCCGTCAAGTACGCGCTCTCCTGCCTCGGGCTGTGCGCCGACGAGCTGCGCCTACCCCTCACCACCGCCGAGCCGCACACCCGCGAGAAAATCCGCGCCGCCATGACGGCGTACGGACTTTTGTGACTTCGCACAACGCGGCGGTGGGAAATTGGTCAAAAGGGAGAAATAGCGGGCATACCCTTGCCAAAGTGCGGCGGTTGTGGTACAATAAAATGGAATATGCGCGGGTGGACGTACCGCCCGCAGGAAAAATACAAGCATACGTACAGAAAGGGATACCGCCATGAGCCACGAAACTGCAACCGTTGAAACGAAAATGTCCCCCGAGATGACCGAGGCCTACCGCAAGATGCTCGCCGCCGCCGACGAGGTGGAAAAAGTCGTCGTGGGTAAACGCACCGAGATCCTGCTCATTCTGACCGCCATGCTGGCAGGCGCGCACGTTCTCGTTGAGGACGTTCCCGGCACGGGCAAGACCACCCTCGCCTCCACCCTCGCCAAGGTCACGGGACTCAACTTCAAGCGCGCCCAGTTCACCCCCGACGTTATGGCGTCTGACATCACGGGCTTCCACATCTACAACCGCAAGAAGGAGCAGTTCGAGTTCCGCGAGGGCCTGGTTATGTGCAACCTTCTGCTCGCCGACGAGATCAACCGTGCCTCCCCCAAGACGCAATCCGCACTCCTTGAGGCGATGGAGGAGGGACGCGTCACGGTGGACGGCAACACCGCCGAGATCCCCGATCCCTTCATGGTCATTGCCACCCAAAACCCCGCAGGCTACGTGGGTACGTATCCTCTGCCCGAGGCACAGCTTGACCGCTTTGCCCTCAAGCTCAGCATGGGCTATCCCGCCGCCTCCGAGGAGATCGCCATCATCAAGGCGCGCCGCGCCGACAACCCGCTGGACAGCGTGCGCGCCATCCTCGCCGAGAACGAGCTGCGCGCCATCAAGGAGCAGGTGACCTCGGTACATATCGACGACGAGCTGTACACCTACATCGTCACGCTGGTGACCGCCACCCGCCGTCACCCCTCTCTGGCGTTGGGCGCATCCCCCCGTGCCTCGGTCGCGCTCGTGCATCTGGCACAGGCTTACGCCTTCCTGCACGGCAGGGACTTCGTTCTGCCCGACGATATCGCTGCACTGTTCCGCCACGCCATTGCCCACCGTCTGATGCTCCGTCAAGAGGCCAAGCTGGCGCACAAGACCGCGCAGGATATCCTGACCGAGATCCTCCAGACCACCGACGTTCCCTACAAGGGCAAGCGCAACGCGGGCAAGTAACGGGAGCGTTCCATGGAAATGAAGCAATGTCCCAACTGCGGGAAATACGTCGCCGCTGACCGCACCTACTGCATGAACTGCGGCACGACGCTCGGCATACGCTGTCCATCGTGCAATCTGGTCGTGCCCGTAGGAACGAAGGTCTGTACGGAATGCGGAAACTCGCTGGTGGAAAAGAAAAAAATGCAGGCACCGCCCGCGTGGCTGTGGATGAAAAAGCACGCCCGCGCGCTCAC
>JAEIGA010015278.1_pt1 | contig 11693 bp, 9 predicted proteins | sample 9270691 | NCBI WGS metagenome assembly JAEIGA01 (sample SAMN17057246, study PRJNA624740) | gut metagenome | biome: biome; isolation source: fecal sample | host: Bos grunniens | place: China: Xizang | collected 2019
CCTTGTCGCCCTTAATCTCAACACCATAAGCCTTGCCGTTGATAGTGACGGTGACAGCACCACCCTTAGCGGCGGCAGGTTTTTCGTCCTCTGCAAAGCGGCAGCCCATAGGCGCCTTTGAAGGATCCTTAAGGAAGAGGATGCCCTTCTCAAGGCAGGAAGCGGCGATAAAGATGTTCTCATCGGTGATGGGGAGCCCCGCATCTTCGAGCATCTTCTTAGCGACTGCTCCGCCCTTCTTGGGATCAGCATCGTTCATTTCAAGAACTGTCTTCGTCGTCGGCTCGCTGTACGCCTTATTAAGATCGCTTGAAGCCATGAACTCGGAAGCCTTCTTGACGATCTCGGGGTCCGGCGGAACGGGAGTCTTGCCGAAGTAGCCGAGAACCATCTTCGCGTAACCGGGAGCAAACTTCTTGAACTTACCGAACATGACGTTCTGAATAGCCTGCTGGGCGTAGAACTGCGAGACGGGAGTGACGGAAGTGCCGAAACCGCCGAGACGTACGCAATCGTACATTTCGGCAATCATGTCGTCGTACTTGTCCATCATGTTGTTGTCGCGGAGCATCTGGGTGTTCGCCGTAAGCGCGCCGCCTGGCATCGGGCTCCAGACGATCTGAGGATTGACGTTCATCGCTTCCGGCGGAAGGAAGTACTTCTTCATCGCATTCTTGAAGCTGTCCTCAGCCTTCTTCACCTTGTTGATATCGAAATCGAAACCGAAATCAGGGTCGCCATCAAGGCAGTGCCACATCGTAATGATGTCGGGCTGGCAAGTGCCGCCGCTCATAGGAGCCATGGAAAGGTCGATACCGTCGGCGCCGCCCTTGAGAGCTGCCAAATAGCACGCAACGCCATTGCCGGCCGTCTCATGGCTGTGGAACTGAATATGAACATCATTACCGAGAAGCTGACGGGCAAGCTTCATCGTGTTGTAGACAGTTGCGGGAGTGGATGTGCCGGAGGCGTCCTTGAAGCAGACGCGGTCAAAGGGAATTCCAGCATCCATGATCATTTTAAGGCGATCACGATAGAACTCAGGCGTGTGCGTACCCTGATTGTCGATTCCCGGAGGAAGGCCCATCATGGTGACGACCACTTCGTGGTTAAGACCTGCTTCGTGAATGCACTGGCCGGACCACTTGAGGTTGTTGATGTCGTTGAGAGCGTCAAAGTTTCTGATTGAGCTCATGCCATGCTTCTTGAACATCTGCGCATGGAGCTTAATCATGTCAGAGCTCTGCGACTCAAGACCGACGACGTTAACGCCGCGAGAGAGCGTCTGAAGATCTGCCTCAGGGGCCGCCTTGCGGAAAGCATCCATAACGTCAAAAGCGTCTTCCTGGCAATAGAAGTAGCAGCTCTGGAAGCGCGCACCGCCGCCTGCTTCGAACCAGCGGATACCGGCATCGTAAGCCTCCTCAACGCAAGGAAGGAAATCCTTTGAAAGAACGCGAGCGCCGACTACGCTCTGAAAACCGTCGCGGAATGCTGTGAGCATGAACTTTACATTTTTCTTAGCCATTTTTATACTCCTTAATTTTAGAAATAATTTTGTTTTGATTTTTTATATATTGAAAATTTCTTTCCTTTGCCTCTTAGCCCTTGAGCGCAACTGCAATTGCAAGAGCGATATTCTCATCGTCATTGGAAGCAGAAACTGCAGGCTTCTTCTTCGGCGCATCCTGAGGAAGGATATGATCAAAACGCGCGATACCCTTCATTGAAGTAGAGGTCATAACAATGAGAACTGCCAAAAACGCAAACACAATGCCCATGCCTGCAAGCATGAGTACCAAACCTTGTAATAGAATATCCATTTTTATTTACCTTTCATTTGAAAAATCACGGATTGATATTCGTCAGTTCAAGAGTATCGAAGTCAATCTTGCGATAATAGCAATTGCGCGGTTCGCCTGCCTTGTTCTTCGTGTGGCAGATTCCGCCGCGGCAGGGACGCACGATATAAAGAAGCGAATTCTGCTCGCAGTTGACGTACGCTTCAATTAGATCGAACGTCTCTCCCGATGTCTCGCCCTTGAACCAAAGCTTATTGCGGCTTGTCGACCAAAGAATGAGTTTGCGCTTGGCGAACGACTCCTTCATCGCATACTCATTGGTGTATGCTACGAGTATCACCTCCTTAGTGTCGGCGTTTTGTATTGCCACGGGAATCACCCCGGGATCGCACGGTGCAGAACCTGCCTCGCGCGTATCCAGCACTTGTTTACCCACTTTCTCAAGCTTGGTGAAATCAAGCTTAAGTTCATTAGTTTCTTCTATCTGTCCCATTCCGTTTTCCCTGTTGTTTCTTGTTTCGAAAAAAATCGTATTTTTTCAGTCAATCTCAAATACTTGCCCAGGCTTGGGCGCAGCAACGTTCTCAATGCCTTGCTCTTTAAGAATCTCAGCCATAGCAGAGACTTTCTCAACCTCGCCGTGAACTGCGAACGCGTATTTCACTTCGCTTTTCACTGCAGAAATCCAATCGGTCAAACCACCCTTGTCAGCATGCGCTGAAAGAGCGTTGATAACTTCAACCCTCGCCTTAAGAGGAACTTCCTCTCCGAGAATTTTCACAGTCTCGCGCTTTTCGACGATGCGTCTTCCGAGAGTATTTTCCGCCTGAAAACCGCAGATGAGGATAATGTTATCTTCCGACGATGCTCCGTGCTTCAAATGATGAAGTACCCTTCCCCCTTCGCACATTCCGCTTGCGGCGATTATAACCATAGGTCCTGGCGTTTCATTAAGAGCCATCGACTCCTCAGGCGTTCCAACGAAAGTGAGATTCGGGAACGAAAGCGGATCTTGGCCGGATGCGAGCATATTAAGAGCCTCTTCGTTATACACCTCGCGGTGTTTAGCGTAAATACTCGTGGCCTTGCGCGAAAGAGGCGAATCAATGTAGACTTTCATCCCCGAAGGGACGCCACCCTTTTTAAGGAGCTTATTAAGATAATAAAGTATCTGCTGTGTGCGCCCGACGGAGAAGGCAGGCACGATAAGCTTTGAATTGCGCCTGTCTATATATTTGAGACATTCGGCAAGACGCGACTCAACATCATCGGCCGAAGGATGGAACTTGTCGGCGTAAGTTGACTCGACAATAATAATATCGGCGCCTTGCGGATATTCGTAATGACGCAGAATCGGCTGATTCGGCTGGCCGAGATCGCCCGTAAAAATCAGCCTGTGTTTACGCCCGTCCTTGGAGAGGATGTCAAGCTGCACAAGCGCCGAGCCAAGAATATGCCCGGCATTGAAGAAAGTGAGAGTAACACCAGGAGCTATTTCGCGCGATTCATGAAGATGAACGGGAGAAAAAAGCGTCATAAGAGCATTTACGTCACTCTCATCGTAGAGAGGCTCGAAGAGACGCTTGCCGTCGCGCTTGCGCTTCTTGTTGATGTACTCAAGGTCTCGCTTCTGGAGGAAGCACGAGTCGCGCAGCATGACATCACATAAATCGGTAGTCGACTGACGTGCGTAAACCCTGCCGCGAAAACCTTGACGCACGAGCTGAGGAAGGTTTCCAGAGTGATCGATATGCGCGTGGGAAAGGACGACAGAATCAATCGTTTTTGAATCGAACGGCAAATTGCGGTTCTTCTCAAACGCCTCCTTACGGTGGCCTTGGAAAAGACCGCAATCGAGAAGAATTCTCTTCCCGTTCACTTCAACGAGATGCATCGACCCCGTCGTCGTCTCAGCGGCTCCATAAACCGTGATTTTCATCCTCGCCTCCTTTCCTTACGAAAAATCGACAGGTGCAACCTTCCAAATATTCTTCGCGTATTCCATTACGGCTCTATCCGACGAGAAGCGCCCAGAACGCGCTATATTTACGAGCGACATTCTGTTCCACTTCTCGGCGTTGCGGTACGTCGCGTCGACTCTCTCCTGCGCATCGCAGTAGCTGCGAAGGTCGGCAAGAAGCATGTAGTAGTCGTTATAGTCGAGAAGATTGCGCAAAAGCGGTTCAAAGAGCCCCGGCTCAAGCAGCGAAAAGACATTGTTCTTTATCATGTCTAGCGCAAGAGCGATTTCAGGGTCTGCCGCGCATACCTCCTTGGAATTGTAAGTCTGACGGCGCAGCGCCACATCTTCCGTACGCATTCCGAAAAGGAACATATTCTCATCACCGACTTCCTGGTTAATTTCGACATTCGCCCCGTCATACGTTCCGAGGGTAAGCGCGCCGTTAACCATGAACTTCATGTTTCCCGTGCCGGAAGCTTCCATGCCTGCAAGAGAAATCTGCTCCGAAACTTCAGATGCAGGCATAATCTTCTCTGCGAGCGAAACGCGATAATCGGGAAGGAATGCAACTGAAAGTTTATCGCGAGTTTTTGCGTTTGAATTGACGACTGCCGCAATGCCGTGGATGAGCCTGATGATAAGCTTCGCCACATGATATCCGGGAGCCGCCTTCGCCGCAAAGATGAACTGCCGCGGAACGGGATCGAACGAAGAGTCGTTAAGAAGCCTGTTGTAGAATATGATTATGTACAGCGCGAGCAGAAGCTGGCGTTTGTACTCGTGAAGCCTCTTTACCTGAACGTCAAAGATTGCATCGGGATTGAGATTAATTCCGATATCGGCCTTTGTCCAGTTCGCAAGAGAGATTTTGTTCGCCTTCTTTATGCCGGCTATTTCGGAGAGGAATGAAGTATCTCCTGCAAAACGTTCAAGCTCCGAAAGGCGGCTTAAATCAGTTATCCAATCCTGCCCGATTTTTTCGGAAATAAGATTTGAAAGCTTAGGATTTGCCTTGAGCAGCCAACGGCGCGGAGTTATGCCGTTTGTAACGTTTTTAAACTTCTCAGGCCAAAGTTCGTTGAAATCCTTGAAGATGTCTTCCTTAAGAATTTTCGTGTGAAGCTCGGCAACGCCATTGACCGAAGAAGTGCCGACAATGCAGAGATTGGCCATCCGCACATAGCGGTCGCCGGACTCATCCACCAAAGACATTCTTCTCAAGCGCGCTATATCACCGGGATAGCAGGCGGAAACTTTCTGGAGGAAGCGGCCGTTGATTTCATAGATAATCTGCAAATGACGCGGCAAAAGCCTTTCCATCATCGCTACTGGCCACTTTTCAAGAGCCTCCTGGAGAATCGTGTGATTCGTGTATCCAGTCGCCTTGCGCGTAAGCTCCCACGCCTTATCCCAATCGAGTCCTTCGAGATCCATCAGCACGCGCATCAGTTCAGGGACTACGAGAGCAGGATGCGTATCGTTGAGCTGGATGAAAACTTTATCGGCAAGATTATCCCAAGAGTCGTTTATCCTGCGGTAACGGCGAAGAATATCGCGAATCGAACAGGTGACAAAGAAGTACTGCTGCCTGAGGCGCAGCTCTTTTCCTGCCGTTGTATTGTCGTTCGGATAAAGTACTTTAGTGAGATTTTCGGCAAGCACCTTAGTTTCAACGGCCTTGACGTAATCGCCCTTATTGAAATCGTCTAAGCCGAACTCATCTTGAGCCCTTGCAGACCAGAGGCGAAGCGAATTAACTGCGTTTTTATACCCGACAATCGGCAAATCGTAAGGAACGCCTTCTACCGTTTCGGCGGGAATCCACACCCAGTTCGAACGCCCCTTCTCAAAATGACACTCGACATGGCCGCCAAAATGAACGTGCTGCGAATATTCAGGACGCTCCATCTCCCACGGATAGCCGTTCTTAAGCCAATGATCAGGCTCCTCAACCTGCGCGCCGTTGACGATCTTCTGGCGGAAAATACCATAATCGTACCTAAGACCGTAACCCATGCCTGCAAGATCAAGCGTGGACATAGAATCTAAGTAGCATGCGGCAAGACGCCCCAAACCACCGTTTCCGAGCCCCGCGTCATTTTCGTAATCGCGCAAATCGTTCCAGTCGATACCAAACTCTTTAAGAGCATCGCGGCAGATTGAATCGGCCTTTAAGTTGATGACGTTATTCCCGAGAAGGCGCCCGATAAGAAACTCAAGCGACATATAATAAACACGCTTTGTATTCTGACGGTCGTATTCCTCCTGCGTGTTTATCCACCTCTCGACGATACGGTCGCGCACAGCCATTGCAAAAGCCGCGTATTCATCATGATCAGTCATGCGCGTATCGCCCTTGGCAAGCGAATACCTCAAATGCCACTTAAAGTCTTCCTTAAGACCCTCGACCGACATTTCAACTCTGCGGTCCTTTTTGCACACACACTTCGTTTTTGCTGTTTTCATCTTATTCTATCTTATCTGAAAAGCTACTTGACTTAAACGCCTTAAAGCAATTATTTTTTAAAAATATTCTTAATGGCGGAGGCAGCCTTCTTCGTGCCGCTACCGACAGATTCAACTGCCTTGATCGCTCCGTCTCCAACCGACTCAACTGCTTTGACTGCACCTGCACCTACAGCAGATGCCGCTTTTGAGGCACCGTCGCCAACCGCTGCTGCCGCCTTGACTGTGCCGTCGCCAACGTCCAACAAAACTTCCTTCGTCTTTTCGCTCGCGTTTGATACGGCGTTCGTAACTGCAGAGCCTACGTCCGTCGCCGCCTCAGCTGCACTCTCGCCGACTGCTGAAAAAGCCTCCGTCGCCTGGCTCGCACCCATATCAAGAAGACTGTTAAGCCCCTGTCCAAGCTTCATAGCGGCAGAGATGATCTCATTTCCAATTAGCGAGAAGAGCTGTTCTAATGTGACGCCGCCGGAATTTTCGCCTAAATTTCTAAGTGTAAGTTTAGGCAAAGGCAAAACGAGCGAGCCGTACTTAAACTTGATGCCAGAGACGGTAAGCTTTTCAATGACAATCTTCTTGGATGGCGCTTCTTCGTCTTGAACTGAAGGGGTCTCGTCCTTGCCTTCCTTCTCAGTGGCCTTCAAAACTTCTTCTGCTTTCTTCGCTTCGTATTTATCCTTGCCGCCTGCGATATTGTATTGGATCTGCGTGAAATTATCGACGTTGTTTCCACCGCCTTGAACGTATGAGACGAAAAGATTTTCAACTGTCACCTCTTTAATGCGGATGCAGTCGCTGAGGATGGTGGGAACCGAAACTTCGACCGCAAGATTTGAAAGCGAAAGCGCCGTCTTCTCAGAATAGCCCGAAGGATTGGCGACCTTCAAAGCGCCCAGCTCAAAGCGCCCACTATAGGGATTAAGATATATGTGACCGAGATTGAAATCTGAGAGAGTGTACTTGGGAACCATATTGTTCGCCACAGGCTTTACGACAGGCCCGAGCCAAAGCGGAATCGTAAGAAGAAGCGCAATAATCGTCAAAAGAAGGACGAGTAGCGATACGAGCAAAATTTTCAAAAATTTTTTCATTTTTTCTCTCCTTTCCTTTCCAAATTTATCACTTGAAACTTTTTACTGTAATTTTTGTGCGGTGGCCCGAGCCAAGAGTCTCCACCTCCATGACGTTCGCCATCCAGCGATCGCCGAATTTCTTTATGCGCGTTCCCCAAAGGCGACGGATCGGTTTTGAAGATTTAAGTTCTTCCGCCTGCATAAGCGCACCTGTTTTTCTGTCAACCCAGACTCTGACAACCCTATCGCCTTTCTTAAGAAGAATGACGGAGCACTTCTGCCCGTGAACTGACTCTGCTTCTTTTTCTTCATCAAAAGAAAAATCGTCCCACCAAAGATACTCAAGCGTTAAATCGCTCCATGTGACATCGGTTTTAAGTATCGACTTTCCTGCCTCATCGCCTTCCGCGGCATCGATTTTCTTACCATCAACTTCAAGACTCGTTACGCCATTGGATCGGACAAGCCGATAATCGTATTTCGCGAGAGAAATACCGCGGCGATTGCGGAGATTAATTTCTCCGCTAATTTCCGCATTGCTGGGAATCATTGCCCTGCAGCTTTCGACAAGCTGGTGCGCAGTTGCATTTGTCGAGAGAAGCATTGCAGCTAAAATAGAAATCATTTGAGCCTCTCCTCTATCCATTTGTTTTCGACGCCGCCGTATGCGCGCCCTGTTTTGTAATAACGCCTCGCGCCGTCGCAATCAGGCGGAGAGGACATCAATTTCAACCTCGCCATATTATAATAAGCATGGTATGAGCGAGGATTTGACGAAATGGCTATATCAAGAGTTCTTTCAGCCTCTGAATATTTCTTCTGGGCGCACTCCATCGCCGCTTTAAGGTTGAGAGCTTTTATATCCTTTGGATTCGTCTTTAAAACTTCGTTTATCTTAGTTGCGGCAAATTCATACTCACCTCTTGCGATAGCCTCCGCTATGCTTTGAGGAGCGCGCTTGGGAAGTTGAGATGAAATTTTCTTTACATCTTCTTTTTGCTGGGGCGCTATCGGTTGAACGGAAGGAGCTTTTTTAACCTCGGAGGACGAATCCACTTCATTTTGCCTCGTAAGACTTCGTTCTTTTCTAAGCTTTTCCTCAAGTTCTTTTGTATCTGTCACGGAAACGGGGCCGACGTTCTCCATAACTTCATTAAGTTTTAAATTGTCTATTGCCGACATGACGAGAGCACGCTTCGTCTTCACAGTTGAAAACTCAGGCAGTTGCACGCGTTCAGGATACATCGCCTCGACTTTATCAAGTTCAATAAGCGCTTTCTTATAAGCTTCAATAGCCTCTGCAACTTTCCCTTCCGCGACAAAATCGGCAGCCGCATCTATGTTCGTTGAGGCAGGCAACATAATCTCAGAAAGGCGAGGTACATCCTTTTCCCCTTGCGAGCCAAAAGGCCAAAACCAACTAGCCTGCGCACTCAATGAGAGCGCAAGACCAGCAACGAAAAAGATGAACCTTGTCATTAGAGTATATTATACCAAAAAACGAAGCTTCCATGGACCGTGTTTTCGCCAACATTCCCGCACAGATTCAACTGTCGGTTCAACGTAAATCGGCGTAGATTGATGCCTAAACCACGTATCTTGGCGCTTAGCCAATTGGCACGTCCTTATAAAAATTTTCTCCTTCGTGTCTCCCTGGCGATAGCCGATTGCCAACGAGGCCGTTTTAGACCACACAGGATATTGCTCGTGAAGGCGCGCTTTTTCCTCTTCCAGCCCTTCCGTATACATCTGATCAAGACGCAAGGCAATCCTCTCTCTAACTTCGGAACGGTCAATTTTTATAACTGGGTACTCAGGCGGCGGCTTCTCCCATTTACGGTCGAGCCCTCTTAGAAGCGCGGAAAAATAAAGCCCTGTCCCTCCGACAATAATAATCGGCACATCTTCAGGCACGTTGCGGACCCACTCTCCAGCGGCTCTAAGCCACGCACCGGAAGAGAACTCCTCTGCTGGAGTTACGATATCAACACCGCCTATATGAAAGCGCTCCCTCTCTTCAAGAGAAGGTTTTGCCGTACCGATATCCATACCTTTATAAACAAGCATAGAATCGGCGCTTAATATCCAAGCGCCCATCTCCTCTGCAAGAGATGAGGCGATTGAACTTTTGCCGCTTGCCGTGGGCCCTGCAAGAAGATACGCCTGGCGAACCATTTTTTCTAAAAACAAGCCCCGCCGGCAATGCCGACGGGGCTTTTGTTTTACAGCCTCGACGGCTTATTACTTGCCCAAAGCCGAAGAGAGGCTTGCGAGAACGTCGCGAAGAGCCTTCGGGACGCGGCGGGCCGTCTTGGAGAGAACCTTGCTACCCTTGGAGGCCTTGGCGTCGTATTCGTCGTAAGACTCGCCGATCGTGCGGATTTCCTGCTTCCAACCTTCGATATCGACGGTGAGAATCTTTGCAAGCATCTCAGGATCGACGGTGAAGCCCGCCTTACCTTCGTTGTTGGAAAGGTCGATATCCTTGGCGAGAGGAAGATTTCCGATCGGAGTAACCTGCGCCTGAACCTTGCCCTCGATACGCTGGCAGATCCACTTGAGAACGCGGCTGTTATCACCGAAACCAGGCCACATGAACTTGCCGTCGGCAGTCTTGCGGAACCAGTTGACGAAGTAGATCTTAGGAAGCTTGGAAGCATCGGGGCTCGTGCGCTCCATCTCAAGCCAGTGCTGGAAGTAGTCGCACACGTTGTAGCCGAAGAAGGGAAGCATTGCCATCGGGTCGCGACGGACCTGACCGATCTGATCGGAAATGACAGCTGCAGTAACTTCGGAACCTGCGGCAGAGCCGAGGAACACGCCGTGAGACCAGCTCTTAGCCTCGTTCACGAGCGGAATCGTGGAAGGACGGCGGCCACCGAAGAGGATTGCATCAATCGGCACTCCCGTGGGCTTCTTGTTGTAAAGACCGTTGAAGCCAGCCTTGTCGAGAACAGGGCAGTTCTCCGCAGGAGCGGTGAAGCGGCTTTTCTTGTGAGCGGCGACGTAACCGGAAGCCTTGACCTCAGCCTTAGTCATACCAGGCTTCGTACCCATGCGTCGACGGTCATCTACGCAGCGGTAGCAGGGATTACCCTTCCAGTCGACACCTTCCTTAGGAGCATCAACGCCCATATCTTCCCACCAGATGTCGCCATCAGGCGTGAGAACGACGTTAGTGAAAATCGTGCCCTTCTTGCAGGACTTAAGAGCGTTGGGGTTGGAATCGTTGGACGTTCCGGGAGCAACGCCGAAGAAGCCGTTCTCAGGGTTAATCGCATAAAGGCGGCCATCCTCACCAGGCTTGAGCCATGCAATATCGTCACCGATCGTCTGGAGCTTCCAGCCCTTGAGCTTGGGAAGCATCATCGCGAGGTTCGTCTTGCCGCAAGCAGACGGGAACGCCGCTGTCACGTGATACTGCTTCTTCTCGGGGCTCGTGAGCGTGAGGATGAGCATGTGCTCAGCCATCCAACCCTGATCCTTCGCCATCTTCGAAGCGATACGAAGAGCGAAGCACTTCTTGCCGAGAAGAGCATTCCCGCCGTAACCGGAACCGAACGACCAAATCTGACGCTCTTCAGGGAACTGCGTGATGAACTTGTCTTCAATGTTCTTAGCGCAAGGCCAAGCGACGTCCTTCTGGCCCTTCTTAAGAGGCGCGCCGACGGAGTGAATGCAAGGAATGAAATCGCCATCCTTGCCGAGGTGCTTGAGAACTTCCTCGCCCGTGCGCGTCATGATGTTCATATTGACGACGACGTAAGGGGAGTCTGTAACTTCAATACCATACTGCGTGATGGGGTTGCCGATGGGGCCCATCGCGTAAGGGATGACGTACATCGTACGGCCCTTCATGCAGCCCTTGTAGCTCTTGAGCATAAGAGGCTTCATAACTTCGGGATCCATCCAATGGTTCGTAGGACCTGCGTCGATTTCACGCTTAGAGCAGATAAAGGTGCGGCCTTCAACGCGAGCGACATCGCTCTCGTGAGAGCGAGCGAGATAGCACTCGGGGCGCTTCTTCGCGTTCAGCTTGATGAACTGGCCATTCTTGACCATCATCTCGCAAATATCAAGATGCTCCTTCTTTGTGCCCTTTACGACCACGATTTTATCGGGCGTGCAGACCTTGTTCCACTTATCAACCCAATCGAACACCTTTGCGTTCGCGAATTTCGGCGTCTTGGCCATCTTTTATTCTCCTTAATATATCCCCTAATGAGGATGTTGATGAAAATTTGTGGTATTATACCAAAATCTACGCACAAACTTCAATAGGCAAAGTCAAAATTACAAAAGTCTTTCTCGCCAAAAAAAATTGCTGCGGCTAACAAAGCCACAGCTCGACAAAGATGTTTGAGACTTGGTGGAGGTAGACGGATTCGA
>JAEIGA010015279.1_pt1 | contig 11693 bp, 9 predicted proteins | sample 9270691 | NCBI WGS metagenome assembly JAEIGA01 (sample SAMN17057246, study PRJNA624740) | gut metagenome | biome: biome; isolation source: fecal sample | host: Bos grunniens | place: China: Xizang | collected 2019
AAGCTCACTCTGGCTATGATGAGCACGGAAGACAGAGAAGAAAAGTGGAATGCGCTGAAAGGAATGGTGTCTTTTTCTCGGTAATACTCGTCATTCGCGCGACGAATCATATCGTACAAGAAAAACACTCCACAAATTCGATTTGTGGAGTGTTTTTATATTACTTACCACCACAAAATTATACATTCTTAAGTGAAGTCGTTCAACGAAGAATACGGCAACGATTGGTAAACCTCCAAAATACAAATTCGAACAAGATAACCCAACAGGTCTGCATCGAAAACAAAGGGGGGCGAAACGATAGAACAAGAAGGCCCAAGTGGTCCCTGGGATAATAGATAAAACTAAAAGAAGTGCTCACAAAATGAGCACTTCTTTCTATTTGCAATACAAACAATATACTTGGTTATCATATACGCCATGATATGACTCATTTTAAGGTCATTTCCACAAAAACCATATGAAGCCTCCTTTACTGAACATCAAATAACTCAAAGATATTTGTTCCAAAGCTATTAGAATTCTGAGACAAAGCTTTCTTAAACATTTCTCTTTCATATTCAGAACAAAAACACATTCTTCTCATAATTACGCCTGCTTTTCTCGCAAAAACACTTTTACAAATGGTAATAGTAATTATAACAGCAATCAAAAGAAGTAAAATGGTAAATAGTATAATAGAGGTGTAATCCATATAGAAATCTCCTGTTTTGTATTCTAACACCAATATAGAACAACTCTCAAAAATCTCTTTTTGACTTTTACAACAGAAAAATCTATTTTACAAACAAATGAAGGAAAACAGGTGAAAATATGTCGAAAGTATTTAATTCTTACTCATTGCCAATTATTGAGCTGCAGACCTCCCACCAAACACAACAGCAAATTAGAGAATTCGCAGCAGTGTATAATGATATCAGTCCCAAATACGAACCAATAGAACCTCTGGCGCCCAGAAACCCTCCCTTATTTTCCAAGCCGATTCAAGGCTATTATCAACTGGAATCAACTCTATATGAAATTAGGGGTAAGAGCCAAGCAGAAATCAATGCGCAAGCAGAAAAAGTTTTCGCTCGTATCAGCAAAGAAATGAGAAAAGACGCCAATGAAATGCTACAAGTAGTACACACTCATCCTCGCGCTCTTTCTCTAGTATCTCCAGAAATATTAACAAAAGAGTTTGTTGCAGAGGCCATTCAACGAAATTATAAAGTATACGACGCGCTTCCTCTCGAATGGCAACAAGACAAACATTTAGCTCTACTGTACGCAAAAGAAGCCTTAAACCAAGCAGAGTGCCACAACATAGGAAAAGACGAACATGGACGCACCTTAGGGGCGCACCTTCCCTTATTTAATCCCAATTGTCCGTTGGAATTGATTGCCGAAGACTTATACAAAGAGGCTGCAAAAAGGGTTTTAGAGCGTGGAAGCGGCTTAACAGAAAACACACCAGAACAGAAATATGTAACAATGGGCGCTGCATTTTCCACAATGCTTCTGTTACAAAGCATAAAACCCGAATTACAGGAACGAATTCCCCAACTAGAGAAGGAAATTCTTACCGAACATAAAGAGACCTTGCTCTCCAAGGCAAGGGTTCCTATCGATAAATCTGATTGGGTCTTCGAATTGTGTGAGAAACACAACATGCCTGAATATGCACAAGAATTCTGCGAGGCCGCATGGCAAAACAAATGCGCTCAAATGGTAAGTATAGCTCGAAGTGATATTGGCACATTGGGCGATTTCGCAAAAGAGCTACAAGATTGTCCCAAACATATTTTAGCTGCATACGTTAATCCAGAAACTTTTGAACCATATCCAACAGATTCGTTAACGCTCGAAGCTAGCAAATTAGCAAAAGAAGCAGCTCAATTGGCCGAGCAAGATATGTTAACTAATAGCGTATATGTTGGTTTGCGAGCATTTAAAATGTCCGAGATTTCAGTCGTCCAAGAAAACTTCGACTTCGAAAATATCGTCAAGAAGGCGGCAGAACGCGCATCTATTTGTCAAGCGGGAGAACTGTGGGCAGCACCACAACCTATATCAGGACGATATCCTTACGAATACCCCTCCTACTTATCCCAAATGAACAGCCAAAACAGAGAATACACGGAAATGGAAAAATTTATTAACAACAGCCCTAGACTCTCTGCACTATACCACTCTGAAATTCAACGTCTGCAAACAGAAAGACAAAACTGGACGCCACAAGAACAAGAATGGCACAGATTACAACAACTAGCTTATCAAAAAGTACAAGGCGACAGACAATTAGACTATGAAATTATTCAATGCGTAAAGAATAATCCAAACGGAGAATACTCTAAACATTTGGATGTTGCCGATTATTTAAATCGACGCGCAGAATATCTGTTCTGTTATTCCAGCGCCAGAGAGAACAGCGCAAATATTCAAGCTTTCCAACAGTATTTATCCGCCGTTCCTGAAGCAAAAGCGCTTATTACAGCAGTTGATGCAAAACATTTAGAAAGCCAATTTGCATTTTCCTACGACCCATATCAGTCAGGAGTTTCGCAAGATGTCATGGATTATTTACAATCTAAGCGAGATGTGGAACAAGAATTTGGATTTAAAGAATGGGAAGACCAAGGGCGTTCTCGAGACGATGATTAACAACACACTCCACGCGCCTAGCTGATATCGTTAGGTTGACAAAAGCTTACAATACATATGAACGCCCGTTAATAACGGGCGTTTTTCTATTAAACCCCGCCAATCATAAAGAAAAAGAATATAATCTCTTCTATCCTAAATATAAAACGGGGCACATAAAACAGCCTAAAAACCGCACATTTTTGTAACAATTTGTTACTATTTATACATAGTTGTATAAATACGCGGTCCTTGAAATATTAAGAAAGGAATGGGATGTATGAATAAAAATATTAAACGTCTGTGTGTTGCATCTGGAACAGTGGCAGTAGCTACTCTTGGTTTGCTCCCTTCTCAACAAGCATGGGCGATTTCTGGAAATATAGAAATAGAGACAAAAAAGGCAACATACGATAAGGGTGATACGGCCGAGGTGGAAATCACCATTAAAACTGTCGATGGGGCCAATTTTCTACTGCAAACCAGCATGGAATGGTCATCTGGATTAACTTTACAGTCCGTTACAGGTGATAATATTCAATATAATCGTGGTAAAATCATTGGTACGGCTCCGCAGCCTGAGTTTGTCATCACGGTTAAGGTGAAGGTAAATTCCGATGAGGACCAAACTATCACCTTGATTGATACAAAAATGGGCTCCGTTGATGGCAGCCCAAATCACACTATCGACAGAAAAGAAAAAATCTTAGATGTCAATACTCCCCCAGCTCAAACAGAGCCTCCTACCGAACCTCCTGTCACGACCCCGCCCGTAACAGAGCCACCTCAGCCCTCTGAACCAGAAAAACCCAAAGAACCAGAGACACCTGTTTATACTCCCTGGAAGGCAACGGTCACAGTCAGTGATAATCTGAATGTAAGAGAAGGTCCTGGCTTAAACTATAACATCATTGGCAAATATGATGACGGGGACCATGTAACCGTAACAAACGAACAAAAAGGCGGAGATATTGTTTGGCTCAAGGTTGAAAAAGGCTGGATTAGCAAGGATTACGTCATCGAGGGACACTTAGAGAAGCCCGAAAAGACAGATGAAGAAATAAAAAGAGAGCAGCAGGAACAAATTAACAACGAGGCTGAAAATGCCGAAAATGAAAATCAGGCAAACAATGAGGCTGCTCAAAAGAAAGATGAAGACAAAAAAGAAGAATACGACAGACAAGAACAGGCAAATCAAAATACGTCGACTGTCACAGAAGAGGTCGAAGAAACTGAGTCGCCTGACGTAGAGACAGAAATCGAAAATGTTCCTACGGAAACCCCTTCTGTTGATGCTGTTGTGACGCCTGATAAAAATCCAATCTCAATTATGGAAGGCTCTAGTTATGTTTGTTATCATACAGAACAAATGAGCAGACCTTTCTATCTATATTTAGAGGCATACTCAAAGCCCTGCCCTGAAAAATTTGAAAAAGTGTCACAATCCATTGGAGGATTAGACTTCTTATTCTTCACACCTGAAGATTTGAGCATTAGAAAGCAAAACGTCTTTGTTGTTTTCGGTAGTTACGATGAAACTATTGAGCCTCAGCTGTACTATTTTGATAAAGAATCCGATTCGTTCTTCCCTTATGATAAGATGCTGGAAAAGACAGTCGTTGTAGATAAAACTGTTGAATATGAAAAGAAAACAATCTCCAAGTCTCATGTCATTTGTGGAATCTTAGGTGCGCTGGGCCTGTTTGCATCAGGTGCTTTTGTTTCCGCTTTAAGCGCCAGAAAGAAAGAAAAGGAAGCTGCTCAGCCTGCACCTCCTAAAATAACACACTCTGCTCCCAAGCCTATTTCCACAATGCAAAGACCAAATCCCGAAGCCGTCAAGAGTATGACAGATGAGGAATTGGACGAATTGCTAAAGGTGTATGGGGCAAGTACTTCCGACATGCTAAAAAGAGATTCTCAAATGAAGAAAGAAACTCAACGCATCGGGGATTTGAAAAATGTTCCAAAGCCTGTGGTGACTCCAAAAGAAGTGGTGAAACCTCAAACAGAGGAGATTCTCGAAAAATCTGAGACGCCAACAGAAAAACCAACAGTTGATGAGTCCAAGGGAAAGAAAATGACTTGGGACACTTTAACAAGTCTGATGAAAAATCCTGAACAAATTGAAGAAACGCCCGTCGTACTCGAAAAAGAAGAGACATCTGCGACACCTGAGCAAGAAATGCTCTTAGATTCCAGTGAAGCCATTGAAGTTCTACCTGAACTTGACTCCGAAAGCGAGACGGTAGAACAAGATATGAATAAAGAAGCACTACATGAGGAAATGCAACAAGTTGCAGCTGCCATCGCTGAATTCGAAGGCAAAAGCACACCTGCAGAAGAAGAGCCTGTCTTAAAGATTGACTTAAAATTTGAGGCAGAACCAGCTTCTGACATAGAAGTTGACGACCTACAGCTGGAATTCGAAAAAGCGGTCGCAGAAGATAAGCTCAACGTCGAACCTAAGGAGCTCTCCACAGATAACAACGACGAACAATAAACACAAGTAAAGGCCAGAATCCTCTGGCCTTTTTCTTATACATGCCCCTACACTTTAGGTTGCGTCTGTTATATTAAATGAAATGTGGTAGATGGAGAAATAAAATATGAGTCAGATGTATACATCTGGGCGAAATGGGACTCGTCGGTCGATAAGAAGTATTGTGTTAGCTATTATTATTATAATGGCCGCATTCCATATTGTCACAAGCTATCAAGAAAAAACCTTGTTGGCAGACCATGGATATTCTCGATTAATTAATATTGGCGATTACAAATTAAACATAACCGTTTCTGGTAATCCTGATGGAGAACATAGACTTGTAGGCATTTCAGGACTCAGACATGGAGATTTTGCAATCAGCGCCTCTAAAATGACAGATTTATTATCTGAAAACAATCAAATAGTGATTGTGGATAGAGCTGGGTATGGACTCAGTGATGACACGCTAAAAACTCCCACAGTTGAGAAAGTCGTTGAAGATTATAGAGCTGCGTTAACTGCAGCAGGAATCAAAGCTCCATATATTTTGTTTGCTGAACACTTTGGCGGAGTGTATGCCACATATTGGGAAGTATGTTATCCCAGCGAAATTGAAGCCATAGTATTTTTTGATGGCACAGAAATGCACGAAAGTGAAGCAGAAGCAAGAAAACTTGATAAGCGCTCTTATCTTAGTGACGCAGCATTAAGTCTGGCTGCAAAAGTGGGCTTTAGTCGTTTATTGCAAAGCAGCGAATACCCCTGTTATCCAACAGGATACTCTCTGGACGAACAGACCATGGGAGAGGGATTAACAGCCAAAACACTGGACTCATTTGCTCCTGTAATTGAAATGAGTAAACAGTGGGATAATATCGAGAAAACCTATTCTGAAGTTTCGCGAAATACCATACCTAAATTATATATAACCAGCGATGAAAGATGGGCCCATAAAGCCCCGACTCCTTCTGGCAACAATTATGATTTCGGTGAGGTTGTTCGTTTAACAGTCAGAAATCCAGATGACACGCTAACACCCTATTTGGACCAAATGGGAAATTGTCGATTGACCTATGTTGGTGGCGTCGGCCACTTATATGAATATCGCCCCGATGAATGTGCCCGAATTATTAAAAGTTTCTTGAACAATTTGGAGCACTATAAAAAGATGGCCGTAAATTAAATGACTTAAACCCAGTAACTCACTGGGTTTTTGTTTTGCGATATTCTACCTACAAAAAAATAAGAAAGCCAGCGAATGTCGCTGGCTTTCTGTTTATCACACTGTTTCAACTTTAATGGTATTTGTGTTACCACTTTGACCATTCATAGGGCCACCTGTCATAACGACTTTATCGCCTTCCTGCAAAGGCAAAGCTTTTTTAGCACAAATCATGGCGTGATAGAACATGACGTCCATAGAGTTAAACTCATCGCTCAAAACAGGAATGACACCCCAAGACAAAGATAGTTGTCTCCAGGCTTTTTCTCTGGTTGTCATACCTACAATGTCCACAGGACCTCTGAAACGACTAACCATCATGGCAGTGGAGCCAGAAGTGGTGCATGCAACAATAGCCTTTGCATTGACGTCAATGGCCATAGAGCAAGTAGCATGGGAGAGAGCGTCCTGCGTGCTGCGAATAGAGAAGTCATATGCATTAAAACGCTTAGTGTAATTAATGCTATTCTCAGTAAATTCAGCAATCTCAGCCATATTCTTGACAGCCTCAACAGGATATTTACCCGCAGCAGATTCGCCAGACAACATAATAGCAGAAGCACTATCATAAACAGCATTAGCTACGTCTGAAATCTCAGCACGAGTGGGGCGAGGATTCTGAATCATAGACTCTAACATTTCTGTTGCGACAATAACGCGCTTGCCCAGGTGTCTACAGGTGGCAATCAGTTGTTTCTGGACGGCAGGCAGCTCAATAAAGGGGATTTCAACACCCAAATCACCGCGAGCGACCATAATGCCACAGCAATGCTTGCAAATAGCCTCCACATTTTCGATGCCAGCACGATTTTCAATCTTAGCAATTACACCAATATCAGAACCGCCATTTGCCTTCAGGAACTTGGTTAGCTCAATCATATCTTTTTCGTTAGAAACAAAAGATGCAGCAATAAAGTCAACGTCGTTCTGAATACCAAATAGAATGTCGGCCTTATCCTGCTCAGACAGGTAGGGACCATTCATAACTTTATTAGGGAAGCACATGCTTTTGCGGTTACTCAACACACCGCCAACAACAACGTCACAAACGACATCATTGTCCACAATTTCAGAAACCTCAAAAATCACCAGGCCATTGTTAACCAACACTCTGTCACCAACAGAAAGGCACTTCGCCAATTCTTTGTAGTTAACGGTGCAGCGTGTATTGTCACCAACAATATCCTCACAAACAAATGCGAACTTATCGCCAGTTTGAACCTCTGCCTTTCCATTAATAAAAGTGCCAATACGATATTCAGGACCCTTTGTATCCAACATAATAGCCAAAGGAATATCCAATTCTTCTCGAACAGATTTAATCAAATCAATTTTGGCCTGATGCTCCTCGTGCGTGCCGTGAGAGAAATTGAGACGGGCCACGTTCATGCCCGCATGGCACATCTGCACAAGAGTCTCTCTGTTTTCAGAGGCAGGCCCAATAGTACAAATAATTTTAGTTTTTCTCATAAAAACCTTCCTTTCTTAAAAAATCTCTTTAAACCTATTTTAGTTTAGACGAGGCTTTTTCAGAGTGCGTATTTGCACAAAATTTTTCAACCTAAAAACAAATAAATAAGACAAAATTAACTAAAAAACACAAAAATCACAAACAAATAACTAAAAATCAACAATAAAGAGAAAGCCTGCAAAAATAAAATTTTAAAATTTATAAATATCCCCCTAAAAAAGATAGCCTGCGCATATAATAGATATGTAATTCATTTGATGTTCATTTGTGTCCTTTCATTTAGTGTGTGCAAAAAGACCGCCCTCATGGCGGTCTTTTTGCTTTGCCTAAAAAATAAATATTTTTATTCAAAAATACTTACAATTTGGCCAGCCACGAACTATAATAAATAAAAGAGGGGTGAGCGCGTGAGCAAAATTGAATGTTTGGGATATAACGCACTAGATATTGCAGAATACATTATCAAATATGAAGCAGAAAAAGACCATACTTTAAGCAATCTGAAGCTGCAAAAAATTCTGTACTTTTTACAAGCACAGTTCGTTGTATCGCATAATGCTGCTCTATTTAAAGAAGATATTGTAGCGTGGGATTTTGGCCCTGTTGTGGAAGTCGTCTATTATAACTACAACTTGTTTGGCTCCGCATCAATTTTCCTGAATCCTAGCCGCATGCGAAATGAATATATCGCAAAATCGCATAGAGAAGTAATAAACAGCTTGCTGGATGAAATTCGCCCCTACTCCAGCACGGACCTGGTTGATATTTGTCACCGCCAAAAGCCGTGGATAGACGCCAGGATGAGATATTCAAAGATTATAGCTCTGGAAGAACTCAAAGATTATTTTTCGGATTAAATGAAAGGATGAACAACAAGTGGGAAGATTGATTGAAGGTGTCTGGGATTGTGTATTCTGTGGCACGGATAAAATCCGAGGCTCAGAAAGAGTTTGTCCCTGTTGCGGAAAAACCCGCGGCCAGGATGTCAAATTCTATATGGACAATCCTAGAAACTATGTGCAGGATGATATTGCAAAAACTATCAATAGGAATCCCGATTGGCTTTGTAGCTACTGCGACTCTTTAAACAGTGATGCTCTTGACGAATGTCATAACTGTGGAGCGACCAAAGACGATAGCGCAAAAAATTATTTTGAGCATCGTGAAGAAGTTGACCGCAGAAGAGCGGAGAAGGAAGAGCATATCAGGAAAGCAAAGGGCGAAGAGATGGATAACGCAGCTGGCAGCAGAAATTATCCAGTGGGGCGAATCTCTTCTTATGACAGAGAATATGTTTCTGAGCGCAATTACGCGTCACGGCCTCCTCAGGAGCCTTACAAGCGCACCAAGGAACGTTATATGGAAGATTTTCCTCCCGAATCTTCAAAGCCTAGAAAGAAGATGAATATCCCTTGGCGGAAAATCCTGGCGGGTAGCGCTGTCGCACTGGCTGCTGTCCTGATGATTGTTCTGCTGGTTAATTTGTTTACCCCCAAGGTAATGGATATTGAAATATCTGATATGACTTGGGAACGAAGTATCGGTGTCGAGACCCTCACCACCGTAGATGAAAGCGGCTGGTCGCTACCATCAGGCGCACGACTACATTATTCGCAGCCAGAAATAAAAGGCTATGAAAAAGTCGTCGACCATTACGAAACAAAAACTCGTACATACACCGAACAGGTTCTGGACCATTATGAAGAATATGTCTCAGGACACCGAGATTTAGGCAATGGGTATTTTGAAGAGATTACCTCCTCTCGTCCTGTATACAGAACAGAAACGCGAACCGAAACGTATGAAGAGCCTGTTTATCGAGATGAGCCCATCTACGCGACGAAATATTATTACGAGATAGATAAATGGGTACATAGTTACAATTCCAACAGTAACGGTCATAAGACTGATGAAATGTATTGGAATGTACCCACTCTGAAAGATAAGCAGAGAGAATCTGGCCGCAGAGAAACTTGCTATATCTCGTTCTTCGATGCGGAAGATGAAAAAGTAGTAACCTATACAATGGATAGAGCGGAATGGGATATGCTCAATATTGGAGATTCTGTGACCATTGAGGTTGTGTTGGGTCATGCAACAATCTACGTAGAAGAAAAATAAAAAAATGAAGCCATACGCTAATGCGTATGGCTTTTTCATTTATCAACACAAAAGGCCCGCATTACTGCGAGCCCCTTGCGTGGTAAATGGAGGTATTATATTAATACAATGTTAATTGCTTATCAATGAGCCGCTCTACGGTCAAACGCCTTTGACCGCACAACGACGCATCAAGACAAAACATTGTACTGATATACAAATTATTCCAAAGGTCCTATAAAATCACCTTGTTTCTCTGATATCACAAGAATGAAGAAAGAGGCCTTCTTTTTTTCTGCACTAAAAAATCCTCCTACAAAGCCTCAATCTTCTCCTTGTCTATCAAAAACATAGAAGATAAAAAAAATCCATTTTGAGCTTAAAAATACGATTAATAGGTCATTTTACAAGGAAAAGCTTTAGTTATAAATAGAAAAAGTTTGAAAAAGTAAGCAGTGTTAACTTAAGAGCTTTTGTTTAGTTATTAAACATATTTTAAGGTAAAATAAAAAATACGAAATTAAAAAGTCAGGAAATCGTCGATTACATTTTGGGTAAAAAATTGGACAGAATGGCAAAAACAAAGGAATAATGCTTTTGCATTGTGTTTTTATCCGCTGAAAAGAACCTTGAAAAACTATAATAATCATACCTCTATTCTACAAAAGCAAAACAAATTACAAAGGAGATAAACAACATGGAAAGAATTCGAGTCGGTGACATTGTTCAGCATTTTAAAAGAGAAACTATTGATTTTTCAACCAATGTTGACCGCAATTTGTATCTGTACAGAATAATCGATATTGCAGAACACACTGAGACCAAAGAAAAGCTGGTCATTTATCAGGCTTTATATGACGACCCCAAGAAGGGGATTCATTTTGGAACATATGCAAGACCTTATGACATGTTTATGTCCGAAGTCGACCATGATAAATACCCAAATATCAAGCAGAAATATCGTTTTGAAAAGTACAACGCAATGTAAATACAAAACCCTCCATCTTATGATGGAGGGTTTTGTGCTAGGGGGTATATAAAAAGAGATATAGAGAAAAAGACAAATTGAAAAATTACCAGGGACGAACAAACCCTGAGGCAGTACCAGTATACCAGAAGACATTCTTGAAGTTTGTGCAATTATTTACGTCCCAACCATCAAGACCAACAATCTCAAAAGAAGAGCAATCATTGCCCGCCCAGCTAAATGATTCTTCCAGAGTAGTAACCTTAGAAGTATCCCACCCCGAAACGTCAATAGAACAAGTGCCAGCATATCTGCCGACGGAATGGAAAATACTACGCATCGTAGTAACATTAGAAGTGTCAAAAGAGCTCAGGTCCAAGTTTAAAGTTTCGGCTTCTGAACCCATGTATTGGAACATAGCGTTCATCTGAGTGACATTACCAGTCTCTAGGCCTTCAATACCAACAACAGTAAAATCATTGGCAGTATAGCCGCAGAAATCGAACATATAGTTCATCGTAACAGTGCTAGAGGTATCCCAACCATCAATATTCAGATAAACAGAATCAGACTCCTTGCCAAAAGCAGAGAACATATGAGAAGTGCTCAAAACATTGGAAACATCCCAAGCACTCAGGTCCAAAGAGACAGTAGGCATAGAATAGTAGCAGCAATTAAACATGCCAATCATGGTCTCAACACTACTGACATCCAAATTTTCAATCCCATCTAAAACCAAGTTAGGGCAATGCTGACCAACATAGCCGAACATGCCTTCCATGTTAGTAACATTTGAAGTGTCTAACTTATCTAAACCGATAATGGT
>JAEIGA010015280.1_pt1 | contig 11693 bp, 8 predicted proteins | sample 9270691 | NCBI WGS metagenome assembly JAEIGA01 (sample SAMN17057246, study PRJNA624740) | gut metagenome | biome: biome; isolation source: fecal sample | host: Bos grunniens | place: China: Xizang | collected 2019
AAGGTACATCGCCACCCCATTCTTCTGGTACAATGTTGTGCTCTGTAAGCTGCTGCTTAACCTGATCTGGGTTTGCTGTAGGTTTATCCATTTTATTGATAGCAACAATTATTGAAACGCCTGCTGCCTTTGCGTGGTTAATAGCCTCAATGGTCTGGGGCATAATACCGTCGTCTGCAGCAACAACAAGGATTGCAATATCAGTTGCCATCGCACCTCTTGCACGCATAGCAGTGAAAGCAGCGTGACCGGGTGTATCAAGGAAAGTGATTTCCTGACCGTTGAGATTTACTCTGTAAGCACCAAGGTGCTGAGTGATACCACCAGCTTCTGTTTCTGTAACAGAAGTATTTTTAATAGCGTCAAGAAGTGATGTTTTACCATGGTCAACGTGACCCATAACACAAACAACGGGGCTACGGGGAAGAAGGTCTGCTGCATCGTCCTCGTGGTCATCGATGATTCTGTCCTCAATAGTAATAACAACCTCTTTTTTAACCTTTGCGCCAAGCTCTGTAGCAACAATTTCTGCAGTATCAAAGTCAATAACCTGGTTAACTGTTGCCATCATACCAAGGCTGAAGAGCTTTTTGATAACCTCGGCAGCTGTTCTTTTAAGCATAGCAGCAAGGTCACCAACAGTAATTTCCTCAGGCACGGTAATAACAAGAGTTTTCTTTGCACGCTCGGCTTCAATTCTTTTAAGTCTTTCTGCCTCGCTCTCTTTACGCTTTGAGCGCATACCCTGCTGTTTTCTGTACTGCTGACTCTTCTGTTTTAATTTCTGCTTGGTCTGTACGTTATCGTTTATTGAATGTACAGGAGCGATGTTTTCATAACGCTCGTTATACTTATCAAGCTGAATATCCTCTGCACGGGTGTCGATTGTTCTCTTTTCACCCTTTGTACGTGACTGCATGGGACCGTCATTTTTCTTCTCATGCTTTTTGAAGGGGTTAAGTGAGCTTTCACCGTGCTTTTTCTCTGCAGGCTTTTCTGCAGCCTTTTTATTTTCAGGCTTTTTATCCTCGGGTTTTTTATTTTCAGGCTTTTTGCCATCAAACTTTTTATCCTGCTTCTTTTCTTCAGGCTTTTTAGCTTCATCTTTTTTAGCCTCGGGCTTTTTGCCCTCCTGCTTTTTATCCTGAGGCTTATTGCCCTCTTTTTTCTGAACAGGCTTTTTCTCTTCTTTTTTAGGCTCAGGCTTCTTTTCTTCCTTTTTCTGCATAGCAAAATATGCATCAAATGAAGTTACTGAGTTATCCTGTGTAAGAACGTCAAAAAGTACGTCAAGCTCTTTTGAATCGAGCGCTGTTGATGACTTTTTGGGATCATCAAAATATTTGCCGAGAATATCTGAAATATCTTTACTCTGTAAACCGAAGTCTTTTGCAACTTCGCTGACTTTATATTTAGTTATCATGTAATTCCTCCCTGAATTTTTGGAGTATTTTATTTGCAAATCCGTCATCTGTTACGGAAAAAACTGCTGATTTTTTACCAAGACTTATGCCAAATTCTTCCATACAAATCGGTGTACGGTAAACGGGAATGCTTTTGCCGTTATACGTGCAGGCGTGCTGTATTTCCCTTTCAAGACGCTCTGATGCATCTGACGACAAAAACACAAGCTTTGCCGATGATGAAATAATGGACTCTTTTACAACATCGTGACCGCAAAGGAGCTTACCTGCCTTACGGCACAGACCAAGAAAGCCTAAAACGTCTTTATTATTCATTTTGCCCCAGTCCTTTCAATTATCAGCTTTATTTAAGCTCATCTGCCATAGCGTCGTAAACGCTATCGGGAATACTTGTTTCAAGGGCTTTTTCAAACCTCTTTGCCTTACGCGCCTTGTCAAAGCAACCTTTATCAGGACAAATGTATGCGCCTCTGCCTGATTTTTTGCCTGTAAGATCAAGACTTATTTCGCCCTCAGGACTTTTAACCGCGCGGATAAGCTCACGCTTTGGCTTCATTTCATTACAGCCGAGGCATTTTCTCATTGGAATTTTTTTCTCTGCCATAAATTACCTCACGAATTCTGAGGAATATAGAAACCACTTTCGGGCTTGATGTCAATCTTCCAGCCTGTAAGTCTTGCTGCAAGACGAGCATTCTGACCCTTGTTACCGATAGCAAGTGAAAGCTGAGTATCAGGCACTGTTACGTGACAAGCATTTTCTTTTTCTGCGTCGATTTCAACCTCAAGCACGTCTGCGGGAGCAAGAGCTGCTGCAATAAACTTGCCGGGGTCCTCGTTGTAAACAACGATATCAATTTTTTCACCGCCGAGAGCCTCAACAATAGTACCAACACGTGTACCCTTGGGGCCGATACATGCGCCAACGGGATCAACGTTTTCATCCTTTGAGCAAACAGCAATTTTTGTTCTTGAGCCTGCCTCACGTGCAACTGACTTGATTTCAACAATACCGTCATAAATTTCGGGTACTTCTGTTTCAAAAAGTCTTTTTACAAGACCTGAGTGTGTTCTTGAAATCATAGCCTTGGGGCCCTTAGGTGTATCTTTAACACCTTCAATAAATACCTTTACAAGCTGACCCTCTTTAAGAACCTCATCAGGGAGCTGTCTTGAACGGGGAAGAACAACTACTGCCTTGCCGATTTCAAGAGTAGCGTTACCTGTCTGGGGGTCAACGCTCTGTACCTTACCTGTAACAAGCTCCTTCTGCTTTGACTCAAACTCCTTGAGCATAAGTCCACGCTCTGCATCGTGAATATCACCACGAATAACGTTCTTTGCAGTTGTTGCAGCAATTCTGCCGAACTGCTTTGTTTCAAGGGGGATTTCAACAATATCGCCAACAAGAGCATTCTTGTTGTACTTTTTAGCCTCTTCTGGACGAAGCTCTGTAAACTCATTTTCGATTTCCTCAACAACAGTCTTTCTGAGGTAAACTCTGAGCTCACTCTTTTCGGGGTTGCAGTCAACAAAAACTACATCCTCGCCACCGTACTCTTTACGTACTGATGTGATAATCGCTGCACAAACCTTTTCGAGAAGGTAATCTGCAGGGATTCCTCTCTCTTGCTCGAGCAATGCGATTGCTTCAAAAAATTCTTTGTTCTGATTTGTGGGCTTTGCCGCTTTACGTGCCATTTTTCCTACCAATCCTTTCGTACATATATAGACTTTAATTATAAACTAATTTCATAAATGCAAAATGCAGAATGCAGAATGCAAAATTATAGGGGAAGCAAAGCTTCCGAACATTATAAATGATGTTTTCAAAACTGAATCGAATGACTTCAACTATAAACAAGTCGCAAATTACAGATTACAAGTAGCATTTTAAAGAAAATCGTTACTGTCAGTTTACCATAAAACCCGATGAACAATCGTAATTTTTTGTTGCAAGAAGCTTTATAATCAACGCGTAGCGTTCCTTTAATTCTGCATTTGTTTGTTATTCACTCAACACCTTAAACAAACTAAAAATTCAAGATAGGGATGAGTGACGCAGATTTAGTGAACGCAGGCGTACAAAGGTACGTCAAGCGAGCTAAATCAAGTCAATCGCCCTATATTGGATTTTTACATTGGAAAGTCATCTAATTTAACAAATGCTATTTCCTTCTTCTCCGCCGTCATTGTAGTTTCATCGGGGAATTCGATTGTTACTGCACCTGATTCGCTGTAATCAATAAGAACGCCCTTGAATTCACGCTGACCCTCAAAAGGTCTTATGAGTCTTACAATAACCTTTTCGTCAATTGCACACTCAAAATGGAAGTCACGGGTAAGCTTACGCTCAATACCGGGTGAAGAAACCTGAAGGTTATACTGACGGTCAATAATATTTGCATCATCAAGGGGTTTATCAAGAGCATGGCTCATATTAACACAATCATCTATGCCAACGCCCTCTTCTTTATCAATGATAATTCTGAGATAATAGTTAGCGCCCTCTTTCTCAAAGACAACATCCCAAAGAATAAGACCCAACTCCTCTGCCAGGGGCTCCGCAAGCTCCCATACAGCAGAAACTGTATTTTTTGCCAAAATAACACCTCTTTAACGTTTTTATTCAAAACAATAAATATGAGAGCAGGTTTCCCTGCTCTCACTCGTGTTTGTATTCGTACAATGAGAATATAACACATTCAATTACATTTTGCAACCTTTTTTATAAAAAATACTTACATTTTTAATTGTTTATAACCATATATTAAAATAAATGACAATTTTTAATTTTTTAGGGGTATAATCTAATTGTAAAAGCTACGTTTTTATGGTATATTTTAGCCAGAGTAAGTGAACAAGAGGTGATTTTATGGCAAATATTATAGTAGCAGGTTGCGGTCATGGTGGCCTTGTTGCGGCAATCAAGCTGGCTGAGGCCGGTCACTCTGTAAAGGTTTATGAAAAAAGCCCACGTGGGCAGATAGGTCACGCCCAGAGCGATGCCTTTGATTTTGACACCTTTACCTACGCAGATTTGCCTATTGCACCCTATTTTAAAAGGGGTAGAAATGATATAACCTTTTTCCCGGCGGCGGCAGATGCCGACCCCCTTACTATACCTGCATTTGACGTCGATTCATATATTGTTGACAGAAAAGAGCTTATTGAATACCTTATTGAGTTAACTGAAAATGCCGGTGCAGAAGTCATTTTTGAAAAAGAAATTACCGCACCCATTTTACTGGGCAACCGAGTTGTTGGTATTGAGCTTGGTGATGAAAAGATTTATGGGGATTTAGTTATAGATGCCTGCGGTGTAAGCTCACCCATACGCAGTAAATTACCCGATTTTTTGGGTATAAACAGACCTGTGGGCAAGTATGATATTGTTCACTCTTACAGAGCGTATTTTAACAGAACAGATGCACCCGAGCCACGTTACCCCTATCAGTTATATCTGCAAAAGGACGGCACAATCGGTTTTTCATGGATGATTACTGAAATTGAGCGTACAGATGCACTTATATGCCGTTTTTATAACCCTGATGACAACGAAATTCTTGAAGAATTACGTGATTTACAAGAAAAAAACCCACAAATGGGCACAGATATGATTTATGGCGGTTGCCGTTCTGTTATACCCGTTTGTCAGCCACTTGGTATGCTTATTGCAGACGGCTACGCCGCAATCGGTGACTGTGCATTTATGACCATACCCGTTAAAGGCTCGGGTATAACATATAGCTTTAAGGCAGGTAAAATGCTGGCGGACTGTGTGCTTAAGGATACTGACGGATTTTTTGATGCAGAGTCACTATGGGACTACCAGCGCAGATTTTTTAAAGAAATTGGTTTTGGTGCTTGTCACCTTGCAATTCTTAAAAATATTTTACCCTACCTTAAAAAAGAACAGGTAAATGAGCTTTTCCGCCTTAAGATTATAAACTCAAACGAGCTTAAGGATATTATGACAAACACTGCAAACACAATTTTTTCTACAAAAGGAATTGCTGCCATACGTGATAAAATAAAAATGGCAGGTAACAACTCCACAATAAAAGACATTTTATCAAACATTGTTGTATGGATAGGCAAATTCTTTGTTATTGAGGCGGCATTCCCGTCAAAATATGACAGAAACGATATACAAAAATGGGTACGCCGTTATAATGACTTTTTTGAAAACATAAAAAAGCCTGATTAACTTAAATGTGCATAAACAGAAGAAAAGCTCCTGAAGCCATTCGGCTTCAGGAGCTTTTGTTTTTGCCTTTGTATTCAAGCCTTTTAGTATGTAACCAGCCTGATACTATATTCCCTTTTTCATTTTCATAGCCACTTATGTGAGCCCATTCACCTTGAATATCATCAACATAAACAATAGTATCATATGGGATTTCACAAACAATATTGTCGCCATAATCGGGTTTTTCACGAAGATTGAGTCCCTCTTCATCTGTAACGCTGTATTCACCGAGCGGTTTTGATGTATCTTCCTCAGCCTGTGTCGTGTTGGGCTCTGCTTCTTTAATATTCTTTGCACTTACCCAACCTACCAACTGATTGAACTCAACATATGCCCATGTTTTATCATTATTGAAGCCTGTAACAACTACTTCATCACCATATGGTATGTTACATATAACTGTGGATTTGCCGCCATCCTTACTTGGTTCTTCACGAAGGTACAAGCCATCCTCCATTGTTACATTTGCAACGTATCTGTCAACCTCGAAAACAGTATCGTCAACAGTGTTAGCAGAGCTGCCTACGGGCTCGATATAATTTGCATCTACCCAACCAACATAATACTCATCGTATAAAACATAAGCCCATGATTTATCGTCATTGTATCCGCCAACATATACTGTTGCACCTTCTGGAATAGCAATGTATATTCTTGAAATCTTTGTTGTGGGGTTACTGCGAAGGTTAAGGCTCTCATCCATTGTAACGCGATACGCTTCGTCAAAAGAACAATCATATAATATTTCGGGCTCTATTTTATAAACTGAAGCATCAGCATATGTGCCTTTAAGGTATTTCGCATCCATCCAGCCATAGTAGCCTGCATATGAAACATACGCCCATGTTGCTTTGCCGTTATATCTTATAAACTGAACAACCTTATCGTAAGGCACATTGGTATAAACAACATCGTAGCTTGTAGAAGGGCCACTACGAAGGTTAAGACCATCCTTCATTTTAACCTTGAAGTTTGCAACATTTTCAGATGACAAGTAATTTAAATTAACCCAACCCTCATAACCGCGATATCTTACGTATATCCAGTTAGGCTTTGTAGCTGAGTGGCCCATTGCAGATACCATATCAAGGTTATAAGCCAAGGTAACCTTTTCTGAATTCTCATCAGCTCTGGCACGGAGGTAAACACCATTTGTCGCTAAAACTCTGAAGTATTTTACGTAACCATATGGTTTAAAATCATTATCATTGACAACAATTGTCTCTTCTATAATCTCTGTTTCAGGAATTGTTGTGTCAGCAGCAACTTCCTCTACATTCTGCGTGGTATCCGTAGGATAATATTCATCAGACTTTCCGCCTGCAAGCAACGCTATTATTATAATAAGGGCAACAACAATAATTGCGCCACCAATTGCAAAAGGAATAATGATTGAAGCTTTTGATTTTTTGGGTTGTGCCTGTACCGGAGCAGAGCTTTGGTTATAACCCGCTTGTGAATTAAGCTGTTGTGAATTAACCTGCTGAGCCTGTGCACCAAGGTGTTCGGCATAATCTGTTGGTTTGTTTGCATTAACCGGCTGCTCTTTTGGCTCAAGTGTATCTGAAGTGAAAACCAGATCACACACACTGCATTTTACAGAACCATCAGGCACATTTGCACCACAATTAGGACAAAACATAAAAAATCCCTCTCTTTTTAATTTATATTCATAGAATAAACCAATTCTACATTTTCGTCAAGAAAAAAAGCTCCTGAAGCCGAAAGAGTTCAGGAGCTTGTGTTTATTTAACCGATGTATTTAATATTCTTTGCGCTTACCCAGCCGGTTTCGCCACCATACTGAACCTTTGCCCAAGAGCAATCGTTATTGAAATCAATTACATCAACAATTGCACCATAGGGAATTTCTAATATAACCGTATCATCTCCGCCTGATACGCTTGGCTCTGTACGAAGATTAAGACCATCCTTCATTGTAACCTCATAAGAACCAAATCGGTTATCCTGTCGCTCTTCCGGAGGCATTTCTGTCGGTCTTTCATTTGTGGGAGTAATATTTTTTGCACTTACCCATCCCTCGTGGCCACCGTATTCAACGTAAGCCCATGTGTAGTCATCGTTGAATCTGACAGCGTATACAAGGGAAGCATACGGAATTACCTCATACACTGTAGAATTACCACCGGCTGTGCTTGGCTCACTACGGAAGTTAAGACCCTCTTTATCTGTAACCTTGTAATAACCTGTTGATAATACATTTACAGTATTGCTTGCTTTCTTTACAGGCTCAATATATTTTGCACTTACCCAACCTGTATAACCATCATAAAGCACGTAAGCCCATGATTTATCATAGTTAAACTCACCAAGCAATACCTTGCCCTTGTAAGGAATTGCTGTGTATATCATTGATCGCTCTGTTGTGGGGTTACTGCGAAGGTTAAGGCCATCCTTCATAGTAACAACGTATTCCTCGTCAAAATCGCAATAAAGCACCTCGGGCTCTAACGGGAATAAAGTAGCATCCTCAGTTGTACCCTGAAGGTATTTCGCACTCATCCAGCCCCTTTCACCACAATATGAAACATATGCCCATGTTGCTTTACCGTTATATCTTATAAACTGAACAACCTCATTGTAAGGCACATTGGTATAAACAATATCGTAGCTTGTAGAAGGGCCACTACGAAGGTTAAGACCCTCTTTCATAGTAATTCTGAAGTTTGCAACACTTACCTGTGAAAGATATCTTGAATCAACCCAGCCCTCGTTACCAAGGTATCTTACGTATACCCAACTGGGATTGCCCCTTGAGTAACCCATTACCGATACCATATTAAGGTTAGAAATTGTTATAACTCTTTCTGAATCCATTGTTGGCATTTTACGGATATTAAGACCGTTTGTTGCATAAACCCTGCGATATGTTACATAGCCATAGGGAACAAAGCTGTTATCAACCTTAACAACGGTCTCTTCAACAACACCGGTTTTTTCAACTGCTGTTTCATCCTCGCCACCGATAGTGGTTTCCTCTCTCGGGAAGGTCGTTGGTGGCTGATCGTCACCGCCACCACCGTCAGAGAACATGGATACAACAAGAATAACAACAATAAGCAACAGTACACCGCCACCGATTGCTATAGGGATAATAGCCTTTGAAGCGGATTTTTTTACAGGTGCATTATTTGTATAAGCATTCGCCTGCTGATTATAATTAGGCTGTTGATTATAATTAGGCTGTTGGTTATAATTAGCCTGATTTTCATGCGCTTGCTGAATATATTCAGGTTGATTATCTTGATAAGCCTGTTGATTTGTGCCTTCATATGCGCTTGTATTTAAGGCAAAGCCACATTGACTGCACTGTGCAACGTTTTCATATATTTTTGCACCACAATTAGGACAAAACATAAAAAATCCCTCTCTTTTTAATTTATATTTATAGAATAAACCAATTCTACATTTTCGTCAAGAAAAAAAGCTCCTGAAGCCGAAAGAGTTCAGGAGCTTGTGTTTATTTTAGCCTATATATTCAATGTTTTTAGCACTTACCCAGCCCTCGGCACCTTCATCTTCATATTCAACGTATGCCCATGAGAAATCTGAATTAAACTCTAAAACCTCTACTGTTGCGCCATAAGGAATTTCAAGGATAACAGTATCATCGCCACCTGAAACGCTTGGCTCTGTGCGAAGGTTAAGACCGTCACTCATTGTTACCTTGTATGGGCCTGTTGGTACAAAGCCCTCTTCATTTTTCTGCTCTTCCTCCGTCTCCTCCGGCTCCTCCGGTATTGATGGCTTTTCATTTGTGGGCTTGAGGTAATCTGCATCTACCCAACCTTCATATTTGCCGTATGTAACATATGCCCATGAATAATCTTTATTAAAGTCAATAGCGACTACAACCGCACCCTCAGGAATTGCACAAATGATGGTGGATTTGCCACCTGACGTGCTATCCTCTGTACGAAGGTTAAGGCTGTCATCCATAGTAACCTTATAATTACCTGTTGACAAAACCTTTACAGTAGTTGTCTCCTTCTTTACAGGCTTGATATAGTCTGCATCTACCCAACCTGTGTAGTAGTCATAAAGGACGTATGCCCATGATTTATCTCTGTTGTAACCACCAAGGTATACTGTTGCACCCTCGGGGATAGCTGTGTATATTCTTGAACGACCTGTTGTGGGATTACTACGAAGGTTAAGGTAGCCATCCATTGTAACGTAATACTCTTTATCAAAGCTACAGTTATAAAGCACCTCAGGCTCTATCTCATAAATTGTAGCATCCTCGTATGTACCAAGAAGGTAGCCTGCACTCATCCAACCATAGTAGCCGGCATATGAAACGTAAGCCCATGTTGCATTACTGTTATATCTGATAAACTGAACAACCTCGTTATAAGGTACGTCGTTATAAACAATACCGTAGCTTGTAGAAGGACCATTACGGAGGTTAAGACCATCCTTCATTGTAACCCTGAAGTTTGCAACGCTTACCTGTGAAAGATATCTTGAATCAACCCAACCCTCTTTACCGAGGTACCTTACGTAAACCCAGTTGTGATTACCCCTTGAGTAACCCATTACCGATACCATATTGAGGTTAGAAATAGTGATAACTCTCTCTGAATTCATTGTTGGCATTTTACGGATATTAAGACCGTCTGAAGCAAAAACTCGGCGGTACTCAACGTAACCGTAAGGTACAAAACTGTTATCAACTACAACAACACTTTCCTCAACAACATCTGTCGGTATAACAGTTGTTTCTTCACCACCGGTAGTTGCCTCTGTAAAAGGTTCTCCACCGGGTCCGGGAGGAGTATCAGTCCTGCCGACAATGGCAATTACCAGAACCACTATCAAGGCAAGTAACAAAACACCGCCACCGATTGCAATAGGAAGAATGACGTTTGTATTTGATTTTTTTGGTGGTACACGGTAAGAACCACCTGCCTGATTATATGAAGTTTGAGTAGCAGTATTCTGCTGAGTATAAGCAGATTGAGTAGCAGTATTCTGCTGAGTATAAGCAGATTGAGTATTATATTCAGTATGCTGATTTACACTCTGAACTGAGCCTGAACCCAAAGATGTACCGCATGCAGTACACTGCACAGCGTTGTCGGGTAAATTTGTGCCACAAATAGGACAGAACATAAGATTTCCTCGCTTTCGTTTGTTTAACTACAACTACATAATAAACCCTTTTTTAGCAAAAGTCAATAGCTTTTTGTAAGATTTAGGTACAAAATGACAAATATTTTCAAATGTCGTTTGCAAAACACGTTATAAAGCCCTCAGATTTATAAAGCGCTAATCAGAAAATGCCTTTATTTAATCTTCTTATTCAATTATACTACCACGCAAATTCTGTTTCAATAAAAACAAAACCGCATCCTGCCATATGACAGAATTGCGGTTTTTAAGTGTGATATTAAAATCAGAATGCAATTTTTTCTTCGATGTATTTTTCGAGATCTGCAATAGGAAGGCGTACCTGCTCCATTGTATCTCTGTCACGTACTGTTACGCAACCATCTTCAATACTTTCGAAGTCGTATGTGATACAGAAGGGAGTACCGATTTCATCCTGACGGCGGTATCTTTTACCGATTGAACCTGCATCATCATAATCAACGTTAAATTTCTTTGAAAGGCTTGTGAAGATTTCAGTAGCCTGTTCATTAAGCTTCTTTGAAAGGGGAAGAATTGCACATTTGAAGGGTGCAAGTGTAGGATGAAGTCTGAGAACAACTCTTGTATCGTTCTTTTCAGCATCAACAACTTCTTCATCATAAGCCTCTGTAAGTATTGTAAGGAAAAGACGCTCAACACCGAGAGATGGCTCAATAACATAGGGAATATATCTCTCGTTTGTTTCGGGGTCAAAGTAATCAAGGCTCTTGCCTGATGTATTGATGTGCTGTGTAAGGTCATAGTCTGTTCTGTCAGCAACACCCCAAAGCTCACCCCAACCGAAGGGGAAGAGATATTCAAAGTCTGTTGTAGCCTTTGAGTAGAAGCAAAGCTCCTCAGGG
>JAEIGA010015281.1_pt1 | contig 11692 bp, 5 predicted proteins | sample 9270691 | NCBI WGS metagenome assembly JAEIGA01 (sample SAMN17057246, study PRJNA624740) | gut metagenome | biome: biome; isolation source: fecal sample | host: Bos grunniens | place: China: Xizang | collected 2019
AAAATATTGTTGATTTAATTGAAACAGATGTCCCAGCAAATGTTAATACTAGCATATACCTTCTTTCAGATAACAATATGCTTTACCGTTGCGACGAGCAAGCATTCACTCCTGAAGGGCTTTTCTCAACACCGAAATATGATTATTATTTTTCAAAAACTTCATTAAACAATTTTAAAAAAGAGGATTGTGTTTATAATTCCTACAAATTAAATACCTACCCTTACACCGCATATGATGCAGTTACTTATAACGGAGTTGGCATATTAGTTAAAGAGGGATATGGAGAAAAGGTTATTAAACAACTTGAAGCCCATGCTAAGAAATATGCTCAAAAAGAAAAAACACCAAAAGTAACCGTTGAAGTTGTAACAAAAGAAAAACCAAGCAAAAAAGAAAAATCTAAAATTGAAGAAATCCGTGCTCTTTACGAAGATGGCATTATTACAAAAGAAGAAATGCTTGATTTAATTAAAAACAGTAAATAACAAAAAACAATAGCAAAACTGCTATTGTTTTTTATTTTATTTGATTTTATAGTTGAGGTTTAGTATAGCCTCAAACCTGGCAATACTCCGCCGCCACACCTTGATTTGATGTAAAGAAATGGTCATAAGTTGTAGACTTATAGCCACACTCACAAACATAGTAGTGTCCTTTTGCGTTACCTATAGGGTTTTCAAATAAATTATGCATTTCTGTTTCTTCATGCCCGCATAAATCACAAACTATAGCATGCTCACTATCACTAGTGTTTTCATATCTTGTTTCGTGTTCAGTGTGAACATGTCCGCAAGTATAGCACACATAATCTTCTAATTGTTCACTATATTCAAAATGGTGCGCCTCTCTACCAATCTCTCTTCCGCAAGGACATTCTTCCCAATGATCATGCTCATCTTTTAAATAACTGTAAATATACATATGAGAAGTTATTTCATAATTTCCACACACAGTACAAATCTTTTTATGTGTATTTTCATCTATATCAACAATAGTAAATGATGTATAGTCAAACTTATCAAACCCGCAATCATGTACTGCCCCGCAATCATCACACATTCCATCTTTATTTGAATAAGTATGGTCTTCAGCAAAACAATTACCGCAAGTGTCACAAAGTTTATTGTGATACTCGTCGTTCATACATTCATACTTACCTTGAGTGAAAGTACAGTTTTCATGTAGCACTGCACAAATTGTACAATGTCCTTGAGCCCAAATATGATTTTCGTGCTCCTGCCCGCAACTCATACACTCGCCAGCATAATAACTGTGATTTTCATACCCACAAATATCGCACTTACAACCATCGTATTCATGCCCACACCTATACTCGCACACTTCACATATTCCATCTGTGTATTCATGCTCAAAATCTTGTTCTTTGTTACACTGTAAGCACTCTCTTGTGTGATAATAATCATCAGCATTATAAGTCACAAACCTAAAATCGTCTTCACCTTCGCAATCATGATATCCGCAACCATGACACCAATATCCGTCCCAAGTATGTGGGTGCTCATAGTAACAAACACTACAAATTCCATCACAATCCCAATAGTGATTTACACAGTGATAGCCACATTCATGACAAATATTATTGCTATCAAAATCATGAGAAGGCCAATCAAGTTCAACCCCGCAAATAACACAAGCTATATAATGACAATCATCTCCCTCAATATAATAAGGGTCACCTTCTATGTGATTTTCACACACATAGCCACATATTTTACACTCTGCTATATCTCCAAAATCATCATATTCCCAATCATGGTTAGCATGTTTATAACCACAGAATATACATTCACCATAATCGTAAGTATGTCCTTCTTCTTCATCATCAGACTTATAGCCACACAATGCACAAACACCACAATCTCCAGAGTGTTTTTCTTTTACGCTTCCTTCTTCAAACACTCCACAAACCAAACAGCCTTTTTGGCAGTATTCACTATCTATTGTTAAATAATCATATTCATGTTCTGTATGTTCAAAACCACACTCTTTACAAACCCAATTTTCGTTATAATCATGTTGTTTTTCCTCGCCACAGACACATGTGCAGCCATTATATATATGCTCTTCTTCTACAGAAAGCATACAAACTTCACATTCCTTAAGGTGTTTTTCAGAGGAACCAGTTGGATAATACGACAAACTCCTGCTTGCTTCACAATCGTGTTCATACCCACAAACAGTACAAACCCCGCTTTCAAAAGCATGATCACCTATGTTAAAATACTCGCCGCAAACAGTACAAGTTATCCAGTGTGCCTCTAAATCATTATTATATACAGTCCCTGTATGAGCCTCGTGTTTTAATTTACAAATACTGCATTCACCATTAATTATTTCGTGAGATGTGCATTTAAATTCACAACCTGTACACTCGCCATCAACGAATGAATGGCTAAATTCATCATAGTAAACTCCACAAACCTCACACTCTTTCCAAGAACCAAACCTATCATAATAAGTAGTATCGCATTCATGGTTTATATGTTCGTATTTACAAACTGTACATTTGCCATTTTCGTATGTATGAGTTAAGTGCTCATAACCACAAACTATACAACTTCCATCTTCATACTCATGATTGCCGTTTAAATAGATAACACCGCAAATATCACAAGTTGCACTATGCATTGTTTCAGTATTTACATACTCGTATAAAACATGGTTATTACATTCATAATCACACGCTAAACATTTACCTGTTTTAGCCTCTTTATCAAAAGTATGAGTTGCTATACTTGACTTTTCATCACACACTTTACATTTGTAATAGTGGTCTGTATCATCATATGAATACTCAGTTTCATAATCATGCTCTATGTGAACATAATTACAAACTTTACAAGTGCCACCATCAAAATCATGCTCGGCAAGGTCTAGCTCTCTATTACAAACTGTACAATATTTATAATGGTAATACAAATCTGAATGGTACTCACCATTGCTTATACAACCCGTGTGCTCATAAGTACAAACTGTACACATTCCATTTGAATAATTATGTTTTCCAACATCATATTGCTCATCACAAACATCACAAACATGATAATGATTTACATTGTTTGTAAGGTAATACTCTAGTTTTGTAGTATGTAAACACTCATACTCACAAACTGTACAAACACCCTTTTCATAAGTGTGGTTTGTGTGTTCATAGCCACAAGCACATACTCCATCTTTATAAGAGTGAGGTTCGTCCCAAACTCCGCCACAACCCCTGCACTGTTTGTTATGATTTACTGCATGGTTTATATTAGTAATATAATGGTCGTGAGGCTGGAAGTTATAAAGTCCATCACAAATTATACAAATATTAGCATGCTCTTCATCATAGAAGAACATTATACTACTTGGCTCGTGGTCTGTATGCATTAGTCCACAAACTTCACAATGACCATTAGTACTTGAATTATATGAGTGATTTGTATGTTCATACTCACAAACTGTACAAACCCCATTTTCAAAAGTATGCTCTGACACAGTTGCTACATAACAACAAGCGTTACACACTGTACCGTGGTAGAAATCATCAACAAATACACCCTGTGTAAAATCGTGGTCCTCAACTCTATAGGCATAATTACAAACATAGCATTCTACATAATGCTTCTCTCCATCAACCGGCTCATATTTATAATCTTCATGATTTTTATGTACATAATTACAATATATACAGAGCCCACAACTAGATGAAGTGTATTCATGCTCGCCCATTGTAAGCACAACACTACAAACAGAACAAATCACTTCATGATAATAATCATCTAACTCCCTATAACCTTGAGTGTGGTTTATATGTTTATAACCACACTTTGTACATTCAGCATTTTCAAACTCGTGTTCTTCTTCACTAAAACCTGCATTGCACACATCACATATTTGATTGTGTCCTGTTTCACTATGATTATATCTATTTTGAGTATTTGTATGTCCCTGATGTTCATAATAACAAGAATTACAACAGCCATTTACAAAATCGTGAGGGACAAAACACACATCTTTTTCACAATCCATACAATAGTATCCGTGCACATTATCATCAGCACGAACTAAATAATCTCTATAATCGTGCCCATATCCTTTAACTTGTAAAATAAGTTTATCTTTAACGCTGTTTGTTTGGCTATCCGCCTCAGCATTAGACACACGGAATACGCCATAATCATCACTAGCAGCAACACCACTAGCAACAAACACTTTAACAGTTGTTTGACCGCCGCCGATTGCAAGCGTACCATCATAATCAATAATAAAGTCTAAATCAATTACATTAAGACCTTTTGTTACATTAATAACTTTAGTATTAGTAAGATTAACCACATTATCATTTAGTTTATCCACACCTATTTCAAGCACGCCATCACTATCAACACAAATTGAAAGTTGAGTTAAAGTCATATGTGAATAGTTTGTAACCTTATACTCTGCAACAGTTGAAGCATTTACAGATGAATACCCGCTAGTTAATGCAACCGCTGAAGTTGTTGTATCAATTAATTGATTGTCGAAATAATAAGGATTTTTAAGTTCTAGTGTATTATCTATAACACCGTTATAACCAACAATGTCTGCGATTTTTTGACTAGTTCTATCATTTCCAATCCATAAATAGCCATCATAACCGATATATATGCTTGTAGACTGTGCGTCCTCTCCTTGCTCTCCTTTATCACCCTGCTCTCCGCTTTCGCCTTTAAGGTTTGCAACAAACACCCAAGTATCTTTCTCTACACATTTATAAACATTACAAGTTTGACTATTGAAATATAAATCTCCAACCTTAGCATTTTGAATTACAGCAGTGATATTTCCTTCCACACCTATAATTTCATTACCTACTAACCAATCAGCACCATTACTTCCGTTTTCTCCAGGTTGACCTGCTGCACCATTAGTAATAACAAAAGTAGTAAATGTGCCATCAGTAAAGGTGATTTTATATGTATCACTTAAACCTGAAGAAGAAACAAACTCAACTTTTTCTACTCCTTTTCCTGCATCACCTTTAAGGCAAACACTTTCTACCCAACCAGTAGATTTATATTCCCAAACAACACACCTATCTGTTTCAAAGTAATAATCTCCAACTTTGCCAATAGCAAGAGTAGGGGTATCAATACCCGAATGCCAAGTATTTCCACTCTCGCCTTTAATGTTTGCTATTTCAACCCAAGCACCATTAGCCTTCTTAAACAAATCATATGTAGAAGTGTTTAAATATAAATCGCCCTCTTTACCGCTTTCACTACTAGGGTGTACTGCTCCTGTCAACCAAACAGCACCATCATTTCCGCTTTCTCCAATCTCACCATCACTAACAGAAAACTCAAAAATTGAATTATCAGTAAAAGTAATCTTGTATGTCTTAACTCTGCCACTAGTGCCAGTATTTTCTATTTTTACAATGCCTTTACCATCTTGACCTTTAAGATTTGAAACAACCTTCCAGCCAGTATCTAAGCACTTCCAAACATCACAACTATCCGTTTCAAAATAATAATCGCCTAGTTTTCCTGTTGCTATAGTAGGAGCATCACTTCCTGAGTGCCAAGTAGTACCGCTCTCGCCCTTAATGTTACCTTTCTTAACCCAAGTGCCGCTTTCTTTTTTATAAATATCATAACTAGTAGTATCAAGGTATAAATCCCCTTCTTTACCCTCGCTCACATTAGGCTCACCATCTTTTGCAATCCAAGTAGCTCCATCACTACCTAGCGTGCCATCTGCACCATTTGATAAAGAAAATTCAAAACTTGTATTATCAGTAAAAGTAATTCTATATTTATCAACAAGTCCTTCACTTGCGACAAACTCAACTTTTGCTATTCCCTTACCATCTTGACCTTTAATGTTAGTGTACTTTTTCCAACCCCCAACTTCATATTTATATATATCACCATTAACCTTGTCTAAATAGAAATCTCCCACTCTACCAAGCGAATTTAACGGCGAATTCTCACCTGAATACCAAGTTGCACCGCTCTCGCCTTTAATATTTCCTATATTTTGCCAAATACCGCTTTCCTTTTTGTAAATGTCATAACTAGTAGTATCAAGGTATAAATCTCCATCTTGTCCTAAATCACTTTGAGGTGCGCCATTATTAGTATACCACACTGCACCATTTAAGCCTGCAAGACCTTGACTTCCTGTTGCACCATTGCTAACAGTAAACTCAAAACTTGTGTTGTCTGAAAAAGTTATTTTATATGTATCAATCAATCCGTTAGTTGATTTTAATTCAATTTTAGTTATTGACTTACCTGTTTCACCCTTTAGGTTAGAAACAACCTCCCAGCCGTTTTCACCATAGTACCAAACATCACTTCCATTTTTCATAAAATAGAAGTCGCCACGCCTACCAACTGAATCAGTAGGTGCATTTTCGCCATAATGCCAAGTAGCACCACTTGCACCTGCTTGACCATTAGTAATTGTAAACTCTTCTTTTGAGCCATCTGAAAACTCAATGGTATAGGTATCAACAAGTCCTTCACTCTTAGTCTTTGCAACAGAAACTATTTGTTTAGCATTCTCCCCGTCTTTACCTTTCAAGTTTGCAATAACACTCCAGCCCGCATCACCATACTTCCACACCTCATAAGTGTTTGACTGAAAATAAAAATCACCAACTTTACCAACTTGATTATCAGGAATAATTGCACCTGAATACCAAGTAGCACCCATTTGAAGAGTAGCGTCACCCTCAGACTCTTGATTACAGCCAACCAAAAAAGCACTAGAAAAAAGCATAGTGCTCATCATAGTTGAAAGCAAAACACCCTTCAGTGCTTTATTTTTCCAATTTCCATTTTTACCCATACAAACCTCCTACGAAGTTATTACATTATTAGTTTACCTATAAACTAATCAAAAATCAAATTTATACACTACTTTTTTAAAAACCACTCTTTTTATAACTTTTTTTTGCATTTTTTATAAAAAAATCAGTCTTGCGACTGATTTTAATTTATCTTTGTACTCTACCTGAGCCATCACCTTTAGCAAGTTTTAAAACCTCATCAACTGAAACCATATTGTAATCTCCTTCAATTGTATGTTTTAAACAACTTGCAGCAACGGCAAACTCAATAGCATCTTGCATCTCAAAATTATTAATAAGTGAATAGATAAGTCCACCACCGAAACTATCTCCCCCTCCCACACGGTCAACAATGTGAATTAAATAATTTTTAGAGAAGTAGTATTCATTTCCATCATAAAGCATTGCAGCCCAATTATTATCATTAGCAGAAATACTACCACGAAGTGTTATAGCAACCTTTTTGAAACCAAAAGTATCAAATAATTTTTTATCCACACTCTTATAGCCATCATGTGAAAGTTTACCACTTGTAATATCAGTGTTATCTGCCTTAATTCCAAACACATCACTAGCATCTTCCTCGTTTGCAATACAAACATCAATGTAACTAGCAAGTTTAGTCATAACCTCTTTAGCCTTTTCTTTTGACCAAAGTTTCTTTCTGTAGTTAAGGTCACAAGAAACAGTTAAACCTTTTTCCTTTGCTTTTTTAACAGCGTCTAAACAAATTTCCGCACACGCATCAGAAAGTGCAGGTGTAATTCCTGTAAAGTGAAACCAAGTAGCACCTTCAAAAATCTTATCCCAATCAAAATCCTCACGGCTTGCCATAGAGATTGAAGAATAAGCCCTATCATAAATAACTTTACTAGGTCTTTGTGATGCACCTTTTTCAAGGTAGTAAATACCAAGCCTTTCTCCACCACGCACAATTTCAGAAGTATCTACCCCGAATTTTCTTAGGCTGTTAACACAAGATTGTGCAATATCATTATCTGGCACTTTTGTAACATATGTAGCATCTAAGCCATAGTTAGCAAGAGAAACAGCAACATTCGCCTCACCGCCACCAAAAGTAGCACCAAACTTTTCAGCCTGCACAAATCTATAATATCCTTCAGGTGCAAGCCTTAACATAATTTCACCAAAACAAACAACTTTCATTTAACCTTTAACCCCCTTAATGATATCTGTTGAAAGTTTAGACAACCTAGTTATCTCATCATAATTTTCATTATTGATTAAATCTTCTTTAACCATATATGTACCACCGCAAGCAACAATAAACTTATTAGATACAAACTCGCTTAAGTTTTCTAAGTTAATTCCACCTGTAGGCATAAATTTCACTTGTGCAAAAGGTGCTGAAAGTGCTTTCATTGTCTTTATCCCACCAAACTCAGCAGCAGGGAAAAACTTAACAACTTTTAAACCTTTAGATAACGCCACCATTATTTCAGATGGGGTAACGCAGCCTGGTAAAATAGCAACGCCCTTTTCATTACAAAAATCAATAACTTCAGGTAAGCAACCTGGGCAAACAATAAATTTAGCACCCGCATCAATTGCTTTTTGTGCTTGCTCAACATTAAGCACTGTGCCTGCACCTACAAGCATATCAGGGCAATTAGTTGAAATTGTTTTAATAACCTCTGCTGCACACTCTGTCCTAAAAGTGATTTCAGCCACATCAATTCCGCCTTGCATTAACGCTTGACATAGCGGCACTGCCTTATTAACATCATTTAGTTTAACAACCGGCACAATGCCCACACTTTCTATTTTTGATAAAACTTCACTCATTATATCCCCCTTTTATAAACAAAAGTTAAATCAATGTTTTAGCCAACACAAAAATTGTACAAATAAAAAAAGTTTTAGTCAAACAAATAACAAAAAATGTGGCGTTTGCCACATTTTTATTTTAATTTTGCTGATAAAACTCTATTAATATTTAAATAGTCTTTATAAATTTTAATATCTGTAAAATCATTTTCTAAAAGTTTTAAAACGCCCTCTTCAATTTCAGGGTCAATTTCTAAAAACAACATACCTGTTTTTTGCATATAACTAGGTGCATTTTTGATTATAACCTCATAAAACTCAAGCCCTGTCTCTCCCCCATCAAAAGCGTTTTGAGGATTGTTTCTTATTTTATCTGCATTTAGTTCAAGTTGCTTATGCGTCCAATAAGGAGGGTTTGAAACAATTATTTCATACTTTTTATCAACAACCTTACCCCAATCTTGTTTAACATCCATTACTGCAAACTCGCTGCCAACTTTAAACTTTTCAGCATTTCCTCTAGCAAGAGATACCGCCTCCTCAGAAATATCTACACCCAAGGTTTTAACACCGAAAATTTGAGAAAGTGTAATAGAAATACAACCACTTCCTGAGCAAATATCAAGCACACTATCAATATTAGTATAATTTTCCTTAACCGCATTAATTAAACACTCAGTGCTTAACCTAGGATAGAAAACATCTCTAACCACATTGAAGTGATTTCCGTAAAACTCAATAAGCCCAAAAATATCTGCAACTGACTGACCGGCATTAACTTTTTCACAAGCGTCTAAACACCTAAGAAAATCACTTTCTTTTACTTCAGTTATAAACTCATATTGTTTCATATTTATTCTAAGCACTTTAGTTATAATCCAAGGCACTTCTCTTTCATTGTTTGATTGTTTCAAAACATCTTGCATTTTTGAAACAACTTCTTCAATAGTAAACTTTTTCATATCTTTCCTTTATTTTTATTTAACAGCCTCTGCAATAGCGTCACGAATATTATTTTTCTCCATATTGTATGCTTGCTCAATGCAGTGGAAAACAGCCTCGCCCTTACTACTTCCGTGACCTTTAACAATAGTCTTTGAAGCCCCTAGTAAAACTGCGCCACCGTGTTTATTGTAGTCAAGTAAGTTTTTGATTTCCATAATATCATTTTTAAGTAAAAGTGCACCCATTTTATTTTTAAGATTTTTAGTAAAAGCACCTTTAATTAATTTCATAAGTTCAATGCAAGCACCCTCTGTTGATTTAAGTAGTACATTTCCTGCAAAGCCATCACATACAACTAAATCATAATCACCTTTAAGCAAATCTCTACTTTCCATATTACCAGCAAAGTTAATTTTGCCCTCTTCGTGCATTTCTTTTAATTTTTGGTGAGTTTCTTTTCTTAGCATATCGCCTTTTTCTTCTTCAACACCAACATTTAGTAGTGCAACTCTAGCATTCTTTACACCAAAAGTTTTATCTAAATACACACTACCCATAATAGCGAATTGACTTAATTGCAAACTATCACAATCTACATTTGCTCCGCTATCACAAATACCTACAATTCCGCCTACTACATTTGGCATAATAGGACAGAAAGCCGGTCTTTTAACACCTTTAATTCTACCAATTTTTAGCACCGCACTAGCAAGAATAGCACCAGTTGAGCCGATACTAACTAAAGCATTTGCCTCGCTATCATTTTTTAACAATTCCACACTTTTATAAAGTGAACTTTCTTTTTTAGTTTTAATAGCCTCTGTTGGCTTATCATTACAAGAAATAACATCAGGGGCGTGAAGAATTGTTAACCTCTCTTTATCATAACTATAATTTTTCAACCCTTCATTTAAAACATTTTCGTCCCCCACAAGAACAATATGAACATCTTTGATTTCTTTTAATGCTCTAACTGTTCCTTCTATATTAACACTTGGGCTGTAATCTCCACCCAAGGCATCTACAACAACTTTAATCAAAAACTTTATCTCCTCGTTAAAAATATCTTAATTAGTTTATCACTTTTTCGCCTTTTAATCAATAGAAAATACAAAAATCATTATATTCCGCACTCTAAAACCCGCTCACACGCCATAATTAATTGATAAGAAAAAGTTATTGTGCTATATTTTATTTAATTACTTTTGGAGAAAAATATGAAAACTGTTTATAAAAATTTTATACTTCTTGACGGAAGCAAAGAAATGCAAGCACAAAAAGACAAACTACTTGTTGTGGAAAATGGAGTTATTTTAGATATTTGTGACAATTTTGATTTCACTGATTGTAGGGTGATAGATTTAGGCGGAAGATATCTTATGCCCGGGCTAATCAACCTACATGTGCATTTGCCCGCAGGTGGAAAGTTTAAAAAGAAAAAGTCTGACACTAAAAAACTAGCAAAACTTATTCAAGCAAATTCCCTTACAAAAAAACTAGGCGTTGCACTTTGCGCAAGCTTTGCAAAAACACAACTATACAGCGGTGTTACTACTATTAGGACTGTAGGAGGAATAGCAGACTTTGATACAGTTTTAAGGGATAAAATAAACTCGGGTAAAATTGTAGGCCCTAGAATACTTGCTTCTAACACTGCTATTTGTCCAGTAGATGGACATATGGAGGGAACTGTTGCTAAAGTTGTAACCTCTGTTGAAGAGTGTGAAAAAATGGTAACTGAGCTAAAAAATCAAAATGTTGATTTAATTAAACTAATGATAACAGGCGGTGTGCTTGACGCTAAAGTAAAAGGCGAGCCAGGAATACTTAAAATGGACAGCACCCTTGTAAAAGCATGCACCCAAACTGCACATAAACTAAACTTAAAAGTTGCCGCCCATGTTGAAAGCGAAAAAGGCGTTTTAGTTGCACTTGAAAATGAGGTTGATACAATTGAGCACGGGAGTGCACTTACAGATAATATGATTGAATTATTTAAGAAAAACAATTCTAGTTATATTTGTACAATATCACCTGCCCTACCACTAGCAAAATTTGATAAAGAATTTTTAGGTGTTGATGATACTGTTGTGTACAACTCAAATGTTGTTTTTG